>Ga0210384_10000013_pt1 | contig 294551 bp, 222 predicted proteins | sample IncBWH2MmetaG_FD_160574 | JGI IMG/M metagenome (GOLD analysis project Ga0210384, IMG submission 160574) | Forest soil microbial communities from Barre Woods Harvard Forest LTER site, Petersham, Massachusetts, United States - Inc-BW-H-2-M | ecosystem: Environmental > Terrestrial > Soil >... | reverse complement strand
TTGTGCGCGACCGCAGCCTTGTCTTCGACCAGTTTGGGATCGGCGAATTGCAACCAGAAACCCATCATCTCCTCGTCGCTGGGCTCACCCCAGCGAATGGCTTTGGAAGGATCGGGATTCTGCGCATTGTCAAACGAGTTGTCGAAGTACGCGGTGGTTACCAACTTTGTGCCTTTGGGCAGCAGGAACTGGTGTTTCAGGAAGTAAGTCTCCTGCCAGCGGAAGTCATAATGCGGCACATTCAGTATCACTTCGCGACGGCCATCGGGATAAACGGCTTCGGTGGTCATGCTCTTCCCGCGAAAATGCATGTGAGCCGTATAGGCCAGCACGGTGACATCCTTGGGCAGGGTGTAACACGAAGTCACACGGTGATTGGCGTCGCCGGGCGGAATCAGGAAAAGATCGTTCCAGATTTCGTACTGCGCGATTTCGTGCTTCACGGGTTCGCGGGCAAACACCAGGCCGATGCTGGTGCGATCTTTCACATCCTCGCCCGTGTGGTTGCTGTAGTGAACCTGAAACTGCAAGTAAGAGCCCGCAGGAATTCGCAGCGCGTAGCCTGCCGGCCGGGTCTCGGCCAAATGGCCCGGCAAATAGATTCCCGGCACAATGTTCAAATATCCGGACGACATGCCCGGCATTCCGCCGCCATCGGGCGAGGCGCACCCGTCGTCCACTACCGGGGCGTCTGTCCTCAGGTGCAACACCTTGCCGGTGCGGTAGTGATATTTATCGACTCCGGCATCGGCCTTGCCGTGCTCGGCTTCTTCCTTCGCCACTTTGTCCGCTGCGATCACCGAAACAGTGGCGTGATGCACCACGCGCCGGTCTCCGGGGAGCACCTCGGCCGCCTGCAGCCATTTGTCCTCCGTAAAGTTGGTGGGAACGTAGATGTATTCGTAATCGTCCTGACTGGCGCCAGGCACGGTAAATTCGGGAATCGTCAGCACGAGGTCGGGTTTGATATGCCAGCCTTCTGGGAACACTGGAGCGGGAGGCAGATCTTTCGCATCGCCTTCCTTGGTGCCGGTTCGAACCCAGGCATCGATGGTCGCGACGTCCGCGTCGGAGAGCCGCGGATCGTTCATGAAATCGCCAACCTTGGGGTCGGCATGCCAGGGCGGCATCTTCCGTTGCACCACGGCCTCGCGAATCAGCCGCGCCCAGGGGCGGGTATCCTTATATGTCATCAGCGACATGGGAGCGATGTCGTTTGCCCGATGGCACACCACGCAATTCTTATACAGAATCGGAGCCACATCGCGGTTGTAGGTGACCTCCTTCGGAGGAGCCGGGCTGTCTTGTCCTGCTCCCAGGAACAGACCGCCGAACGCGATTACGATGAGGACACAGACAATTCTGCGCGGAACCATGGGTCCCTCCCGGTCGAAGCCGTCATTCTAAGTCCAGGTCTGCGCGATGACAAGGATTAGAGCCGGGTTCGCCCGTGCCGTAGCGGAGTCTTCGTCATAATTCGGCGCCATGCTAACATCATCGATTCACGAAAGGGAAACGCTTAGGACTCTTCGAGCCATGAATTACAGCCGTCGCAGCTTTGTCCGGCTCGGGGTAGGGGCAGTGCTAATCCTTCCCGCGAATCGCTTGCTCGCGCAGGAGGGAATGGGAGGTCACACCGCCAAGCCCATGCCGAGAGGTGCGCCCTCCGGGCGTCCCTTCAACGCCCACTTCGTCGACGTGGCCGCCGACGCCGGCCTGCACGCGCCAGTGATTTATGGCGACGAAGAAACGAAAAAGTACATCGTCGAGTCCACGGGATGCGGTTGCGCCTTCATTGACTACGACAACGATGGGTGGATGGATTTGTTTGTGCTTTCCGGCACTCGTCTGCGCGGAGCTCCCGAAGGCACCACAAATCGGCTGTACAAAAATAATCGCGACGGCACATTTACCGACGTCACAGAAAAAGCTGGTTTACATTCGCTCGGGTGGGCCTGCGGCGTCTGCATCGGAGACTACAACAACGACGGTTTTGACGATATTTTTTTCACCACGTACGGGCAGAATGTCCTTTATCGCAACAACGGCAACGGAACGTTCACGGATGTAACCAAAGAGGCCGGGCTGTGGAGCGATCAGGTGAGGTTCGGCGCGGGCTGTACCTTCCTGGACTATAACCGTGATGGACACCTCGATCTCTTTGTTTCGAACTACGTACGCTTTTCCTTTGAAAGTGCAGGCGTTCCCGGCGAAAACCCCTATTGCCGATGGAAGGGAATCCCGGTGGAATGCGGGCCTCGCGGGTTGGGGACGGGAAAGCATTCCCTGTATAGAAATAATGGCAACGGAACATTCACCGATGTAACTCAGGAGGCGGGTATCCATCGCGCTCAGGGCACATATGGCCTGACTGTCGTCGCGGCGGATTTCGATGAGGATGGTTGGCAGGACATCTACCTCGCCTCCGATTCCACTCCCAGCCTCTTGTTCATGAATAATCGAGATGGAACCTTTCGTGAAGAAGGAGTGCTGCGCGGCGTAGCGCTCAGCGAAGATGGCATGGAGCAGGCCGGCATGGGAGTCGGGGTTGGCGATTACGATCTCGACGGACATCTCGACCTTTTAAAGACGCATTTTCTGGACGACACCAACATCCTGTACCACAACGACGGGAAGGGTAATTTCGACGATGTTACGGGAGCGTCGCGCATTGGAGTGGAAACTCGATACGTCTGTTGGGGAGCTGGCATCGTTGATCTGGACAACGATGGTCTTCCGGACCTGTTCATCGTTACCGGCCATGTTTACCCGCAGGTGGAACGAAGCCTGCCGCAATATCCCAACAAGACACCGCGCGTCGTCTTTCGGAATCTGGGCAAGGGCGTGTTTGAGGAACTGTTGCAGGAGGCCGGTCCGGGCATAGCGGAGTCCCACTGCAGTCGAGGATGCGCTTTTGGAGATTTCGACAACGATGGGGACATCGACATACTCATCATTAATCTCAACGAGCCTCCCTCACTGCTGCGCAATGATCTGAGCGGCAAGACGAACTGGATCAAGGTGAAGCTCGAGGGTGTAAAGTCCAATCGCAGCGCCGTTGGAGCCAGGGTTCTCGTCCACTACGGAGGCAAGACCCAGGCGCAAGCCGTGTTGAGCCAATCCAGTTTTTTTTCCTGCAACGACCCCCGTTTACATTTCGGCTTGGGGACCTCCACTACCGTTGACATTGATGTCTACTGGCCCAGCGGACTCCACGAAACGTTCAAGCAATTACCTGCCAATAAACTCGTCACGATCAAAGAAGGGGTCGGGCCCATCGCCAACCGTGGCTGGTCCAAAACCTAATAGGGAGTCGCGCTCGGAGGCCAAGAGCAGCGTCAAATGTCCTTATTCCGACGCCGAATTTACGTTCTGGAATCTTCGTAATCGTTTACGGACCAAGTAATCGTTTACACACTAAAAAATCGTTTTTCTCCAGAGTTTTGCCTTGACAACGTTCATGGACCCGGCATATAAACCGCCCAGCCGGTGTTATGTCTGGAAGCTAAGTCCCTAGTTCCGGTAAGTCGAGGAGGAAAGTGATGCGTATCTGTAAGCTTGGGGTTCTACTCGCCGCTGTTCTCAGTTTTGCATTCACGCCTACAGCCGTAAGTCAGAACGTTTACGGAACCATTGCCGGAACCGTGACAGACGCTAGCGGCGCCGCCATCGGCACCACGAACGTCGTGTTGATCAATCTGGACAACAACGAAAAGCACAATATCCCGACGGATGGGTCAGGCAACTATACGTTCGCGAATATTTTGCCGGGCCGCTACAAAATCGAGGCCGAGAAAAGCGGTTTCAAGAAGTTCGTGCGGGAGCCGATCGTGGTAGAGATCGAAAGCGGCATCAGGGTCGACATCGTTCTGCAAATCGGTGCGCAAACCGAGACGGTCGAGGTAACCGGCGCGCCACCCTTGCTCCAGCCGGAAACGAACTCGCTGGGGCAAGTCGTCGAACAACGATCGGTCACGGAGTTGCCCCTGAACGGTCGCAACCCGCTTGCCCTGGTGGAACTGGTCCCCGGCATCGTGCCGCAGGGCCAGCCCTCGGGTGGGAACGCCTCTGGCGGCAACCCGGTCGGGGCGAATCCTTTCGCGCTGGGAGATTTTCAGGTGGGCGGAGGCATGGCCGGTCAGAATCTGATTCTGATTGACGGTGTGCCGACGAATGGCGCGTATCTGAACGTTGTCACCGTCATCCCGACGCAAGACGCCATCCAGGAATTCAAAGTCCAGACCAACAACCTGGGTCCGGAATACGGCCGATTTTCCGGCGGGGTCGTCAACCTTTCGACCAAATCGGGCACGAACCGCTTCCATGGTTCGGCATACGAATTTTTGCGCAACAAGGTGCTGAACGCCAATGACTTCTTCTCTAATCGAGAAGGGCTCGCGCGCCCTGCCTTCACCCAAAACCAATTTGGAGCCAACCTCGGTGGGCCGGTTGTTCACGACAAGCTATTCTTCTTCTTCAGCTATGAGGGCTTTCGGTTACGGCAGGGGCACCAATTCTCGTCCTGGGTCCCTACGGATCTGGAGCGCACGGGGGACTTCTCCGACCCGACTGGTGGGTCAAGCGGCAACGCCTCAGCGTTCACGATTTACGATCCAACGACGAGTGCGGGCTGTACCTCCGGCGCGGCCACATGCAGAACGGCCTTCACCGGCAACAAGATTCCTACGGTCCGACTCGACCCCACCGCGCTAGCCCTGCTGTCTTACTTCCCGGAGCCCAACCTGGCGAATAGTACGATCGGTAATTTCGCGACGAGCTACAGCAGCGGCGGCTCCGTGAATCAGTACAACACGCACATCGACTATGTACTGAATGCGAAGCAGAGGATTTACGGACGCTACACGCAATCGAAAATTCTCTCGCTTCCCGATAATCCGTTCGCCCAAATCTGCACTGACCGCTGTACGGAAGTAACCACCGCGAAACAGGTTGCCCTCGGGGATACGATCACGCTTTCACCGAAGATGATCCTGGACCTGCATCTGGGCTACACGCGTTACATCTACCTGCGCACGCCTCTCAGCGAAGGCATCGACATGTCGAAGTTTGGCCCGAACTGGGCGGCGTTAGCCCCGGAGATGACCTATACTCACATCCCGCAAGTGTGCGTCTCGCAGGCCCCTGGGGATGATCGCTGGGGAGGCGGTTGGTGCGCTCAAGGCACCGGCAGCGGCATCGGCGCCTGGGACGACACCTGGAGCTTCGCTCCGACGCTATCCAGGATTATGGGAAAGCACACTCTTAAAGTCGGCGCGGAAATTCGCGTGCTCCGCAACAACTATTTCCAGAGCAACAATCCCGCGGGCTTGTTCCAGTTGGACGCCAACATGACGGCGGCAAACCCAAATGACGCCGCCAACGGCACGGCGGGTAGAGCTGCGGCGCAGGGAGGCAATGGTTTCGCGTCCTTCCTGCTCGGGTATGGAAATAACGGCAGCGTGGATGAGCCAGCGAGAACCGCCGATCAGAATCTTTACTATGCGTTTTATGCCGGCGACACCTTCCAGCTCACCAGAAAAGTCACACTGAATCTTGGCGCTCGCGTCGACCTGCAGGGGTCCTGGACCGAGCGGTACAACCGCATTGTCGCGGACAACCCAACCGAAACCAGCCCATTGCTGGCGCTAAGTCCCGCAGTGTCTGCCGCTTTCCCCAACCTGAAGGGTGGGTTTGACCTGGTTAACTCGAGTCGGCACTCTTCCCGCAGTCCGTTCCCGTCCTGGAACCACGTCAGCCCACGTCTTGGGATTTCGTACCAACTGGACCAGAATACGGTGATCCGGACCGGCTACGGACTGTTTTACCTGCCGGTGGATATCCGGTGGAATGATGCGCCCCACAACTTGTTTATCAACTCGTTCTCCTCGCCTTGGCTGACGACCCAGGCCGACGGAGTCACCCCGAAGGCTACTCTGTTCAATCCATACGCCGGGGGAATCACCCCTCCCTTCGGGAGAAACCAAGCGTTGATCGACGTGCAAGGCAACGGCAACGAAGCGGCGGCGTCCAACACCCCGTCCCCGTATCTTCAGCAGTGGAATCTGGACATTCAACACCAATTCCCCGGGAACCTGCTGGTGGACGTAGCCTATGCCGGGTCCAAGGGCACGCACTTACCCATGCACGACCAGACGATCGACCAATTGCAAGCGCAGTTCCTGCCCAAAACTGCGGCGGATGTGACGGCCCTGACGACCCTGGTCAACAACCCCTTCGCGGGAAATTGCACGGGTTGTACCGGCCCGGTGATATCCGGTGGTGTGGGAACCAATGCGCAGGTTAAGGCAGCTCAGTTGCTGTTGCCCTTTCCGCAATTCGATAACTATTCACTGGCCGAACCGAATGACCGCGATTCGAGTTATCACTCGATGCAGTTGAAGGTGCAGAAGCGGTTCGCAGCGGGCGCGCAACTGCTGGCCAGCTACACGGTCGCGAAACTCATCGACAACACCAACTCGGAAATCAACTGGCTGGAGGCCGCCGCCCCCAGCTGGAACGACGCCAACGCCTATAACCTCCGGGGCGAGCGCAGCCTGGATGGGTTCGACGTCCCGCAGCGGCTGGTTATCGGCAGCATTCTGGATTTGCCTTTTGGACACGGCAAACAGTTTGCGAGTAACGCATCGGGCGCTGCCGACAAGGTGATCGGCGGGTGGGGAATCAATACCATCATCACTTTCCAGAAGGGATTCCCGATTATCATCGGGGGGTGCCCGGGTGCGCTCAGCAATTCCGGCATTCCCAATGTAGGCTGTTCTCGGCCGACGAGAACTGCCCTGTCGCACCTCACTTCCGGTTCCAAGAACCAGAAGTTAGCTCATTGGTTTGACAATTCCGTGTTCACGAACGGGGACCCGACCGTCTATAACTATGGTACCGATTCGCGAACCGAGCCCAACATACGTGCCGACGGAATCAGGAACTTTGACTTCGCCGCTTTTAAGAACACGACGTTTGGTCCAGATGGTCGAATAGGCCTTGAGTTCCGGGCAGAGTTCTTCAACCTATTCAATCGCACGCAGTTCAATCCGCCCAACACCAGTTGTTGTGCCAATGGCAATCCGAATTCGACCTTTGGCCAGGTGACCGGCCAGTACAATCTGCCACGCGTGATTCAATTTGCCTTAAGGACAACCTTCTAACCCTCTTCGCATTTGTGTCCGGGCGGGCCGCGCCCGCCCGGACGCAATGATTCTTCCCCCCTTCCCTTCTGTCCTGGCTGGTATTCTCATCTCTGGGGCTAGATCGTTTTCCATGCGTTCGGTGAGAATCACGAAGAAGCTTCGACTGACTCCTTTCCTTGTCTGTCTCCGCCCGCGTCTTGCTGCCTTGAGTCTGGCTTGGCGGAGATATTCTCGCGTCAAGGTAGCGGCTGTCTTTCTTCTGGCGTTTCTTCTTACGTTTTCGGGGATCGTGCATGGGTTCGCGACTGGCCAATCGTCCGCGCAAGGAGAAATCGAAGTCTCTTTCCGCGCCGGCCAGGCAGCCCTGAGACAGGGCGATTTCGCCCTCGCCATCGAAGAATTCAAGAAGGTGCTGACCCTCGACCCAAGCCTGCTTGAGGCGGAGGTCAACCTGGGACTCTCTTACCAGGGCCTCCTGCAATACGATGTGGCGGTCCGCTATCTGGATAAGGCTCTGCGCGAAAGGCCAAACCTGGTTGGCCTGAATGTAGTCGCAGGAATGGACTACCTCAAACTTGGCGCTCCAGAAAAAGCCAAGCCGTTCCTCGATCGCGCCCTGAAGCTTGATCCTTCCAATCGCGATGCGCATGAGGCGATGGCTCTGTATCACTTGAGTCAAGAAAACTTTCGAGGCGCGGCTGTGGAATTCCGCCAGATCGCCGCTCTCGATCCCGATAAGGCCGAAGCCTGGTTCAAACTCGGACACGAATATCTGGATCTGGCGGCTCGTTTGGCTTACCGGGGCGCGCGTCTGTATCGCGAGTCGGCCTGGGGGCATCGTTTCCTGGGCGATATGCTCTTCCAGCGCAACCGTTGGGAAGATGCTGCGCAGGAGTACCGCAAGGCCCTCGGCATCGAGCCGCGGCAATCTGGCTTGCATACATTGCTTGGCGAGGCCTACCTGCACGCCGGAAAACTGGAAGAATCCGAAGCGGAATTTCGCCTGGAACTTCAACTGGATTCGAGGAATGAACTGGCGTGGCTGGGCTTGGCAAACCTGCAACTCGCCAAAGGCCAACCTTCAGAGGCCCTCGATTCGGTAGCTAAGGTCTGGCAAATCTCTCCAGAATTCTTGAAGTTGCACCCGGAATTACCCGCGATCGAACTTGCCAAGCAGACGGAGCAGGCATCCATCTCGGGCTTGCTCGGTCAGCCCGAAGGGCCGGCCCGGCATTTTCTGATGGCGGGTCTTTACGCCGCTACGAATGAAAATGCGCTTTCCGAGCGCGAATGGAAATCGTTCCTAAGCGACTTCTCGAAGTGGCAACAGGCGTCTCGCGCTAGTCCGCAAACCCATGCCAATCCGGATCCCTGTAAGGCCCATCTCTATTCTCGCTGCATAGCGTCGCTGCAAACGGCAAAGCAGCGGACCGACTCGGCGCAGCTCCTGCTGGGAAGAACGTACTTTACGTTGCAGCAATACGATCGCGCGGCGGGCGCGTTAGCGCAGGTGCATGGCGACACCGGCGTAAATGCCGAGGCCAGCTACTGGTTGGAGCGGACCTACCAGGCCCTGGGGGCAGAGGCCTACGCGCGACTGGAAGATTCTTTTCCCGACTCCTGGCGAACTCACCAGTTGCGTGCCGAAGACGCCGCGCTTCGCCAGGATCTTGACGGCGCGATCAAAGAGTATCGGGCGGCCCTGCAGTCGCGTCCGGATGCGGCGGAGCTGCACGAAGCACTTGGGGAATTCTACCTCGATAATCACTCGGACGGAGACGCGCAGGGTGAACTGGAGAAGGCCGTGGCGCTCGATCCCTCACGCACCAAGGCGCTCTATCTGCTGGGACGCCTGTACGTGCAAGACCGGGAGAACGAAAAGGCGGTGCGCTACCTACAACGTGCGCTGCAACTTCAACCCAATCTGAACGAGGCCAGCGGCCTGTTGGGGACTGCCTACGTGCGCATGGGACAGTTTGCCGATGCGATCCCAAGACTCGAGAAGGCGGCTGCTTTGGACCATTACGGCAACGTCCATTATCAGTTGTATTTAGCGTATCGCAAGCTCGGCCAAGCCGAACTCGCGCAGAAAGCTTTCGCGCGCTCGCAGGATCTCCGTCGAAGCTCACTTGAACGTGACCAAGCTCTAATCATGGGGTCTCCGCAGGTGGAACCAGAACCGCAGTGACTCTGATCTTCCGACAGAGACCTTTCGTCGAGTCCGTACGGCGTACAAGGTGGTCGCACAGAGTCTGTCAGATGCCGAAAAAGGATTTCAAGCAGGAGGTCGGGAAGGAACTGACGGGGCGGGAAAGAGAACCGTAGGAGAGTGCTGCTTTAAGGCGGCGAAGCTAGAGGGCAGGGTGCAACGCATGCCATACGTGGGTCAACCGCCATGCGTTTCAATCGGGCGAATAAACGTCTAACTCTCCGGAAAGTAATGTAGGTGCGATATCCCGCAACGAAGCCGTAGGTGGCAAGAGCTTCGATAAGAGATCATCATGCAGTGGCGCGCTGGACCCAGGTTTCTTTGTCCGCATCTTGGGGGGACTTATTCCCCGACACGTAGGAGTACTCGGGGACGATTTCCTGGATTCTGGCGCGAACGCTGCTTGCGCCGTTAAGGAACAGGGTAGCTTCGAGGTCTTCCAGCTTGCGAGCGAGTGCGAGCCAGTCGTGCAGCGGCCCGCGTGCCCTCTTGATCTTGGGGAACGAGGTTTGGCGGACCTCCTCATTCCGGTAAAAGAGTTCTTCGACCAGCTTCTCGCCCTCCCGCAAGCCGGTAAACGTGATCGTCACTTGCTGCTCGGTTTTGCCCGAGAGTCTGACCAGAGTTTGTACCAGTTCGAGAATCGACACCGGCTGTCCCATATCGAGCACGATGGTGTCACCTTTCTCTCCGATGACAGAAGCCTGCAACACCAGCGAGACCGCTTCGCGAATGGTCATGAAGAAGCGCTTCATCTCAGGATGGGTAACCGTGAGGGGTTCGTTCTTGCGAAGCTGCTGCTGCAGGACGGGAATCACGCTTCCGCTAGATCCGAGGACATTGCCGAAGCGCACGGACAGGCAGCGCATTCCGTTGGTGGGCTGGTGAGCGATGATCAGTTCGCCAATCCGCTTCGTAGCCCCCATCACGCTGGAAGGGTTCACCGCCTTGTCGGAGGAGATGAGAATGAAAGTCTTGCATTCATTCTCGCTGGCCACAGCCAGAAGACTCATCAGCCCAAAGACGTTGTTCTGCACAGCCCTCGAGACATTCAGTTCCATCAGGGGCACATGCTTATACGCGGCTGCATGGAATATCGCTTCCGGGCGACTCTCGCGGAAGATGTGGTCCATTTCCTTGGGGTCGGCCACGTTGGCGACGTGACAGCGGAGAATGGTATTGCCGCGCTGTGGCGACAATTCATGGTTCAGATAAAACATCCCGGTCTCGTCCTGGTCAACGCACACCAGTAGTTGAGGGTCGTGCTCGAGAATCTGCCGGCATAGCTCTGAGCCGATGGAGCCCGCAGCTCCCGTTACCAGGACGCAGCGACCATGAATCGCAGACCGCACCGATTGCAGATCAATTTCGACGGGATCTCTTCCAAGAAGATCCTCGACGTTCACATCGCGAAAGTCGCTGATGCTGACCCGTTGTTCTATTACGTCGCGTAACGCGGGCACGGTGCGGAACTTCACTGTGGTCCGTTCGCATAGCTCCACGAAACGCTGCATTTGCAGGGAAGTGGCCGAGGGCACCGAGATCAACACCTCGTCGACAGCATGAGAGTCGACCAGTTCGGGGATTTGATCCACGGTTCCCAGAACGCGGATGCCTTCGATATTCAGGCCTAGCTTGGAGCGGTCATCGTCGACGTAGCCGACCGGGGTGTACTCGCTTCCAGGCCGTTGGATCTCACGAACCACCGTTTGCGCTCCGATTCCAGCCCCGACGAGGAGTACTCTTTTGGAGGCGGTCATTTCCTGGCGCACCGACTCCGCGAGAACGCGAGAGAAAACCCGCACCCCAATCAGAATCCCGGCGGTGAGAACGGCCTCGAGCACAAAGACGGCGCGAGGAAAGGTTTCAACTTGCAGAACGTATCGCATGACCAGGACAAATACCACGGACCCGGTGAAAACGGCCTTCGCGACATCGAGCGCGTCGCTCAGCCCGGTGTATCGCCACCATCCGTGCAGCAGTCCGAAGCCGGTGATCGCAGCCATTCGGATCGCGATGAGCAGGCAGGCCGATCCGAACAGCAACTGCCGGTTGGGCAAGGTGAAGTCAAACCGCAGGAACCAGGCCAGAATGAGCGAGACCAGTATGAGCGTGGCTTGGAACGCGCCCACGAACCACGAATTCTTCCGCAGAAGTGTTTTTGCGAGATTGATAATTTTCATTCGATTAAAATGCTTTGTTCTAGGAAGGACCTTGCACTTGTTGATCCATGAGGGAGAGATGACGTCCATTCGTGCCACGATGTCTTGGGCTCGACGCCAAGAATGCCGTTGCAGCGATGCCGACTACGTGGAGTGTGAAAGGCTTGCAGTGGCGGCCACAGAGGTGCAGGTTTCCGGTTTGACAGCTGCCAGCATCACCCTGTGTATCGCGACACAGGTCTCACGGATATTTTGTTCGGACAACGTGGGATGTACCAGGAACATCAGGCCGGTTTCCCCTAGTTCCTTGGCCACCGGAAGCCGCTGTTTTCGGCTCCAGGTCGGGGCGAACGCTGCCTCCATGTAAATCTCGCTGCAGCTACCGACGGAACATGGAACGCCCTCGGCATTGATTGCCTGCATGATTCGATCGCGATCCCAGCCCGCCCGGAGGGCTTCCGGGCGAATGAATATGTAGTACTTGTAGTAAGCATGGTTGATCGTGGCGGGTGGCAGTGTGATCCGGACCCCCGGAATCGCAGCCAGGTCTTCATTTAATATGGATGCGAATCGCCGCCGGATCTCCAGCCACTGCGGGACCTTCCTCAACACGATTCGGCCCATGGCTGACTGCACTTCGGTCATTCGCCAGTTCGTGCCAAACGATTCGTGGACCCAGCGAAATCCAACGGGGTGCTTCGTTTCGTAAACCGCGTCGTAATCCTTGCCGTGGTCCTTGTAGCTCCAGACGCGCTGCCAGACGTTCTGGTCATTGGTGGTGAGCATGCCACCTTCACCGGCGGTGGTCATGATCTTGTCCTGGCAGAAGGAGAACGTCGCGGCATCTCCCATCGATCCCACCGGACGGCCCTTGTAGGTCGCGCCCTGCGCCTGGGCGCAATCCTCCACAACGCTTAAACCGTGCTCCTGGGCCAGGGCTAGAATCTCGTCCATCTCACACGGCCACCCCGCCAGATGGACTGCGACTATGGCTTTTGTTTTTGGAGTGAGGACGGCGCGGATACTCTCGGCGGTGATGTTTTGACTGTCGCGATCCACATCGGCGATCACCGGTTGCGCACCGACTGCGACGGCGCAACTGGCCGACGCGATGAATGTTCTAGCGGTGGTGATCACGTCATCGCCCGGCCCGACATCCAGCGCTCTCAGCGCGGCTTCCAGCGCTACGGTGCCATTGGCCAGCGCGACGGCGTGTCTGCAACCGGCAACTTCGGCAAATTCCCGTTCGAACTGGCGGCCTTCGTCGCCCGTCCAATAATTCACCCTGCCGGACCGCAGTACACGCATTGCGGCCTGGATTTCGTCCTCGGCGAAGTACGGCCAGGGAGCGGGGGGGAGCGGTCCCAATTGCGACGGCTCTTGATGTCCCGAAACCAGAGTGGCTTCGGGTATAACGGGGGTCGTCATCGTTTCTCGTTCTCGTTCTCGTTCCTGGTTGGGCTCTAAGGCAACAGACTTGTTCTTGCGGCCGATTCCGGTGCCTTTCGACATACCTCGCGGGTCATCGCTCATCGTTCCGGGGAGCTTGCGGTGCGAACTGGGGTCGGGACGGGAGTGCGCAGCACGAGCACCTTAACGGTTTCTAAAAGGATGGTGAGATCGGTAAGAAATGAGCGTCGGCGGACGTACTCAAGTTGCAGGCGTATCTTCTCTGGCCGGATCACTTCCAGGTAGGTGCGTTCCGGGTCTGGACTTCCGGCGAGGGCTTTAGCTTCGTCCCGATCCCAGATGGAGGCCCAGTCCGTAATGCCCGGCCGCACGCTCAGGATGGCCCGTTCCTCGGGGGTGAACATTTCGACGTACTCTTGAACTTCGGGGCGCGGACCCACGAGACTCATCTCGCCGACAAGCACGTTGAAGAGCTGAGGCAATTCATCCAGCTTGAATTTGCGGAGCCAATTGCCGGTTCGGGTGATTCGAGGGTCGCCTTCATAGGTGCACGATCCCCCGAGTTTTTCGGCATCCACTACCATGGTGCGGAACTTATGCATCTTGAAAATTTTGCCCTGCAGTCCAACTCTTTTGCCGGAGTAGAGAGCCGGGCCGGGCGATGTGATCCTTACCACAATCGCGATGATCAACAGCAGAGGCGATAAGAGAACAAGGGCGATTGCGGAGATCGTGAAATCAAAGAGTCTTTTCATGTGCAACCGACGTGACGGCAGTTTAACCCGCTATGCAGTGCTGGCGGCCCGTCGAAAGTAAGCTCGGGCGCCGCCGTGGCGAAAAAGCCCAACGATTGAACCCAAGCCATAGACAAAGTGATAGGACGGCATGATGAGGGCCACGAACGGGGAGTTCTTCCAGCCGTTGCGCGCCCCGATTGCCACGGCGGTGGCCAGCGTCACCGTAAGGTAGATGGCGAGCCCGGCGAGCCCGGCCAACAGAAGCGGCCGATACAGCAGACCAATGAGCACGCTGGACAAAAGCCCTGCCGCGAAGACGAGCGGGGCCGCGTGGCGCCAGCAAAAGCTGCTCGGGCAGATGAACCACATACGCGGCAGCCAGATCCCGTTCATCCACGCCTGCCGCATGAATTTTCGGAACGTTGCCGAGTTGTAGTACACGTTCGAAATCTTGCTGGACAGGTAGATCGCGTATCCCGCGCTCCGGATGCGGGCGTTCAGTTCGAAGTCCTGGTTTCGTACCAGCTCTTCGCGGTACAGGCCGACGCGATCGAACACCTCGCGGGGAAAGGCGCCGAACGGCACGGTATCGACGAAGCGGTCGCCCTCGCCCAGGCGATAGGAAGAATTGCCCACGCCCATGCGAGTCTGGGTGAAGAGCGCGATGGCTTTGGCCATCACCGTATTGCTTCCAGGACGCGTGATGCAGCGACCGCCCACATTGCCCGCGCCAGTGCGCTCCAGTTCAGAGACGCAGTTCTGGATGTAGTCTGGCGGGTACTCGGCGTGCGCGTCCATGCGGATGATGTAGCGTCCCCGGGCCTGGCGAATCCCAATGTTCATGCCCGAGGGAACGAACCGTCGGGGATTGTGAAGCAGGCGAATGCAGGGATGCTGCTCCGCTTTGGCCAGAACTACTTCGCGGGAGCGATCGTCGGATTCTCCGTCGGCCACCAGAATCTCGTACTGGTCTTCGGGAAGGCCGTTGACCAGTACGCTGTCCAGGCAGGTCCCGATGTATTTTTCCTCGTTGCGCATCGGGATGATGATAGAAACCGCGAGCATCCCGTTCTTTGTGTGGTCTTGATTCATCGAATCGCAAGTCAGGAATTGATTTCTGGTCAAGGCATTGTCTTGTGATAGGTGAGAGGATAATCCGGCTGCTGGTTGTGTCCTGGGATTTCAGGCAAAACTCCGTAACCGTGGCTGAACATGATCCGAGAGAAAATGCTATCTCTTACGTTCTGAACGCGCCGCCTCCCACCGTCGTTCCGCCAGTGTGGGCAGATCACGACGTGGGCGCCGGGAGCGGTGAGGGTCTCCAACCGCGCGAGCCAGTCAGTAAAGCGCCATATCCGGATGGGCCACCGTTCTGAAAGGATCGCGTGATCAGCCACGACCGACCCTTTGCACCAAATGAGGTTAAAGGCACGGGCGGGAAGTAGATGCAGCTTCAAAAGATGGTTGAGACGATACGGGGTCGTGAATTTCTTTAGGCGATTGTGGGCAAAGAAAAAAGGATCGATCTCGGTGAAGGAAACGGAACTGGCGCCTTTTTCCTGGCAAACGTCAAGAGAATCGCCGTAACCGGGGCCAAGATCGAGAAAGTGAAGATTGTGAGGATCGACATTGATAGCGTCCAAAACAGAAAGAAACTCGGCCTTCTTTCGGCTCGACGCCGCTCGGTAAGATAGGAATTTCCGCGGGTTAGCGCGGTTTACGTAGACCTCGAACTCGCGGTGGTTACTGATCCGGGTTAAGGCCTTTTGATGCCGCGGCCAGTTTAGAATTTGCAGAATACTCATTCGGATTCGGGATTACGACTTGAACATTACAGTCGGCTCAGTTACCGACTCCACCGATCTCTTCGTGGCTTACTTCAGCGGAAAGTACGTGTCGGCCCAGTAGGCCGCGGAGGACGCCACCTCGCGAGCTAGTTTGCGGGATTTCACCAGCCTGGTGGACTTATGTTCCTGATGAATGACCTCGAGTAACGGCTCGTAAACAGCATCCAGCCGGAGCTTCCTGAGGACTTCGGCCAGATAGATTTCTTCCCCGAAAAGGAAATAGGGAGAGTCGAGATCACCCCCGGCGAGGAAATACTCGCGGGAAAAAATCAGGAAGGAACCATGCGGAGCGTAGATTGTACCACCCCGATCCTCGCGCGCGCCGGCAGATTCTCCAGGCGGCGTGCGGGCGGCGCTGCGGAGTTTGTGAAACAAGGCGGAGATCAGCTCATACGCATTCAGAACCAGCCAGCTCCGGAATATCCACTTGTAGGCGTGCATTCGTGTGGTCGATGGACGGATTCGCAGGAAGGGATTCTGATCTCTCCCGGTCAGGGCAGAGCGGATGCCCGGGGCCACGATTCCTAAACGAGCTCTGCCATGCAAGCCGGCGAGCTTGCCGAGAAACTGCGAATCCTCGATCACAAGGTCGACGTTGGAAACGATGACCCAGTCGGGCATTGAATGTTCCCGCAGGTAGAGCGACAGTCCGCTGCGCGCGCCGCCGAAATAGCCGAGATTCTTCTGGGCTCGAATAAAGGTAAAGTTCCGCACCGTCGATGGTTCGGGCATCTCGGCACCCACCGTGTTGTCCACTACAAGGACGTGCAGATCTTGCTGCCCCTGCAGCTTGCGGAGCGACTCCAGGTATTGCACCGTCTCGGTGTCGGAGCCAAACTTCACGCAGATCAGCAGCACCGTTTGGGCGGGCTCGACGGCGGTCTCCGGTTCGCGAATTCCGACGGGTTCGGTCGTGGGGTTTGGTTTCATTGGTCTAAGCGGAAGAGGGTACGATGCGGGCTTCCAGATGCCGTTGGCGTCTGCGGAATCCCAGAACCAGGGCCGCCATGCCCCAGGCCAGGATGAGGCCGTTGTAGGTGAACAGCGAGCTCAACGGGGAAAAGATGATGAACGCGTAATATCCCGCCAGCACCAGAACATTTGGGAGGTGGTTCGCAGAGTCGGAACGCGCCGCTTTTCCCGCAACAAAGCCAAGCAGGACTCCAAAGAGGCTGGCCCCAGGGAGGGTGAAATCCTGAATGAGGCCGCGGAAGAGGGTGTAAATGTTGGTGTCTTCCCCGCCGGCCAAGGTCTGAAACTCTTCGTACACACCAAGCTGACGCTGCTTGATTCCGAGAAGGTCAAAGACACCAGCGAATGTGTAAGCCCCCATCGTCACCTCTTGCTCTCCCGAGGTATGGACCCAATTGGCGAAAGCTGGAACAGAACCAAGGAAGTACTTGTTGAGTCGGGACACGTCCGTGGTGATCTCGAGACTCCCGCCTTCAAACCGCCGGACGGTGTCGATGGCAACGAAAAACAGCAGTCCGCTGATCGCTAAGGTCAACGACAGCAACACAAGCTTTCGCTGGAACAAAGCATAGGTTCCGCCGGTCTGGCGATAGCGGACGGCAAAGAAGCCGGAAAACCAGCAAATCAGCGAAATCAGCAATCCGGCGCGAGCCGCAAAGATGGTCCCAACCAGAGCCGCTGGCACCAGTGGAGCGACTGCCAGCCACTTCCGTGCCCGATTCGCTGCCAGCGCAAAACTGATTCCAGCCAGCAGGACCGCGGGGTAAACCCACATGATGAGCAGCCGAACCGACCAAGGCTCCACTTCGCCGTCGTAACGGGCGACAGACCACAGATGCCCAACACTGATCATGTCCAACAGTGAGAAATCAAGAGAGAACTTTTCCACACTGACAAACAGCAGATTGACGCAGCCCACCAGTGCGACCAGTGCAAAGAGCAGGCTGAAACGCAAGCTGCGACTCTGCCAAATCGCCGGAGTATCACGTTCAACAGTACGGTCCGGTGGAGAAGGGCTTGACCGTAAATCAAGTCCCTGTGACAGCACGGTCCCGAATAGCACGCTGAAGACGAACAATACGATGATCCAAATGCCGGAGGCAAAGACCTTGTAGTCGGTCAACAGCAAACATGCACCGACATAGATGGACCATACCAAGGCTACCAGTGGGCCAGGAGAGAGCCAGTTGCCTCGGACCCGACGAGCGAGCACAGCTAGCCCAATCAGAACTAAGCACGGAAGCCAAGGTGAAGAGAGAGCTTCAAACATAAATCAAAGGACCAACCGATGCCGAGTTAAACACTGACTTCTTCCGCAGGAACGATCGACGCCTCGCGCCCTTCGTCGCCAACGATTGCCCTTTGTAAGCTCTCGCGAGGGGTGAGGACAAACAACATCATGAGATACATGAACGAGGAGGCTACGGACAGGTACGCAGCGGCCCGATAGCCGAGGCGCGGCACCAGGAAATAGTTTCCGGCAACGTTGATCACAAGCGCAACCAGTCCACCCGCCAATATTCGTTTGGTCTGGCAGAGGATTTCGAGAGGCTTGTGCGCCAGCAAGGCCAACTGCCAGAGAAATCCTCCGATGGCGAGCGGGAGCACGATGCTGGCGGCCTCCGGATTTCCGCGCCCCAGCACCAGACGACTCGCCCAGCCAGCACCAAGGAAGAGTAAGGCCGCTACCGGCAGAAAAAGGAACGACTCGAACTTAATGGCCTGGGAGATGATGCGGCGGGTGAGGTGACGACTACCGGTATTCCAATGATGCATCAGCACCGAATGGACGGCCAGCGTGATCGGCGCGAACAGCAGAGAGAACGAGCGCACGATCACGTCGTACATTGACGCGTAGACGCCAGCCGCCGAGTAACCCCAGAATCGTTGGATAAAGTAGCGGTCGGACACGACCAGGCTCTGCTGGCTGAACAGCCAGAGCGCAACCGGCCAACCGTAACTCCACAGGCTCCGCAAGTAGCCCCGTTCCTGCTCGTCCAGCAGGGGGCGGTGGAATATCATGATCGCGCGGCGTCCGCTCCCGTCGAAGGCACGGGCAACCAGCGGGATCAAGTAGCCGCCTAGTATGCCCAGAAGCAGAAACGTGTAGTGTCTCTGAGAAATGGCAAGGATCAAAACCAGAGGAATGACAAAGGCGCCAATCGCGCGGGTGGTCTCCATGCGCACCACTCCGCGGGAGTCGAGGACAGCCTGAAGGCGCGTCATCTCGAACGTGTAAACCAGCATGGCGGCGTACAAACCTACCGAGACCGCCACCATTGCGGCGGAGTGCGTTCGGCTTAACCACAAGGTTAGTCCAAGCGCAATACCTCCCAAAACGGCCGAGACTAGCAATCCGGCGTCGGCTGCGCGGTTGAAGCTTTCGGCTTCGGCGGTGCCGTGGTGCCGGCTGTGAAAACGCAGAATGCTCTGGCTGAGCCAACCGGCAACTCCCGCCGAGAAGGCTGTGACGGTGGCGAAAGCGACGGCATAACGGCCGTACTGTTCATAGCCCACCATGCGCACAAAGGTGGCCACCGAAAGTAAGCCCATGAGCCCCGGCACGACCTTGCTCAAGAAATAATTGAAGGTGTCCCCGACCAACTTTGTCTTGAGCTCATTTTCAGGCGGGCTGGCGTTCTTGCCGGCGAGCAGCCTTTCGACGAAGGATTGCAGAGGGCGGAGCGAGGCACTGACGCCAAAGGAATCTTGCGAATTGCGTGTCTTGAGCGCCTGCATCAAATCGTCACTTACCCGATGCTATCTGCCACGGCCCATTTTTCTCCAGAGCCGGTGCGCGAGATCCGGACCCGAGCCATTGCTCGCGCCTCCCGCTATTCTCGCTCGAATGGTGTGGAACACGTCCTGAACTAATTGCTTCTCAGGCGTGTGCGCGGGCACTCCTTGCCACGCGGACCTGCCCAGAACCCAGATGGCTGCGGCGGCGAAGGCAAGAAATAATCCCAGGAACATGATCAACACCCGGGGAGGGAATGACTTGCGCTCGGCGATGTCGGCCGGGTCCAGGACTTTCACGCTGGGAGTTTCCTTGGCTTCGGCTACTTTGGCGAGTTCGTATTGTTGCGTCAGCGTTTCAAACACGGCTTCCTGCACCCGGGTGCGGCGGTAGAGGTCGGCAAAGGCTTCGCCGAGGACGGGGAGTTTCCGGATCGAGGGATACAGAGAATCGTCCTGCTTGGCGTCATTCTTGCCTTCGGCAGCCAGGTGGTCGGCGGCGCCCGGGGTTTCATACTTGCCGCCCAGCTTGGTGAGTTGAGCTTGCAGTTCGGCGATATGGGCTCGGAGCGAGCGGACCCGGACATTGTTGTCGGTATAGATCTGCTTCAAGCCTTCCAGCTGTGCCTGGCTGGCGATGACCTCGCCCTGCAGGGTGGCGGCGGCTCCGACCATGGCTTTGGCCTGTTCCTTGATGTCGACGGCGGTGTTCTTGCTGGCAAAGTCTCCAAATTCTTTCTCCGCCGTCTCCAAGTCTTCTTTCACCTGCTGGATGCGCTCTTCGAGAAAAACTCTTTCGCGCCGGGCCGAGGACGTACTCAACTGGTTCACAACCTGGTTGAGTTCGGCAACGTACTCGGCAGCCATAGCCGCGGCGCGGGCCGGGTCGTGGTCGGTGACCGTGATGGTGAGGATTCCATTTTTGCGGTCTTCGGAAATCCCGGTATTCTCGGCTAACTGTCTGCGGGCGGAGTACCAGCGCTTGGTCCCGTACACTTTTTGCAGATCGAATTTCGTGATGAGGTGGTCTTGCACGGTGCGGCTGACCAGGATTCCGGTAAAAAGGGCTCCAGAACTCTTGACCCCCAGAACGTCGCCCGCGAGCGTCCCCAGCCCGCCCGGCAGGCGTCCGCTTAACGCGGCCGCCATGGCCAGGGCCGAGCCGGATTGGTCGTCCGGGGGCATAAGGCGGGTGGTCGATTCGTAGCGGGCCGGGATCAGGAAGGCGATCACCGTCGCGGCTACCAGACCCAGTGCGGCCATGCGAAGAAGAAATCTTCGATGTTCCCAGAGCAGGCGCAGCCGGTCGACCACGCCGTTTTCCGGAACTTCAAGGCTCACCTCTTTTTCCGGGGAATGCGGGTGGTAAACGACTTCGAGTTCCTTATTGGCCGTGGTCGGTTTCATTGAGTGATTTGTGTTGGGCGCGCTGTCATCGTCCGTGTGGCGTGGGCCAGTAGCCCAGTTGGAATGACGCGGTCAGGTTCGATTGGCGGTTCGGGGCCAGCAACGGAATCCGCCAAGGTTCGTACTGCAAGGCGCCGGAAAGACGAAAGCCCGATTTTAAAAAGAAGTCTCCATTTAACGCAACGTCGTTCTGCGTGCCGCCTTGCGGCAGATACTGCTGGTCAATCTTGCGGTGGCGAAGCTCGATACCGATCTTCCTCTGGGGACCCAGCCAGTAGTTGCTGCGGATCGCTTCCCCTTGCGAAGCCCGGCCGATCCAGGTGCCGATCAGCGCGCCGTTATTGGTGTAGCCATTCAGGTATTGGCTGTTGCTGTAATAGCAACCATTGCAGGTGGGGAAGTTTACCGGACTGGTCGTACCCCCCTCGATTCGGAAATCAAGCTTGGGAATCCCCGGAAATCGGACGAGGTAGAGCCCTGCCTGGAAGGCTGACTTGTAGGGGCGGTTGAGCGGGGAAATCTCATCCTCCTGGAAGGCGTCGGCGTAGAAACTGAGCCAGTTTCGCAGTTTGGGGATTCGGTAGGTGAAATCCAATGCGGCGCGGCCGTCGCCCAGATGCTCGTTCGTAGGGGGCACCTTGACCGCGAATGTGGCCTGCGCCAGAGTCTTCAACGTCACCGGATTTCCCGTTCCTCCGAAGAGAGTGGTCTTCGATAGGCTGATTTCAAAGTTCGGCGTGAACTTGAAGCTGATCTTGCCGCCAGTGAGCATGGGCTGATCCGCCAAAGCGCGGCCGTATTGCCCGACGATAATCGGATTGCCGCCTTGCGTGTTGTTGAGGAACTGATATCCCGAGACCTGTCCTATGAACCACTCCATCCGGATATCGCCGAAATAATGAAGCATCCAGGGCAAACGAAACGGGCTGACCCGGTTGATGCGGAACATCTTACTGAGCGGCTCCGCGTTGTTGGTGAAGAGCATCGCACCCTGGTCACCCGGTCCCCACCACAGGCTCTGCTTGCCGAAGGAGATTTGCCAGTTGGCCAGGTTCATACCGACATACGCGTCCAGCAACCGAAAGCGGCTGGTCGCTGCGCTTGGCATGGCTGGCGGGTTTGGTGGCAGGCGGTCGGTACTGCTGATGAAATTCAAAGCAGCTGAAGAAAGTGATGGCGCCGATGGGGCTGACTGATATTCGCCGCGCGCGTAGATCACGAACGGGCCGGCCGTGGTCCAGCCGGAGGAGCCGACCACACTGTTGAAGCCTTCCTGGTAGGGTCTGCCGTAATCGTTCAAAATAGTTTGACCAAAATGCGCGTTGTCGGTGAGAGGCTTGCCCGACACGCCCAGGGCTCGAGCGTAGACCGACTCAATTTGCGCGTGGACGCTTTGCTCGCCTTCCATACCCTCGGCTTCGCCTTGAAACTCGCGCGAGAGTGAACGGTAGAGGTCCTGCACCTCTGACGGGCCATCGGCTTCCGACTGAAGGTCGGAGGCCTCGTTCAGCAGTCGGGCACACTCGAGCCGCGTCCAGGGACGCAGTCCGAGGATCGCGGTTCTGACATAACCCATGGCGGCGAGGCGCTCCATGGCGGGATAGATCCAGCTATCGAGCGGAACGTATGGAGATCCCAGGAACGCCGGGGTGTGACTGTTCTCGCTCTGCACGAATTCGCGGGGCGAATCCCAGGATCCGCCGCCGATTTCGGGATCGTGATGCCTGCGATAGACACTTTCGGAGATCAGATATCCCAGCGCACTGCCTACGAGGACATCCGAAGGAAAATGCTGGCGGGCCCGAACCCGGGAGAAGCTGACCGCGGACGCCATGCCGTAAGCGAACAGCTTGGGAAGAGTGCCTTGATACTCATGCGCGAAAACTCCCGCGATCGACCAGGCCGCAGCGGCGTGCTCCGAAGGAAACGATGTGCCTCCCTGAAAGAACGGGCCGCTGCCGTTGCCCTGGTAAGGACGCTCGCGTCCCAGCGAATACTTCAGGGCCTCGACGGTCACCAGGCTGTTCAACGCCGCCTCGCCGGCCAGAAATCCAGTTTCACGCCAATGCTCGTTGTGAGTCGGAAAGCTCAACAAGTAGAGTCCTGCACCGGCGCCGATCAGGCTCCCCACCCCATAATTGGAAAAAGTCTTGTAGTGGCTGATGGTGGTTGGATTTTGCGAGAGCGATGCGCTGTACTGGTGGTCGGTCACGAAAAGGCCTGCCGTAATTCCGCCGAGCGGTACCAGCCAGGTTGCATCCGACCAGCGCGCTCGTGCGGGACTGGTCCAGATCTGTTTCTGGTCTCCGACAAAATCCGCGAAGTGGCCCGCGAAGCCGGCCTTGGGTGAATTGTCGGAAGCGACATCGCGTACGGGCGTAGCCACAGATCTTCCTTCAGCCGGGGGCGCCACTTGATTCGTCGCTGACGTATCCGCGGACTTGCGGTCGGGATCGTCTTGCGACCAAGCTTTGGTTACTGGCAAGAGGGCCATTGAAGTGGTGAGAAAAACTGCCAGAAATCCTGTCGTTATCCGCAAACCACAGCCCCGATTCTATGGATGGATATAGGCAACGGTGAGGGCAACGGACGACGCAACTTGTGCGGCCTGCAAAATCGCAGCCCAATTCCGGGGAGCAACCTTGGCTGCCTTCTCGGGCACGACAATGGAGTCTCCCGGCCTTAGCACCGCGTTCAAGGGGTCACCCATCCAGAATCCCGAGTTGTTCTTGGCGGAGAGCACCGAGCCATCGGCCCGCACCACAAAAACGGCGCTCTTGTCGGCGACTTGGGTCAACCCTCCGGACTGGCCCAGGTACCATTTCGCGCTCCTGCCCGGCAGATAGCTGACCGCGGTGGGATTGAAGACCTGGCCGCTGACCACCACGTAATTCGTTTTCTTGGGAATGATCAGCACATCCCCGTCGCGCAGAGCTATGTCCGCGGGCGTCTTGGCCAGCTTATTCAGATTCGAAGGAATGTGAATCACAACGCGTCCCACCGGTGCGATGGCCTCGAGTTGCTGGAGTGCGGTGTCCGTCTGCGAGATCGCGGTCAGCTTCGCGGTTTTCTGGTCGGCATCATTTTCCGGCAGGGCCTTCAAGTAACCCTGCTCGGACTTGAGGCGATTCATCAGTTCCTGATGCGACCTCAATTCCAGTTCGCGCACTTCCTGACGGAGCAGCACGGCTCCGTAAGGGAAGGCCTCGGAAGTGAAGCCATTGCAGCGCATCAGCAGGGAACTCAGGCGCTCACCCGGCTCAATTCCGTAGGTTGCCGGATGCTCCACCTCTCCGCGCACCGTGACGGACGCTCCAAGGTCATTCCACTGTGGAATCTGCCGGATGGCCAGAACGTCTCCATTGCGCAGCGGAACGTCTTCGTTGACGTCTCCCGAGAGCGCAGCCGCCAGCCTCACTTGCACCCGTTCGCTCGAGCCGTTGCCGGCCGCGAATCGGGTAAGGTCAGCGCTGTCGGCAAAGGCGCTGCGCTTGAGTCCTCCGGCAACCCGCACCAGGTCTTCGACGCGCATGTTGCTGGTCAGGGGATAGCGCCCGGGCTTCGCGACCTCGCCATTGATGTCGACCGTGGGGGCGTCGACCTTGGCGAGCGCGCGATGGACCAGGAGACGATCGCGTGGCTGCAGAATGATGTTGTCCACCGGATTTCCATCCAGGGCCTGGTGCAGGTCGACGCTCAGGATCCTCAAAGTGCCGTCGGCTTGGGTGCGGAACAGCTGCGCCGAATCCAGTGCAGCATCCGGAGTGATTCCGCCCGCCAGGTAGACGGCATCTCGCAAGTGAGCTTCACCCGAGGTGCGGTACGACCCGGGGGAGCGGACCTCGCCGCCGACCCACACCTCGGGGGGATGCTCGAAATCGTAGCGGCTGAAGATTCGGATTGTGTCGAGAGGCTTCAGAGTCGGGGCAGAGGCCGGGTTGGCGAGCGCTGTCGAGATATCGAAACTCTCGATGCTGGGATGAAAGTCCGGCGCATTCAGGCGGATGATTTCCGCGTAATGCGGAGCGGGCTCGGGCAGAAGGTCGCCATAGGACGAAATCAGGTCCGTCAACTTCATGCCTTGCTTGTAGGAATAGCGTCCCGGACGCAGGACGTGTCCCTCCAGATAAATGGCGTCCTCGTTGTAGGCCGCGATGGGGAAGATGTGAATTTGATCGCCGTCCCGAATCTTGAAAGTTTGCAGTTGCTGGTTGAGCTGGGCGGGATCGGTGGTCGCGGTGAGATCCAGCGTCAGCATGGTGCGTTTTTCGTGGGCTTCGACCCGTTGTACCTCGATATGACGCAGTGCCGCAGTCGGCAGGATTCCTCCAGCGAGTTCCAGAACCTCCGCCAGCGAAGTCTCGTCCCGCAGTTCATATACCGCGGGGCGCCGCACCATTCCTTCGACGGTTGCCTGCGGCCCAATCGGCGGCACCAGTAAAGTGTCGCCGTTTTCCAGGCGCTGCAAGTCGGAGCGCACACCGTGCAGCAGCAAGTCGTAGGCGTCCACCTGCTCGACTACCTGCTTGCCGCGGAAGTGTTTGAGGGACCGCAGAGATCCCCGCCCGGTAACCCCGCCCGCGGCAAACAAAGCATTGAGCGGAGTGGAGAGCGAACTGATGTCGTATGCGCCCGGTTGCGCGACTTCTCCGACCACATAGACTCGCACCGTTCGCAGGCGCGAAACCGAGACGTCCGCAGACACGTCTCGGAATTCGGTGCGCAGCGCGCGCTGCACCTCCAACTGTACCTCTGCAAGATTCTTTCCGCTTACCAGCAGCGGGCCGGTTTCCGGCAGCGAGACCCGTCCTTCGCGATCGACCAGTCGCACCAGGCGCTGGGAGACGCTGCCCCAAAGATCGATCGCCAAACTGTCGCCCGTTCCAACCACATAGTCGGGCCCCACGGGAAGGTCCATGGGAATCACATCCGGCTGATTCGTGGTATTGCGGAACACATCCAGGCCGAAGCGTTGCGCCGGGCGCTGCCAGGCCGCGGCTTGCACGTACATGTCATACAGGGAAGGAACATCGGCGTATGGGTTGGCGGGACGCACCATCCTCACCGGGTTCACATCTTCGTCCCGTTCGATGGCTCTGGGTTGCTTCCCGGCCGACCGCATGGACTGCATGGGAACGTCGGTTCGTGCACTGGCTTCAAGGGCATTGCCCCGCGCCGTATTCAAGTCATCTGCCGGGAGCATCGCAGGATTCTGATAGCCGAAAGGAGAGTCCGCGGGGGACCTCGTCGAACTGGAGGCCAACTCGATCTGAGAAGCAGAGGTCGGTTCGCGCTGGCCCAGCCCATCGGTCGCAAGATCGGTCCGCAGCGTACGATTCAAGGGAGCCGAGGGCTGCGCATCCGGCGACGATCTCGGGCTGGAGTCTGTAGCCGGCGAAGATTCGTTCTCCCGTGACCGATTCGAGAGACGGTTGCGAGAACCCGTTCTTTCGCAATCGGCGTCCTGCTGTGGGTCGCAAGCGTTGGTGCGCTCGACGGCGCGCTGTTGATCATTTCCTTGTCCCTGTCCTTGCGGCCGCAGCGACTCGTTGTCCTCCTGCGCTTCAATCTGAACCAGGCGCCGTGCGCGCTCCTTCAAGACGAGATCTTGCTCTTTGCCGAAACTTGAATCCGGATTTGGCGCTGGCAGCAAATACCCGTAGCGCTGCAGCAGGCGGGTCGCAATCGAGCGAAATGGCAGATCACGGTCGAGGCGGTCGAAGATGGCCTGATCGGAGAGCTTCGAGTCCTCCACGACCTGTCCATTGTCGGTAGCTTCCTTGGCCACCCAGCGCTTCAGTTCCACCAGGATGCCGGCGTCTTTGACAAGAACCGCCTTAATTTGAACAGAGGAAGCTGCCACGCGGCCTAAGTTGCCTTTGGCGAGGTCAGACAGATCGGGCATGCGATTGTCCTGGGCTGCGTCCTGCCGGCTGCCAACTCGTTGGCTTACTTGGCCGTCGCTCGCCTGGCCATGCGCCAACTGGCACAGGATCAGAACGGCAACACAACCCGCTGATTTTGCGAGTTGTTTCTTGGAGAGAAACATAAGGGTTAGACTCACATGGCCTCCAGGTCAGCCTCGTCCACTTCCACGGCTACTGAACGCAGGATCAGGTCGATCGAGAGCACCACCCGGCAGCGGTCTTTGGTGCGCACGGCATCGGCCCGCTGCGCACCTGGACTCGACGTCCGGCGCGCAGATAGGGATGGGGTTCGATCTTCAAACCGAGACAATCGGTCCTGCAACGCTGCGATCTCTTCGGCGGGCAACGCGGCCAGTTGTCCATGGAACGACACGAGTCGTACCACACCAGGCAACTGCAGAACCCGCAGCCGGCTCGCGAGTGCCATGCGCACGAACACATAACCGGGGAACAGCGCCAGATCCAGTTCTTTGCGGCGATCCACTGGCTATCGTCGAGTGCTACGACTTGGAATGTCTTACACTGGCTAGCTAAGTCCCTGGGATCCGGTCGGGGCGCTTTCCCCGTTCGAGGTTAGGGACACGCCTGAGCATGAGCTCAAGCGATGAATTCCACATCGCCGTCATCCACTTCGACTGCCACCGAGCGCATGATCAAATGAATCGACAGGACGATGCGGCAGCGGTCCTTGGTGCGCTGGATGATGCCTTCCAATCCTTGCAGGGGACCACTCCGCACCCGGACGCGGCGTCCGGCGGTCAGGTATGGGTGCGGTTCCATGTTTCCGGAGCAGGTCAGGTGATTTTGTAAGTTTTCGATGTCCGCTTCCGTCAAAGGAACGGGCTGCCCGTTAAAAGTCACCAGCCGCACTGCGCCGGGAAGCTGCAGCACACGCAGCCGGTGCTGCAAAGCCATGCGCACGAAGACGTAACCGGGAAACAAAACTAACGCCAGCTCTTTGCGCCGGTCCTTCCACCGCCGCACTGAACGGTAAAGCGGCAAGTAGCAGGCGATGCCTTGTTGGTTGATCTGATCGGCGACCCGTTTTTCGTGGCGCGGGGCGGTGTAAAGGGCGTACCAATGAGTCCCGCCGGTTTCGGATCGCGGTGTGACGGGCAGGTTGGCTGTTGTACTTGCAAGTGCACTCATGGCAGCCCTCGAAGTGTGGTCCGGATATGGCTCGACTGGTATATGTGGATATAGCTTCGCCGCCTCACTTACAGGGTGCTGTGAGCTAAACCCTTGTACTTACTACCCTTGTACTTACTAACTTCAAGAACGAACAGCCGTCGCGTTCTTGCTTGCCGCCCCGCCTAATTGTGGGGCGTGCGGGCGAAGACTGCATTCCCACGAACATAGGTAAAAATACATGCGTCCGAACGGTAATTTGTTCGGATCGGAAGACGAAGACGACCAGGCGAGAGGGAACAGAGACGTATCCTCAAATTGAAGCTAGGACTCTTATCGTGAATCACAAGTGCCATGTAACAACCCGAACACTTCGTAGTGAGGAGAGAATACTCTGCGCGGCCAGCAAAATTGTCTTAGAAATGTAAATAAACTGTCATAAAAATCCCGAATTGGCACGAGCCGTCAGAAGGACCTAAGTGGGCCAGGAAATTGCAGAAACGGTTCTTCACGGAGGTGCTCCGGAGGTGAGACTGCCTCCGTTCTTCTAAAGGAGGCGGGCAAGTGGACACAAGGTTGCCCGACGAGGAAAGAAAATTACGCCAACCGGGATGTGGCGGCGCCCGGCAAGCCTTGGCCCAGAAGATATTGGTCCAGAAAGTCTCGGCCCAGCAAATCTCGGCCGCCGCAGGTGAAAGATTACAAGTTATTGACAAGAATGTGACAAGCCGTTCGCCCGGCTTGACGAAGATTGGGTGGTTTGGGGAGGGGCTTGTCCCCGGGCCTGAAATGTAAGAGTATGCGACCCCCGGATTTTCTGCACAAGGACGCTGAGACGAAGCTCTGCGAACACTACATCGCAGCCGGTGCGCTCTGCAGTCTTTCGACCAATTCTGAGCGGGTGCTCGACGCCGCACGCAACACGTTCCATGCCGCTGGAGTTCAGCCAAGCCCGGTTGACTTCCGTCTACGGTTCTGGGTTGACGATACTGAAGCATCGCAACCGCCCTGGCCGAAGCCGTACGTGAGGGGACTGGACCATCTCGTCTTTGCAGGCTTTGACGAGGGAAGTTCGATGCTAGCAGACCTTCGTACATGCTGCGTCATCGGGCGGTTTTCGGCAGGCATGGCGGCTGATCTCGAATATTGGCAGAGCGTGATCTTCCCCATGCTGCTCACGGTGGTGAGCGCGTCGGTGGGCATTGCGGAATTGCACTGTGCTTGTGTCGCGAGGGAGCAGGACGGCGTACTCTTGGCCGGTCCGTCTGGGTCTGGAAAGTCGACGCTGGCGCTAGCACTCTGCCAACAGGGTTTCGGGTTCCTTTCGGACGACCGCACGTTTTGCTCGTTAGAAAGAGCACAAATACAGAGCTGGGGTATGCCAACTCCTCTCAAATTGCGTCCTGAAGCGACCCTATGGTTTGACGAATTGCGGAAGGAGCGATTGACCGATATGCGGAGCGGGGGCCCGGCTTTTTGGCTTGAACCCGAACAGATTATCGGAGTGAAACGGGTGCGACAATGTCGACCGACCTCACTAATCTTTTTGGACCGACGGGACACTTCGGAATTCCGGTTGAGTTCAATGTCGTCCAGAGAGGCACTGAGCCGGCTGGAAAGTGAACTGACGATGGAACTTCCCGAAGCGGCCGCGAGGCGCTCGAGGACACTCAAGGGGGTAGTCGATCTTCCATGCTGGCTCTTAGAGTATGGGGGGCAGCCCCAACTGGTCGCCCGCCAAATTTCCCGGCATCTTGCGGAATTCTGACGATCCAAAGCAAGGGGCGAACGAACGAAAGTCGGGACAGTGGGTACGGGAATATGAAACATGCTGTCGACATTTCTCCGATCCAAACAGCGATGCATGCGCGAGCAGGGATGGCTATGGGAGGGAACGTTCGTGCGGAAGAGGTCAGGAACGATCCGATGCGCCGCTTCGTGCCGACTCCCTATACCGCCACCCTGCCTGTGATGGGCAGCACGGTGCGTTTAGAGACCAACAGTCCCAAGCTCCTAAGCCACATGGTTGAACTGTTTGCTCGTTATCCGGGAGCGCCCGACGGGTGTCCTAAGTTTCTCTGGAAGATCGTGGTGGATTCGGACGTAAAGTTCGGCCGGCCTTGGCCGCGAAGATCCACCTTTTCAGACGACGGACTTCGTTTTGCTCAGTTTGGGCAGAGGAATTTCCTGGCAGTTGACCTCGAAGTGAGGGCGGGGGTCGGATTTGTTTCCGAAAGCCTCATGGAAGACAAACTTGGACTTACTAGCCCGTTTCTTGACAACCTGTTTTGTTTGACGGTTGGTGCCCTCGGGCTCGTCCCGCTCTGGGCAAACTGCGTGGCACGCGAGCATAGGGGAATATTGCTGTTCGGCGAAGCCAAAAGCGGAAAGACGAGCGCCAGCTATGCCGCGGAAAAACTTGGGCTCGACTTCCATTCAGATGAGGGAGCATTTATAGAGCTTGATTCTGGAGTTCTGCGGAGCTGGGGCGGATTTTGGCCCGCTACTTTTCGTCCGGAAGCCCTGCAATTCTTTCCAGATCTCAAGGATCGGACCGATCGTTGCTTTCATCGGGATTTCACTGTCTATCACCTGGTCAAACAGCGTCCGCGGAGCGGTTCGGGTTCGTCGATTCAACCGCTTTGCTGCCTCTTCCTTGAGCGACAAGCTTCCGAAATCCCCAGCGTCTCACGGGTTGTCCGCCACGACTTGGCGAGGCTGCTAGCTGACAGCGTCCTGTTCCACGACGACGAGCGTTTTCGCAAGCAGCAATCCACGGTTCTGCAGGCCCTCGAAGAACTACCAGCGTACGTGTTGCGCTATGGGAGTGACCCCGCGGTAGCCGCAGCTACGATCCGGGACTTGCTCGCAGCGCAAAACTACACTGACCCCGGTCGAGAGTTACTGGGCACGCAAAACACTCGACCGTGATCGCAGCAAGGTGTCTATGAAGTTGAGGCCTATGAAAACAAGCTTTTGGACAACTCTGACCTGTTCTCTCGGTTACCTGCTTCTTGTACTGGCCTGTCTGGCTCAGTGGCGCCATCCGCGACCCTTGCTACAGCTGGATTATTTTTCTGGGGGCTATCTGGCATTGCGCTTTTTCGGGTCGATTTATTCTCTTTCGTCCAGTCGGAGGGCTTTTTATTCGTCTCAAGTTAAGAAGCAATGGTGGGCGCTGGATTCGGATCCCACCGGGCCCCGATGGGTGATGGTTTTGATGGTACTCGATTTAGCGGTCTTCCTCGACTACGGTCACTTCCGCATCACTCCCGGATTGGCGCGTCCAGCGCTGCAGACGCTTGGAATCGTTCTTTATCTCGCGGTCACCTTGTGGCAGATCTGGACCGACTCCTATCTCGCGAGATATTTCAGTCGAAATCAACAAACGCTCCTGCCGATGAACCGGGGACCGTACCGCTACGTGCGTCATCCACGGTATGCGGCCGCGATTGTGGGAAAGGCAGCAATGGCGCTCATCTTTGCAAGCATAGTTGGATGGTTGCTGGTTGTCGCCTGGGGCTTGCTTCTACTGAATAAGATCGCAGTCGAGGAAAGACATTTGAGGAAAGTGTTTGGGCCGCCCTACGAATTATACGCGCGGACCACAGCAAAGGTAATTCCCGGAATCTACTAGCTCAAGAAATCACTGCGCCGTTGGGTAAACACGGTGCGCAGGTTGCGGCAGTCGCAGGGGAAAGGGAGCGCTACCGTGGAACATACCCACAGTGTCGCCGCTGGCGAAAGGTTCTTCGCGATGGTCGGTCGTTCGCTCGCCGCTTTTATTGTTGTTGCTGTTCTGCTAGAGCTATTTTCATTCGCCGCACTCCACACCTACCGTAGGTTCCACCGCGACCCCCTCATTCCGCAGCAGAGCCCAGCCTACGATAACGAAAAGTGGGGCCGCGAGTTTTGGACAGAACAATCCACTTTTTGGTCCAAAGCCCGCAGTAACTACCTGCCATTTACGGTTTGGAGTGTGAGGAAATGGCATGGGAAATACATAAACACAGACGAGGTGGAGATGGGGACGTGGCGAAGAACCGTCCAGGCTATGAGTGACGCGTGCAAGAAAACGACAGCGCGGAAGGTATGGGTCTTTGGCGGATCAACGGTGTATGGAATAGGGACTCCAGATTGGGAGACGATCCCATCGTACCTGGCACAGGAACTCAATGCCGATCCTTCGGCCTGTTGGGAGGTTACGAACTTAGGCGCTGAGGGTTATGTGACGAACCAGGAGGCGATCTTGCTTATGGAGCAGCTCAAGGCTGGGCGGCGGCCTGATGTTGCGATTTTTTATGATGGCGTCAATGAATCATTGGTAGGCGGGTTCTCTCCCGGAGTTCCAACCGAACACTGGAACTTTGAGGCGATCAGAGCCAAATTTGAAAATCCCGAGACCAGCAGACTGAGTTTCCTGAAGCTGACTTACGCCGTGCAATTGATCACGCAGCTGAAGCAGAACGATACCCTAGATCAATACCCGACGTTTTCCAATGGGGAACTGGCCGCCAAGGCTCAGGCAACCCTCGAAAACTACGAATCAAACTTGAGGATCGTCAGGATGTTTGCGAAGGAATATGGCTTCAAGACTTATTTCTTCTGGCAGCCTGTTTTGGCGTATGGAAATAAGCCGCTGGTGCCCTTCGAGGAGAAGCTAAAAGAAGCTCGTGGGCCAGAGTTAGGTGGTCGGGTTCAGCGTGGCCTCAAAGCAGTGTATGAGCAGGCTGAACGCCGTTCTGAAGTATCGGGCAGTTTCGTTTTTCTCGGACATGCATTCGACGATGTGCGAGAGCCGATGTATGTCGACGAGTTTCACCTGGACCCGATTGGCAACAAGATCATGGCTGATTCCATTGCGCGAGTGGTGCGGCTTGGCGGAGCTATTCAATAAGACCGCATGCAGTGGGAGTACGGATTAGCGGGTATTTTGCGCGAACAACTGCCGCCAATTGATGATCAATTGAGGCACGAACATTGCACCAACAACTAGTGTCCAGGTGAGGCGTTCGGCTCCGACATCAGTGGTTGGGGCAAAGGGCAGGGCCAGTATGACGCGGTTTACCACAAATATCAGCGTCACCGCGTAGCTCCGCATAACCCATTGCCTGTGCACTTCAAAGTTCCGTTTTCGGGCTGCACGAAGTGCCATCAAGCTGGTAAGCACCCATAGCAAAGACTGCACGGTGGTTTCGGTCGCCATTGTCCGTATACCGTGGGTGAATGACAGATAGACTGCCATGGGAGCCGCAAGCAGCACAGCTGCCAAATAACAACGGCCACACCAGCGATGAACTGCAGGGCGATCCTGGCGCAGCCTCGTGGAAAACTGAAGAGCACCCAGCACTAACGCCGTCGCACCTCCCAAGGCGTGGACCATTAGCTTGCCGAAGACGGGGGAGAAAAACTTCCAGGTGTTTGACCTGTGGTCTATGAAGAATCTTTCGTTATGGTACAAGACGAATAAAGTCATAAGGCCCAACCCAAAGAACAAGGCATGCTTTGCAGAGAGGCGATTCTTCGCTTGACGGCTCTGACCCGGTGCGGCACCGAAAGACCGATCAGTGGAGAGGCTGATTTCCCGATCCCTGTTTTCCATTACTTCTTATCCACCAAGAAAGTTCCCATTACGAGAGTATCCATCTCGCTGTTGGAGAATGTTTGAAAGCCATTGGCTGGGGTATTTATGATCGGCTCGCCTCGGAGATTGAACGACGTGTTGAGCAGAACCGGAACGCCGGTTGCTTGTCCGAAACGCTCGATCAAGCGATAGTATCGCGGGTTCTGGTCGCGAAAAACCGTTTGCAACCGTGCGGTCCCGTCCACGTGAGTGATCGCCGGCAAGGTACTTCGCCGGCCCTCTCGGACCGGAACCACGTAAAGCATGTATCGGGCCGGATGGTGGAGCTGTGCCCGCGGCAGGTCAAAGTATTCTTCTGCGCATTCTGCGAGAACTGAGGGAGCGAAGGGACGGTATGGTTCGCGGAACTTGATTTTGGAGTTTACCATGTCTTTCATCTCAGAGTTCCGCGGATCGGCAAGAATGCTGCGGTTCCCGAGTGCCCGCGGTCCCCACTCGAAGCGTCCCTGGGACCAACCGATAACCTTGCCTCGCGTCAGGCGCTCAACGACGTGGTCGAGCAGATCGTCCTCATCATCGAAATGCCGAAATCGGATGGCGTTTTGACGCAGAAAATCACCGATCTGCGCATCAGAATTGGAGTGGCCCCAATTGGCGTGCTGCATGGCGAAGAGGCGAGGTTTGCCGAGCAAGCTGTTGTAAGCCCACAAAGCGGCTCCTAGGGCGCCGCCCCCATCGCCCGCCGCCGGTTGCACGAACAGCTCTTCAAAGGGAGTTTCTTTAAGGATGCGAGCGTTCGCCACGCTGTTCAGGGCTACGCCGCCTGCGATGCAAAGCCGCCTTAGACCAGTTTCGCGATGCAGATGGTTCGCCATGTTCAACAGAAGGTCTTCCGTCACTCGTTGAATGCTGGCGGCGATGTCGGCGTAACGCTGATTGACCTCGCAGAGTTCGTTGTAGCTTCCCGGCGGCTCGCCGAAGTACTTCGGGAAACCCGTTACCTTTGTGAAAAATTGCAGCTCACTCGGCCGCGGTTCACCAAAGAGGGCGACAAACCGTTGGTTGTAAGTCTGGTCAGTCGAATGGTGGAAGCAGAAGTAATCCATGTTCAGCGAAAAGGATCCGTCGCGGTTCTGCGTGACCAGCTTCCAGACCTTGTCCACGTAACGAGGCACGCCATACGGGGCCATGCCCATGACCTTGTACTCGCCCTCGTTCACCTCGAAACCGAGAAATGCGGTGAAGGCGCTGTAGAGGAGTCCGATCGAGTGAGGAAACTCAATCTGCTTTGAGAGGCGGATCTCACTTCCGCGGCCGACGCCGTACGCTGCGGTGACCCATTCTCCAACGCCATCGACAGTAAGAATCGCCGCTTCGTCGAAAGGGGAGCACAGATAGGCGCTGGCCGCATGCGAGAGGTGATGCTCGCAAAAAAGTACTTTGTCTTTGCTTACGCCAAGTTCGGTTTGGAGCGTCGTTCCGACCCATAGTTTGTCGACCATCCACGAAATCATCGACTCGCGAAACACCTTCCAAGATTGGGGGTAGGTCTGCAGGGTGGTCATCAGAATGCGATCAAACTTGCGGAAGGGTTTTTCAAAGAAAACTACGTAGTCCAGATCCCTGCCTTCGATTTCGGCTTGCTCGAGGCAGAAACGGATTGCGTTCCGGGGAAAGGCGAAGTCATGCTTCACCCGCGAGAACCGCTCTTCTTCCGCGGCCGCCACGAGCATTCCGTCGTGCAGGAGGGCTGCCGCGGCATCATGGTAATAGCAGGAAACTCCGAGGACGTACACCGTTCACTGCCTTTTGGCCCACTGAAGATCGTGAGCCTCATCAGGACGTTCGAGCCATTGGGTAGGCCGACGCTGTATTCGCAAAGGGTCCGAGAACAGGCGCACAACGATACCAAAAGGCAGCACAAGCACCGCGTAGAAAACGGTAAGCAGTATTCGCGCCTGAAACGTTCCCACCCCCCGAGCTATTCGTTTCCATCTTTGCCAGACATGCTTGAGCATGGGGTGCCTAGAACAACGTGTAGATAAAGGGTGCGACAGCGGAGCTCTGTGCCAGAAGAATGAGCGCACCAATTAGGAATAGAGCGACCAACATGGGCACAAGCCACCATCTTTTGTTGTTCCAAAAAAAGGAAAACAATTCGCCGACGATTCCAAAACGGGCTGCCGTGGTCCGTGCAGTATTCGCGATACCCATAATTCCTTTTCTTAATTCCTCTGAGCGGATTGCTGTTTTCCGGGATGATCACGCATGTAGTTTGCGATTGCTTGTGCCACGACTTCATTGCCGCGAGGGCCAAGATGGCCTTGATCAATATAGACAGGTTCTTTCGTCGAGTCGAACACGCCACCGAGAAAAACAAAATTGCCCTCTTGCGCAGCGCGGCGCTCCGCCTCACGGTACGTTGCCGCCATCATGAGAAGGCAAGCATTATCTGCTGGAATGTTGCTGGCATCCGCTCTTGCCAGGAGTTGTTCAAAAGGAACAAGTGGCTTGTGTCCGTACGTAAGGAGTGGCTGCCAGAAGGGATACAGCTTAAATCCGTATGCCCCGGCGAGGGCTCGCATCAGCAGCACATTTGCCTCATACTTGGACACTACGTTCATGATTCTCGGCTGCACTTCCGAAGCCTGGAGCGCAACCGAGCGTGGATGATGGAAACGCGCTAAGAGTTCCCCGGCAAGCCGCACAGCGTAGGACTTCTGGAGGAAATCGAGCCTGGCAGACGGAGACCCCTCAACCCGAGACTTGATAGTTCGGTACGCGCCATGCGGCGGCGGAGGGCCCGTAGTGCATTGCGACATAGAATCGTTGAGGCCGTCATAGAAGATCACGACATCAGGACGCCCTCCTCCCTTGAGCTGTTCTTCGAGCAGGATCAACTCCTGATCCGTGACGTATCCTTCAACTCCGAAATTGGAGACGAGCGCGCAATTCTGCCCCCCAGCGTTCAATTCACGTGACAAGTACGACGGTATAGTGGCCCAGTCCGGCACGCCCGCCCCATACATGGTCGATCCGCCGAACGTCCATACATTCAAAGAGTGTGATGTGACGCAATTGCCTGGGTTCATCGTTCTGCGCCAAAATCCTCCCACTCCCGGGTCGTTGTTGATGTACTGGCTGTGCCATTCGGTGACACCCCAAAGCCGAAATGGTACGTAAGCTCTGGGCTCTTCTTGCCGTAAAGCTTCCTGTATCCAGAATTCGCCCGCCCACTCCGCTTCCTTATACACCGGACTTGCTTTCTGATTCTCAAATTGGGCCTGCCGTCTAAGTGGGTGGAGGGAACAGATCATCCAGGACACACACTCGATGAAAGATGCCAGAACCGCTACGGCGACAATGGTGTAGCCCAGTCCAAAACAGCAGCGTGACAAGAATCTCGGGAGAGGGGATATTATTCGAGATTCAACAGCTCGGGCGTCGATCGTCAAGGAACCAGTCGAGCCCCGGTCTGCTGAGTGTGATCGCTCTTCGAGCTCGACTGAATTAATCATCACCTAATCCGGCAGAACGACGCTTGCGATGACGCTCAAGCCCACGCCGCGTCCGCAATCGGTGGCGTACAGCAGAGCGTGATTATCTGCCCATGAGGGAGAAATCGCGTTGCAAGGCGTGTGGGTTAGTTGTTGTTCGGATCCAGTTCCCAATGTTCGGGCAAACAAGTGCCACGACCCGCGCTCGCGCCGGCTGAATGCCAGTCGCTTGCCGTCAGGCGATATTGCTGGATACCTGATGGGAGCGCGAAAATCCAGCAATTGTCTCACTCCGGGCGTTTCGCGACGGACGAGCAAAAAATGCGGATCACTGACGCTTCCAGCGGCTGCGATCACATCTCCATCATTCGTTACCGTTACGTCGAGAGGCTGGTACGTTTTTGGCAGAACAAGTTGAGCCGCACCCCGAGAATCGGTTGCCAACAGCCATCCCGTCCGGATTCCTTGCTCCTCTCGAATGAAAGCCAGCCACTTTCCATTGGGCGACAGAGCGGGATCCTGGCCTTCGGTGATAGTTTCGGAAACGCCTGCCGTCGGAATTTTGACGAGAACTGATTTCTGGCCCGCCAGTTCAGAATAAAGCAAGTCGCTGTTCCGGGAGCCAGCGACGGAGAGAGCATCTAATGGCATGTGCATGTCGTGCATCGCGCCGCCAGTGAGAAGTATCGGCCGGTACTTATCGATCTCCATTTCTGTAAAGGCCACTCCATTGGCTACAGGAACAGGATTGGCGAATCGATACCCATTGCTGCCGGTCTGCAGGCGGCGGCTGAAGTCTTCGGTGCGATTCGCGAGGTGGTAGTTGTGGATTGCCAGGACCATGACCGCAATCACGCCGACCGCCCACCAGCGCCTTGCCTGCCGCTTAGCCGCACCGTCCCACATGCTATGCAGCAGCAGTACGTAAAGGGCGCTGATGGCGATGAGCCGGTGGGGAAACCAGTTCGTCATCCTCAGCGGTATTGGTGCAGCGGCAATCACATACAGGACAAGGAGCGTGAAGGCTGTCTTGAAGTTGCCGGTGGCCAGCAAGGCGTCAAAACCGACAATGGCGGTGAAGATCAAGATGCACGAGTGATCCGCGCTCGCATAGGTGGAAAGCAATAACATCAGCGGCAGCAGCGCCGCCCAACGCAATGCTTCGGCATGTGAAGTATTGTCGCTTTTGATCGATAGCAGGAACCCAAACACCAGCGCCGTGACCGTTATTGCCATCGCCAGTGCGTAGAGGATGGGCGAATTGATCAAGGGCGTCGGATTGAGTTCCGGTTCCATTAGAAATAAATGGCTCCAGAGAGTGATAAAAGAGTTCTGAGACAAATAGTAAGGCCCGAGCCAGTCCCCCCGCGAGGCTTGAGGCAAGACTTCTCGGACGAAGACTTGGTGGACTTCTGCCCCGAACAGGCCGATCGAAATGGCCACAAGCGTGGTTGCTCCAATCACAAAGCCAGTCAGGGCTCGCCAATTTCGCTTTCGAATGAATAAGATCACACAAATTGCCGGGAACAGCTTCATTGCCGCTGCAGCGGACCATCCCACTCCCGCAGCCCAATGCCTGTTTCGGTACGAGACATAGTAAGCTGCGCAGATCAGAAACAGGATCAATACGTAGTATCGCGCAAACATGAAATCGACCCTGAGCGGAAGAGTGCATAGCAAAGCGATAAGGATGAGGCGGCGCCAACCCAACTGAGTCGTGTAACGAAGGGCAGACAATGAAAGAGCGAGAAGTACAAGATTCGATACGATCCAGACGCGCTTCGCGGCAAGCGGCTTCAACCTCGTCAGCGGCAGCAGCGGAAGTATCGACGTCGGAGGGTTGGGCGCAAAGCTTACCAGACCGTCGTAAACTCCTAGGTGATCGTTTTGACGTTGAAACCAGGTCCATTCATAAACGCGGTCGAGTGGAGTACCTTGGTGATAGAGCTCTGCCGCAAGGTAGTAATCCGGGAATTCACTTTTCAGATGCCGCCACCCTGGCACCAGAGTAAGCCCGACGAAGGCCACCGCCAGAATCGCGATTATGCACCATTCGACGGCGGGCAACTCTTTGAGGAAATTTGGTGACGGCGTCCGGCTCGCCGACAATTTATCGATGTCAGAAGAGGCGGTGCAGGGGCGGATTTCGGTTGCTTGATGCATGCAGGAAGCGAACGCAATGTCGTGCCCAGGGTCAGCCGAGACTCCTTCAAGCCTTCGTTTCGGCCTATGCTTTGACCGCATCACAGGCTGTCGCCTCGCGCGGAGTAGCGCTTGAAGCAATCAAGTACACGTCGGCGCCGTTTCCGGCTGGAGCCTTTTCGCGTCCACGCTGGGCTTGGGCAGTTTCACAATGTTTTTCAATTGACGATTGATCCACAGTTCGACGGGGAAACTGTAAAAGTCGAAATTCAGGCGCACGCGCGCCGGGTAGGCGGTGAGGTGCTGAATTGCCTTGGCGAACCGTCCGTGGCCGGTGGTGGCGATGGGTTCGCGATCGAAGGCGATGCGCAGGTAATCGCGCATGGTCTGAACGCGCTGGTGATCGCTGCCTTTGAGCCAGGGCAAAACCGTGTAGCGCGGAAAATAATCCGCCCAGCCTTCCAGAGTTTTTGGGACTTCGATTCCCAGCTGGGCCGTCTGCTGAAAGATTGGCGAACCCGGATATGGCGTGAAGATGTTCGTCCAGAATTCCGCGCCGGGAAACTTCCGGCAAATGTCCATCATGAAGTTGACGGTTTCGCGTCGTTCTTTCGGTCCTTCTCCTGGAAACCCAAAGATGATGTTGAACGACGGGATCACTCCCGCCTTGATGCAGCGCTCGGTGGATTGATAGATGTCGCCGAGAACCTGAAAATCTTTGTTCATCAGCTTCATGACGGTGGGAGAAGCCGTCTCGATCCCCTGGCAGATCTGGTGTAGCCCGGAACGGCGCAACAGGGTCAACTCGTTGATGCTGAGACGAGCGGTCAAATTGGTCGTGGCTTGAATACTCCACTTAAAGTTGGCTCCCGCCTTAATCAAACCTTCTGCGATCTGGAGCGAACGGTCGAGATCGACCAGAAAGTTGTCATCGGCCAGCCACAAGAGTTCGAGGCGGTAACGTCGCGTCAGTTCGATGGTCTCAGCGACAACTTGCTCGACCGGCAGGCAATTCCATTTGCGTCCGTAAACACCGGCGTTCGTGCAGTAGGCGCAATTGAACGGACATGCCAGACTGGAAACATACATGGCCCAGCGGCGACCGCAAATCTTCTCGTACGCGTCGAAATCCGCCAGGTGATACGCCTTGGCCGGCATTTGCTCCAGCTTTTTTAGCGGGCGCTCGGGAGTGAAGTGGAGTTTGCCGTCGATCTTGAAACCGACGCCGAGAACATCCGCCAGGGAAGCATCATCCCGCAAGCGATCGGCTACCGCCAGCATGCTCTCCTCACCCTGGGCGCGGACGACTATGTCGACGTAGGGGGCTTCGAGCGTCTGCGTGGGGAGCAGGGAGGGGTGCCACCCTCCGAGAACAATTGGGAAATCAGGGTCCCAGTTCTTGATTGCGCGGGCAACTTCAACGGTCTCGCGGATCATGGGCCCGGTGACCAGGGAAATACCCAGGCAGAGGGCATCTTTCACTTCCTCCATGATTCGCTTTTTGTAGTCGGGAGTAATGGACGCGTCGATGATGCAGATTTCGTATCCCGCTTCCAGGAGAGGAGTTGCGATGGCCAGGATACCGAGGGGAGCAGTGGCCTCGATGCTGGAGAAGGATGCAACGAAGAACACGATTTTTTTCGACGATTTCACTGCAGTGCCTTTCGTCGTGTACGAGCAAAATTACAGATCGAACGCGAGAAGCGAGATTCAAACGGTAGCAACCAGTAGCCCGGCATTTGTCTCAGAATTGTCAAAACTCTGCAAAATCCAATCGACCGGGCACGTCTGCCTCTCAGTTCATTTCAGGCCTAGTTTCGTGACGAAACCATGACAATTGCCCATCCTTTCGGGCTCACGAAGCCTTTTTCGACGGAAGTGAATCGCTCGTCCATGGAATCGAGGCGGCGGTGGCGTTTGGCCGTAGCGCACGATTCCGCCACCGCCAGCGCGGAATCTCGCAGACGTAGCGCACGCCCGCTAATGTATGAAAAGTGGTTCGTCGGACCAAGTGTTGGCGTCGCCACCAAGTGGCGTTCCAAATAAGGGACGGGTCATTCTTTATAGATGAGGCGATGCGCGAAAGGCGCGAGTACGACGGTTCATTTTGATGATCGGCTTGCTCAGCCTGCGATGCGACCCTGTACTGCTGATGGAGAAACAGAGCTAGCTTGGAGTGCGGAAGCAAATTGAACTCGTAGACCGGGAGCCCATCTAAAGCCCAGTTTCGCGCGTAATGTTCAATCCAGGTGCGAGGGCCTGGTCGAATGTTGGCGCTCCAACTTTGAACCAATGTGGGAACGGGGGCCGCGAAAAGCCGAGCCGCCAACTCCGTTACGATTACGACGAATTCTCGCAAGGCCGCGCTATTGCCGGCTCGCTGCTCAATTACGCTCCACAATTCTGTGTCTGATGCTCGCCGATGCAGGAAATAACCGATCTCAAAGAGGCAAGAAAGGCGTATCCATTGCGCGAAGATGTGGTGGCACGCATGTAATACCTGCAGCAGAAAAACATCCTCGTCGGGCAGAGCGGGAAACGTGAAGCCGTTCCAGTGCTGCATTCTCGCTCGCGCAACGGAGAACAGGCTGGGCATCGGCGGCACGCGGTGCATCTTGCTGTCCCAGATGTCCGAGTGCAATTCAACTGCGTGAGGCGCCTGCGCTGAATATTGCGCATCGCCGCGCGACGGCGCTCTTCCAGGAATGACAAAGATCGATTCTTTGCTCGATGGAGACTTCTGCGAGCTATAGCCGGCATCGATTAACACGCGGCAGGCCGCCGGCAAGGACTGCTCGTCCACCAGATAGTCGAAGTCACCCTGATGCCGAAGCGGAGCGTGCGGACATAATTGCGGAACGAGAGAGAAACCCTTGACGGCCGCGTAGTGCACGCCGGCATTATTGAACTTCCTGTTGATGGCGTCGAAGCGATGCGACATGTCATCGACCCGCAGCTGATTCGACGCGAAATTCCGTTCCACGCGAGACAGCACCTCAGGCGGGACCACGGCGCTGGCGTTTGTGTCTTTGATCCTCTGCAGGAAGTAGAAGGCTAACCCGGCATCATCCAGCCACTGCAGAACGTGCTTCCACTCCCGGCGACTAAACTTCTCAATCGCGTTGAGCCGGTCGCGGTGGTCGGGTGAAAAACTGAGGAACCCAACGACGTTCTCCACTGGAGTGGGCTTCACGGCCGCGCCTCAAGTTGCATCAAGGTCAGGAAGCTTGTGCGAGGGGAATTCACAATGCTTCCCGCCGGTCTGGTAATCCAAGCCGATGGAAGTGGCAAACGAGGACTGCGGGTAACCTGCAAGCTTCTGCGAAGGCATGCGACTTACCGGCCAGCGCGAAAAGCGGCCTCTCTGGCTCGCCCAGCCAAAGAGGCTCATGCGTTTCGCACTTGAAGCCGTTGGTGTGAAAGACGCGCACGATCTCCTCGGTTGCACGGAACAGGGTCTTGATTTGAATGGCCGTGCCGCCCTCCCGAAAACCGACCCGCCAACCTTGCGCGTACGCTTCAGGATGCAGATCGCTCACGAAAATATCCGCTCCGGGTTTCGTCACACGTGCCAACTCTCGCACCATGGAGTTGAGATCCTGAACATGTCCCAGCGCGAATGAGCAAATCGCCAGATCGAAGGCTGCGCTGGGAAGGGGAAGCTGCTCGCAGTCCGCCGTTGCGAGCCGCCCTCGGAGGGCACGTTTCTTGCCTGCAACGCCAAGCATGGCGCTGGAGCAATCAATCCCCACTCCCGACTCACAGCCCTGCGCTATTAATCTCTCAAGCCAACGGCCTGTGCCGCACGCCAAGTCGAGAGCCGATGTTTTGCGAAGGTTGGTCAGCAAAGGCACGAGATGACGTTCTTCACGCGCCAGCAGCGGATTCGGAGCGTGGTCATAAAGCGGAGCCCAACATTCATAACCCTCGGCGGCAGAAACGCTCCGAGAAGCACCGGGCGCAGCAGGATCAGGTTCACCCTCGGCCACGAAATCAGGATCGACCTTGGTCGCAGTGCTCACAGGCTCTCTGCCTTGGGTTTTCGCAATTCGATGACCTGCTGCATCCATTTCAGTTCCAGCGGCGCTCCGTACACTCCGAGGCGATAGCGCCAACTGCTCAGCGCCTTCAGCGCTAGTCGACCCCAATTCGGCAACCGAATGTCCTGGACGGTTGGCCAACGGGACGACACCACCAGCTCGAAATTGTCGATCAACTGTTTGGTCGTGGGTCGCAGCCAGGGCGTCTGCGGGTCTTTCTGCGTGGCAAAACGCTGCCAGTGCTCCGTCGCCCATTCGTCGGGCGTTGTCGGAAACTGGACTTTGTCCTCCACCTCACCGTACATGCGGGCGCGCTGGGGCACAGGGGTGTAGTGTTCGACGATGATTTCGGCATCGGGATTCAGGCGTTTCAGTTGCCGTATAAACCCGATGCAGTCGCGGGTGTCGCCTTCCGGATCTTTGGGATTGCCAAAAATGATGGAGAATTCGGGAATGATGCCAAAGCGCCGGATGCGCGACGCCAGCGCGAGAGTGTCTTCGGCACGGAGATCTTTGTTCATCTCTTTGAGGATTGCGTTTGAACCCGATTCCGCCCCAAAGAAAATCATGGTGCAGCCTGCCCGTCGCAGCGCCTCTAACGTGCCGTCGGAATGCTTCATCATGATGTCGGATCGCCCTTCACACCACCAGCGCAGATTGAGCGGCGCCAGGCGGTCCGCGAGTTCCCGGGTGTGGTCCTCCTTCAGAAAGAAGTTGTTGTCGTAGAACTGTACGGCGTCAACTCGGTAATTCTTGACCAGATGCCGCAGCATGCCTTCAGTGCGGGCGGGCGCTTCCATTTTTTCCCGGCTGCCGGAAAAGTTCACCACGCCGCAGAAGTTGCAGCGATAAGGGCACCCCAGGCTGGCCTGATGAACTGCGGTGCGCCGCCCTAGAAACGTGGGTAGTAGGTATTGCTCCGCGGGCAGGCGGTGATACGGATACCAGGGGAAGTCGTCAAGACTCCGCATGGGGCGCTCCGGGTTCTGGCGCACCGTCCCGTCGGGAGTTTTGTAGGAGAGTCCGGGAACGTCTTTGGGATCGCGGTGGCCGCGAATTACTTCAAGCAGTTCGAGGAATGTCTGCTCGCCCTGCCCGCGCACCGCATAGTCCACGTAGTTCGCGTTGAGTGCAGCGGCGGTGTAGTTGGAGGCAAAATAGCCTCCCCACACGATGGGCAACTCGGGGAACCGGGCTCGAATTTCGCGGCAGCTGGCCACCGCACCCACTGTCTGAGGCCCCGGCATAACCGTAACCGCAAGAAGATCGACCCGGTGTTCCTTGATGAGGGCAATCAGGCTTTCAGTGGGATGTGGGTCGAGGTTGCCATCGACGATGGCGTATTCTTCTTTCCCTTCCACAACCGCCGCGATGGCGAGAATCGACAAAGGAAATCGGCGATTGCGCGGCCGGGTTGCTTTCGGATTATAGAAAAGGATCATCTGCCGACACTCAACCCCACCGGTGTTGCACCGGTAGACCGGCCCACGATTTGAGATTCAGTACGGCAGCTAACCTACCAACTGCGAGGCGGCGATTTGTCTCAGTTTTGTCAAAATTATGCAATTTTCAATGGTTGCCATCGCATTGATTCCGCGACTTCTCGTCGGCTGAAAACGGCGTATTTCAGCGTCCTGATAAGTGACAGACATTTGACAATCCGATGACAAATCACCGGGGCTCCCAACCTAGAGTTTTGTAGCCGAAGTCTCCAGTGAAGCGCTTTGCCCGGGACGAACAAAGTCGTTCTGTTCTACCCGCCCTACGACGGTCCGCCGTTGGGTGCGCCCTTATCCCTGCTTTGTCTCGCATCCCCGTTGTTGCAGGCTGGATTCGAAGTCAAGCTCGTCGATAATCTGCTCTTCCCGGATTACGAAGCGACCATTCTGCGCGAGTCGGAAGATGCCCTTTTGCTCGGTATCTCGGTTCTGACAGGGCCGCATATTGGGGCCGCGGTGCGAGTCTCGAAGGCGGTCAAGAAGCTGCGGCCAAACTTGCCCATTGTATTCGGGGGGTGGCACGCCAGTCTCGCTACGCACCAGACTTTGCGTGAGCCATTTGTGGATGCGATTGTGAGGGGCCAGGGTGAGTTGACCCTGCTCGAACTGACTCAGCGCATCGCCAATCGGCAGGATTGGCACGGCATTCGCGGCCTGTCATTCAAAGATGGCGACGGACGGATCGTTCACGAGCCGGAACGACCGGTCGCGGACATCAATACTCTGCCAGAGCCCGCCTACCACCTCGCCGATCCAGGCATTTATGCCGAGGCCTCTGGCGTACGGCAACTGGCCTACACCAGCAGCGTGGGCTGCCCCTACCAGTGCAATTACTGCACCGACCAGGTGTTCTACAAGCGGCGATTTAACGCCTATCAAGTCGAACGGGTGGTCAACGAGCTCGCCGAACTGGTTCCGCGCTACAACATTGAGCACGTCCCTCTGTTCGATTCCAATTTCCTGGTGGATCGCAAGCGTGCCGTAGCGATCGCGAAGGGAATCATTGCCAGCGGAGTCAAGTTCCAGTGGGACTTCCAGACCTCGACTGATTTTCTTGCGCTGATGAGCGAAGACGATGTGCGGTTGCTGGCCGAAAGCGGTGTGCACCACATTGGATTTGGCACCGAGTCGGCCTCCCAGGAAGTGCTGGCCCTGATGAACAAGCGGTTTCAACACGTCGAACAGATGGTGGAAACCGCCCGCAAGACGAATCTGGCGGGCATTCATGTGGTCTTCAACATCATTCTGGGTTACCCCGGCGAGACCGATGCCCACCGCCAGCAGACGTTTCGGGTCATGAGCGATATTGCCAGGGAATATCCCAACGTCAGTTTTTCGCCGAACATTTTTACTCCTTATCCGGGGATTCCCATTTGGCCGCAGCTGAAGGAAATGGGCGTCTATGAGCCGCAGTCTCTCGAGGAATGGGAAACGCTGGCCCTGGGTACGAACGTTCTGCCCTGGCTGCGCGGGGAAGATTTGCGACGATTGCGGCGGAGTCTGGAGTACTTTCTTTTGAACAACCAGATTCGAAAAGTCACCAGAAAGATTCCATGGGCCCGGCGAAGTGTACAGCGGATGCTGGGAGCGCCCGTCCGTTGGCGAATCGGCAAGAGTCGTTACTCGTTTCCGTGGGAGTTGTGGTTGTCGCGCGCCGTGGAGAAAGTCGTCACCCGACGTTCGCTTTTGACCGGGCAACCTCTGGCCGAGCGTACGCAGGAAGTGGGTTGATTCAATTCAGGGGCAACTGAAAATGGCGGACGTTCTACTCACTCATTCCTACCACCTTTATTACGACCGCAAACAAATGCGGAAGATGCAGCCCTATCCTCCGCTGGGTACACTCTACGCCGCCTCGCTCCTGCGGAACGCAGGCCTGTCTGTCGCGGTGTTCGACACGATGCTGAACGATCCGGAGGCAGAATTTCAGTCTGCTCTCGAGCAATATCGGCCGAGAATTGTGGTGGTCTATGAAGACAATTTCAACTTTCTCTCCAAGATGTGCCTGACGCGAATGCGGGATGTCGCGTATCACATTCTCGAGACCTCTCAGCGAGCTGGGGCCACGGTGTTGGTAAACGGCTCGGATGCGTCCGATCATGCTCAGGACTACTTGCAGAAAGGTTTCCGGTGTGTGTTGCTCGGGGAAGCGGAATGGACGTTGCTGGAAGCGGTCAATCATCTTCTGCAAGGAAATGACGACGCCCTGGAGCAGGTTGCAGGGCTGGCATATCTCCATAAAAAGACTGGAGACGTAGTGAAGACGGAGCGGCGCGGCCTGATGCGCAATCTGGATCAGCTGCCGTTTCCCACGCGCGATCTCATCGACACCGATCAGTATCGAAGGGCGTGGAAGTCGGCCCACGGCTATTTTTCTCTGAATATCGTGGCCAGTCGGGGTTGTCCTTACCGCTGCAACTGGTGCGCGAAGCCGATTTACGGAGACTCATTCTCGGTTCGGTCCGCGGCCAGCGTCGCTGAAGAGATGCGACAGCTGAAATACGACTTCGGCGTGGAACACCTCTGGTTTGCCGACGACATTTTTGGATTGCAGCCGAAGTGGGTTCGCGAGCTGGCGTCCGAAGTGCAGCGGTTGGACGCGGCGATTCCTTTCAAAATGCAATCTCGAGTGGACTTGATGAGCCCGGACAACGTATCTGCCCTGCGCCGCGCCGGCTGCACCGAGGTGTGGATGGGCGCTGAATCGGGGTCGCAAAAGATTCTGGATGCCATGGACAAAGGCACGCGCGTCGATCAGATCGCCAAGGCCCGCGAAAATCTGAAGCGCGCAGGGATTCGAGCCTGCTATTTTCTGCAATTCGGGTATCCGGGAGAAACCTGGCAGGACATTCAGAACACGATCAAGTTGGTTCGCGACACGCGTCCCGACGACATTGGCGTTTCGGTCTCGTATCCGCTGCCGGGAACTAAATTCTTCGACCGCGTGCAGGCGCAACTCGGAGAGAAGACGAACTGGTCCGACAGCGAAGACTTGTCCATGATGTTCCAGGGCGCCTACACCAACGAGTTTTATCGCGCATTGCACGACGCTTTGCACGCCCAGGTCGACTGCTGGAACTCGGGTTCATCCACAGTCGCGCGGAAAAAACAGGGTGGCCGCCACGAGCCGGAAGAGCTGTGGCGGCGCGTGATGCATTTGGAAAGGACCTGCCGCAACCCAAAGCCGACTGTATTCGCGAGCCACGCGCACGAACTGGTTCAGCTGCAAGCCCAGAGTTACGCGACCAGCTTCGACGAGCTGTTGAACGTTCTCGCGAGTTAGCCGCCATCATGGACATCCTTCTCACTCACGGCTATTTCCTTTACGAGGACCCCAAGGAGCTTCAGATCATGAAGCCTTATCCGCCTCTGGGGATCCTTTACATTTGCTCCCATTTGCGCAAGAAGGGCGTGAATGCCGAAGTATTCGATTCCACGTTTGCATCGCGGCAGGACTTGTGGGACCTGTTGGAAAAAGGGCCGCCGTCGGTTCTGGGAGTGTATGCGAATCTGATGACCCGGCCGAATGTGGTCGAGATCCTTCGCGTCGCTAAACAACACGGCTGGCAAACATTGGTCGGAGGACCGGAGCCTGGCGCCTATGTTCAGGAATACCTGGCAGCAGGAGCGGATGTCGTCGTAATCGGTGAGGGCGAAATTACGCTGGAAGAACTTGTGCCGGCGCTGCAGTCGCGTGCGGTCGACCAGCTGGACAAAATTGACGGGATCGCGTTCCAGGGGCCGGATGGTTCTGTCATCCGCACCAAGCCACGCGAGCAGATTAAGGATATCGATGCGCAGCCCTGGCCGGCGCGGGAATTGATTGACATGTCCCGCTACGTCGAGGTCTGGCGCAAGCACCACGGGATGGGATCGGTTTCACTGATCACCGCTCGCGGCTGCCCGTACCATTGCCGCTGGTGCAGCCACGAAGTGTTTGGGAAAACGCATCGCCGCAGGAAGCCAATATCGGTTGCAGACGAACTCGAATGGCTGATCAACCGGTACCAGCCGCAGATGGCGTGGATGGCGGATGACGTCTTCACGATTCACCACGGCTGGCTGTTTCAGTATGCAGCTGAACTGAAACGCCGCGGATTGAAGTTGCCCTTCGAGTGCATTTCGCGGGCCGACCGCCTGAATCTTCAAGTCGTCGAAACCCTGGCGGAGATGGGATGCTTCCGCGTCTGGATTGGTTCGGAGAGCGGGTCGCAGCGCATCCTCGACGCCATGGAGCGCGGCGTCACCGTAGAGGAAGTACAAACCGCCGTGGCACTTTGTCGATCGGCGGGCATTCAAACCGGGATGTTCCTGATGTGGGGATATGAGGGCGAGGAAATGTCCGACATTGAAGCCACGGTGGAGCACGTCAAGAAGACGGATCCCGACATCTTCTTCACTACTGTTGCTTATCCCATCAAGGGCACGCCCTATTTTTCTGAGGTAGCCGACCGGGTGGAGGGCCTCAAACAGTGGAGCGAAAGCTCGGATCGGGAATTCCGCATTCGCAACCGGCACTCGCGCCAGTTTTATAAGTTTGCCGACAAGTTGCTTCGCAGCGAAGTGGACCTGAAGCGACTGGAGCCAAAGTCAGACGCGGACGACGCGCAACTGGTTGCGCTACGCAATGGAATCGCCGAGGCGCGGGCTGGTCTGCAGGCTACGCATGCCGAGGTCGAGGCTTGAGTTTAATGTCCGCTACCCAACAACTACTGGGAGTTGCTGCTCCGTTTGACGCGGTCGCGGACCGATACGACGAGACCTTTACCTCGTCGGCGATCGGACGGGCCCAACGCGGGGCGGTGTGGCGGGAGTTGGAGAAGACATTTCAGTCCGGAGACCACATCCTGGAAATCGGATGCGGAACCGGGGTGGACGCGTGTTTCCTGGCGGAACGGGGAGTGAGAGTCCTGGCTTGCGATTCATCGCCTCAGATGATTGACGTGGCGGCTCGACGAGTGCGGCAAAGCGGGTTGCAAGCCCTGGTGAATGCGCGAGTGCTCCGCGGCGAAGATATTTCCACGTTGCCACCAGACGAACTATTCGACGGCGCTTTCTCGAATTTTGGCGCCTTGAATTGCGCCGATGATCTCGAGCGGGTAGCTCACGGTCTCGCTCGAGTGCTCAAACCCGGTGCGACTGCTGTGTTGTGTTGGATGGGTCCCCGGTGCGTATGGGAAATGATCTGGTATCTTGCGCACGCGGACAAAGACAAGGCATTCCGTCGATTCAAGCAAGAGGGGGTCAACGCTAGAATCGCCGACGGAGCATTCATCCATGTTCATTATCCGTCCGTGAGATTTCTGGCCCGGACGTTTGCTCCTGAATTTCGGGTGAAAGCGGTGCGGGGCATTGGAGTCGCTGTGCCCCCCAGCTACCTTGAGCCGTGGGCCCGGCGGCATCCGTACCTGCTGCAAATCTGTGAGCATTTTGATTCGTGGCTCGGAGGGTGTCCGGGAGTTCGGTTGCTGGGCGATCACGTGCTGGTGCGGTTGCAACGCGAAGCGGCACCTGGTGATGATTAGATGAGCACGCTGGTATCGATCACAGCTCCGGGCGAGTCGGCGGCACTCGCGTTGCACCGGATTCATGCCCTGCCAGTAATGGTGATCTTCCCTCACAACCAGTGCAATTGCCGCTGCGTGATGTGTGACATCTGGCGAATTCGGCAGGCCCGGGAGATCAGTCCCTCGGACCTCGAAGAACAATTGGCTTCATTTCGGAGACTGGGCGTGCGCTGGGTGGTGTTTTCCGGGGGCGAGCCCCAACTCAATGAAAAGTGGAATTACCTGGCGCGAATTGTTCGTTCGGCGGGAAGTCGCGTCACTCTTCTGACTGCGGGATTGTTACTGAAGTCGCAAGCTCAGGTCGTTGCCGACAGTGTTGACGATGTAATCGTCTCACTTGATGGTCCGTGTGAGTTACACAACCACATTCGCCGCGTTCCGGACGCATTTGAGCAGATGGCAGAGGGTGTCAAAGCTTTACGGCAGATTCGTCCTGAGATGCCGGTTCGAGCCCGCTGCACCGTACAGAAAGCAAATCACCGTTCGCTGCGAGCGGTCGTCCGGGCTGCGAAAGAGATTGGTTTGAACTCGATTTCGTTTCTCGCGGCCGATCTCACTTCTAGTGCCTTCAACCATCCCGAGGGCTGGCTGCCCGATCGGGTGAACCGCGTCGCTCTGTTGCCTGAGGAAGCCGATGCGCTGGCGGCCGAGGTTGAACGCCTCATCGACGAACATCGCGCGGATCTGGAATCAGGATTCGTCGTTGAGAACCCTGACAAATTACGGCGCATCGTCCAGCATTTTCGAGCTCACCTAGGCCGCGCCGAAAACGTGGCACCACGCTGCAACGCACCGTGGGTCTCGGCGGTGATTGAAGCATCGGGGGACGTGCGCCCGTGCTTCTTCCATCCGGTATTCGGAAACATTCATCGCCAGGCATTGCAGGATGTCATTAACAGTCCAGAAGCCTTACAGTTTCGGGCGAGTCTCGATGTTGCCGGCAACGAGATCTGTCGAAGATGTGTGTGTTCGCTCTACGTGCCGCGGCAAGGTGAGCCAACAAGGCAATAGTTGCTTCGACGCGGGGTCCCAGTTCACTGCTTGAATGCGAAGTCCAAGGTCTTCGCTTCACCGGCCGTAACGGTCACCTTCCGGATCTGTGTTCCCAGCTTTTCCTGCCAGGCAGTGATCGTGTAGCTGCCTGGGGGCAGGTCTTTCAGCTCAAAGCTGCCGTTCTTGTCAGTCACGGCAAAATAGGGATGTTTGAACACCGCGATATAACCTTTCATCCAAGGATGCACGTTGCACTTCACCGGAACCGCGACCTCGGCGCGCGTAAAAGTTTGCTCGATCGGGACGCCCGGAGGCTGCGACATGTTCCACTCGCGATTGTTGTTGGGAGTGGGATGAATGTTGTGCGTGGTGCCATCGTCGTTCACCACGCTAAGTTTCTGATTGGCCTGCATCGCCAGGACATGCGGTTTATATTGACAGCCTTTTTGCTCCAGCACCACAGGTTGTTGCGGAGGCTGAAACGTGCTGGCGGCGAGCCCATCGGAAACGTAGACCACCACATTGGCAAGTCCGCCATCTGCACCGGCCACGATGTCATCCGTGGTGGCCGCTGTCGGATGCGCCTTGGCACAGATTGGATCCTGCGACATGTCGATACGCGCAGGCTTGGGCGCGGCGCCTTCGAACTTTACCGTGCCTTTCAAGGACGCGGAATCGCCTGCTGGACGGGCCGCAACCCAACTCGAAAGCGATAACAACATTACCAGGACACACGTCGGAATCAGTGCGTATCTCAATTTCATTTCGAACCTGCCTTCTTGTTTCCTTTTTTGTCTTCGTGTTACCAAGGACCACGGAACTTTCACTGTCCCTGGGTTTCGTTCTTTACTTCCGGCTTTACTTGCGTGTGCTTGTTCTTGGAAGTGTGTAATGAGCGGATATAGTGCACTACGTCCCACCGCTGGTCGGGCGTCATGGCAGTCTCGAATGACGGCATCGGAGTGCCGTCGAGGCCGGTCACCAGATCGCGAAACATTTCCTGGTCCGAGTCTCCACACTTGAACCGCGTTCCACTGGTAAAGTCGAACGGAGCGATGGGATACCCTTTGCTATCCGTAAGAGTGGCGGCGGACGGGCCGTAGCCGCGTCCGTCTTTGCCGTGGCAGGACCAGCAATTCATACTCTGGAACAGATCCGCGCCGCGCTTGATACTCTCGGGAGAGGAAGGCGGTTCGGGCGGAATCTGCACCGGAGTTCCCGGTTTCTCTTCCACGAACGCCGAAGAGAAGGTCTTTATATAGGCAACCAGGTCCACGCGCTCCTGGCGCAGGAGTGGCTTCCACGAAGGCATGCCACTGGCGTGAACCCCACGGCTGATGGTGTCATACAGGTCGCTGTCGAGAGGCAGGCTCCCGCTGGGGGTGGACCGACATTTGAACACGGCTTTGGTGAAGTCGCGGGGCTTGGGATCGAGGTATGCCGCGCTCTCACCGCGCCCATCCCCGTATGGACCATGGCAGAAAATGCAATAGCGTACATACAAAGCTTTACCCCGCTTCGCGTTTCCGACCAACTTGCCGACGTGGGTCTCCTGCGCAGAGCCAGCCACGCTCCATATTAAGGAGAGGCAGATCATTGCGGTGCCCGCCCGGTTGAGTTTCATGCGCACAGGAACGCCCTCCTAGAAGTCGAAATCAAGTCCCATCAAATAGCTGTTGTGGATGTCGTCTTTGCCGGAGAGAGGTGCGGCCCCGGCGTTGATGACGCGGGAATATTCCTGTGTCCAAGCCAGGCCGGCGCGGGGACTCATGATTGGATACCAGCGATAGCCCGCTGTCCAAGTGTCGAGGTTTCCGGCATTGCTGGGAATACTCGGATTTGCTTGTCGCGACATGCGAGTCAGCTCGTACTTTCCCAGGAAGATCAGGCGCGGGTTCGGATTGTAGTGTGCTTCAACGAACCCGCCGTTCCAAACCGGGCCCGCAGCTCCCAGCGGAAGGTTGAAGGGCTGATTCGACGGGACACCATTCCCGAGGAACACGTTGTCATATCCATGCATGTAAAACGTGTAGAAATCGAACTTGTCCACATACCAGTGTCCGTAGGCGCCCAGCCGGTAAAAGCTGCGATTTCCCGTGCCCGTCCCAGGCAAGGGCGTGCCCCCGTTGGTCTGGAAGTAGGTTGGCGATTCCCCGAAGAATCCGTAGACCCCGACCTGCTGCCTTCCAAACCACGGCACCACGAAAGACTGGTTAAAGTTGGCGTAGACGTCGGCGGCTTGGTTCGCAGGCAAGCCTGAGGAGCCGTTGCTATCGGTTACCACGGCTACCGAATATCGAGTTGAGTCGTCGTCCGAATGCCCTTGCAGCTCAACCCCCAGCTGAGGAAGTCCTATCCCTGCGAAGAAGTTTCTGTCACCGGGGGGAGTGAACAAATAATTGTAATAAATGGAGCCAGTATTGTTCTGTATGAGGGAGCGCTCCTGAGAGATAGGTTCGTCGAGTTCAAACCTGCCCAGCTTGAGATTCAGCCAGTGCGAGCCCGCAAGATTGTCGAGACGTACCCAGACCTGGGCCAAATTAATGCTGCTGTTCCCGATGAATGGTTGAATAAAGAATGAGACGTTCTTGTAAAGCGTACCGGCAGCAATTACGTCAAGGCCACCCAGATCGAAGCCAGATGTAGTCACCGATGACTCCACCAGGCCGCTGGTACCGTTGCCTGGAACTATGTCCACCGCCTGGCGATTGTTGTTCTCGCGGTGCCACACCGGTGTGGTGCGAAACATGATCGGCCAGTAGGACGGTTCCTGATAGATGGGCGCATCACGATCGTTGCCCAACTGGTACCCGTTGTCTTTAAACGTCTGGCCAAAGTTGTTGAGCATGGGCCAGGCTTCGTGACAAGCGGAGCATGGCAAGCCGTACTTGCGCGCGAAGGCGGGAATTCCATGTGCCGGAGGTATGCCTGCCAGCAGAATTCCCAAGGCCAATAACTGCAGGCGGATGGTCTTTAAAGTTCCGATTCTCATGATGCCTCCCCCTCATTCAGCAAGACTCTGCCAAAGGGGCGGGCGTCTTCCTGAGGAACGAATTTGTAGCCGACCCCGTGAACGGTTCGGATAAAGACGGGACAGTCAGGATTATTCTCGATTTTCTGCCGCAACTTCGCGATGCAATTATCCACGGTGCGGTAACTGGAACGCTTTCGCTTGGGCCACGCGGAACTGATGAGCCTTTGACGAGAAACAACCATCTTCGGTCGGCAAACGAGAAACTTCAGCACCTTGAACTCCCGAAGAGTGATCTGAACAGGCCGGCCGGCGCGGCAAAGTTCCATCTTTCGGAAATCCAGGGACATCTCCCCGAATTCCGTTACTTGATCGATGGTTTTGACTTGAAAATCTGACATGTTCGGTTGCGGTGGCCGTCCAAGTTAGCTGTCGCATACCTTAGCTCTGGCAACTCGATGGACTTGTCACGAAACGGTCACATTCTTGTTAAATCCCTGCATTCGAAATTTGCGTTTGAGGACAGCGTGCAGTTTCTGCAATTGAAGGCCCTTGCTTTCCGCCGCTGCGGAGTCGCTGGATCGCTCGATCAACCGGGATCGTCGATCCCAACGATGCGCAAGTCGCGCGTTGCCAGTCGCGCGTTCTCGGTCGCGCAATCGTTCTATCGGCTGGAAAATCCCTTTTGGAGGCGCATCTGGGGAGGCGCTCGAAGCGGCAGTGGCGGTTGGTCGAGGGACTGTCGAGCGTTGGCAGGTCCCTCTGGAAGTGTCGTCTTTTGTGGCGCATAGCGGCGCGCGGGAACTCGATCCCGTTTCAACGACAACCTCCCAAACCTGGCGAAGATCAGTTTCGGAACCCACCCGTCGGCCATGGGAGTTCGTCGTGAAGCTTGCCGCACAGGGCCTGCACGGCCGCGCAACCTTAAATTATTGTCAAAAGATATTGAGGTTGCGAAAAACGGTTGTCGTTGTATAATCCCTCCCGCGTTACGCTCCCAGCGGGAATTCTCTGTGGGATTCATGCCGAGCTGACGCCTGCACGTTCCCCGATCGTTCCTCCCCCCGGACTGATAAAGGGATTCGACACTATCGCAAGGTAGGTGGTGGGATTCTGTGTCCCCACTCGTTCCATTCATGTTCGTTCTCGACCAGGAGAAAAACGTATGATGCGCGCCCGCGTCTGCTTCCAACTGGCTTTGCTGATTATTGCCATCACTTTCACCACCCGAACTCTCGCACAAACGCCCGCCATTAAAGCGCTGGGCAACGACACGCTCACATTTGAAGAGGCAGGCAGCAAAGCCGGGAGTGGTCAGGCGGCGTTTACGTCTACCGTGTCTGGCCTCAATTTTCAGTTTTATGAGAACCGGGCATCGATCGACATTACTGCGGCGGGCGCATCTGGCAGCAAGCCGATCCGCCTGACTTTGTCGGGAGCGAACCAGAGGCCACGCATTTCACCGGAAGGAAAGTTGCCGGGTATCGTGAGCTACTTCCCATCGTCCGACACCCGCACCTGGCGAACCAACTTGCGAACATGGTCCGGCCTGCGCTACCAGGGAATTTATCCGGGCATCGATCTGGTGTATTACGGCAATCGCGGCCAACTGGAGTATGACTTCCTTGTCGCTCCGGAGCGCGACCCCAAGACGATTGCTCTCAATATCAGCAGCGCCGACGAGGTCGGCATCACCCCAGACGGAGCGTTGACGATCAGCGGCGGAGGCGCGAGTCTGCGTTTCTCGCGACCCGTGATCTACCAGTTGGCGGCAGACGGCTCTCGTGAGCTCCTCGCTGGCAGGTATGTGATGAAGAGCGCCGGCCGGGTTGGTTTTGACATTCCGACCTGGGATCACAGCCGCGCGCTGGTTATCGATCCAGTGCTCCTCTGGTCCTCGTTCCCGGTGGGTTCGATCTCCGGCGACACTTTCTACGCCGTGGCCGTTGATTCCAGCAGCAACGTTTACCTGGCTGGGCGCAGCAGCGGAGGGCTGACGGTCGAGAAGATTAGTTCCAACGGCACGACCCTGGTGTACCGGGCCGTCCTGACGTCCACGCCGTCATACAACGCCCTGCCTGAGGACATACGCGTAGACTCGGCAGGCAACGCTTACATTGTCGGGTACTCGGGCCCAAATTTTCCAACTACTGCGGGTGCATTTCTAGGCTCCGTTACCAGCGGAAACCATGCGTTTGTCGCGGTGCTGAACGCGGCCGGAACTGCGCTTACCTATGCCACCTACCTGGCGGGAACCACCAGCTCTGGGGACCAGGCAAATGGAGTGGCCCTGGATTCGACCAACAAAATCTATGTGACCGGTTACACCGACTCCACTACTTTTCCCACGACGACTGGGGTGTATCAGACGAAGAACCCCAACAGCCAGCAGATTGGTTTCGTAGCGAAGCTTGATCCCACGAAGTCCGGTGCAGCCTCGCTGGTTTACTCCACCTATCTGAGCGGTCCCACATATCAATGCACGGAGAATGCCATCGCGGTGGATGGCTCAGGCAACGCGTACGTCGCTGGAAATGCTTATTCGGACTTTCCCACCACGGCAGGTGCTTATGCCTATGACGGAGAAGGATTGGGGCAGGGTGGTGTCTTTATCACCAAATTAAACCCAACTGCGACGGCACTGGTCTATTCCGCCTATCTCGGGGTCGGAACGGCGAATGGAATTGCGGTTGATGGATCCGGAGACGCCTACGTTGCAGGAACGACTGCCATCGAAGACTTTCCCACCACCACTGGCGCTTTCCAGGTGATTTACCCAGGAAGTTTTGCCAGTGAGTTGAATGCCGCGGGAAGCGCGCTGGTCTATTCCACCTTCCTGAACGGCGCGATGGAAACCACGACGCCCACGGATATTGCAATTGAACCGGGATGCGTTTCCGCTTGCAGTGCGTTCGTGACTGGCTATACCAGTGAGAATGATCTCCAACTAGCCAACCCAATTCAGGATTTCAACGCAAGCTACGTCAACAATTCCTCGGGTAACGACGACTTTGTCACCGTATTGAACGCCACGGGTACGGCAGCCGTGTATTCGACTTATATTGGGGGCTCGAATGACGAAAGCACCCAGTCCACCGCGCACTCACCGGCCATCGCGGCGAACGCCACCGGAGATGCCTTTGTGGTGGGCGAGACCAGTTCGAGCGATTTCCCGGTCACGCTAACCGCCACGCCATATAGAAGTACTTTCGCGTTAAGAATCGGAGCGACTGCGGCGGCCACAGGGGTGGTATATCCCGCCACGCTTGCCTTCCCGACGAACCAACCGGTTGGCGCGGTGAGCGCTGCCTTGGTTGTTACCCTGCGCAATATGGGCAGCAACGCCATGCCGATCACCAGCATCACGCCGTCCCCGACGGATTACGCGGAGACGAACACCTGCGGGTCCAGTCTGGCTGGGGGCAGCGAGTGCGCCATTACTGTCACCTTCAATCCGACCACGGCCGCATCCCGCCCCGGTACCCTCACAATTGTGCAGGGCGGCAATAACAGCCCAAACGTGGTGAACCTGACGGGAACGGGCGTGAGCCAGCCTCTCCTCACCCTGAATCCCACTAGCTTGACTTTTGCGAACCAGAGTGTGGACACGGCGAGTCCGTACCAGACCGTTACGGTGGGCAACGCCGCTACCACCAGCCTGACGTTGAGCAATCCGCCATTCAGCATCAGCAGTAACTTCGCACAGACAAATAACTGCCCGACATCACTCGCGACAAACGCCACCTGCACCGTGAACATTGCATTTTTGCCCACGCAGAACGGAGCGTTCAGCGGACAAATGTATGTCAACAGCAACACCAACGGCTTGGCCACCACGTACGTGACGTTGTCTGGCAACGGAGTGGTGGGCACGCCAGGACTGACTTTGAGCTCGGCCGGCCTGGTGTTTAACCCGCAGGTCATCGGTACCACCAGTTCCGCTCAAAGCCTGGTTGTCTTGAATACCAGCAATGTTCCCGTAACCATCTTTGGACTTTCGGTGACGGGGACGGCTCTCACGGACTACACAGCGACCGGCTGCGTTACGACCGTGTACCCCGGCGGACAGTGCAGCGTGCGGGTGACCTTTGCCCCCACTGCTGCCGGAACACGAGCTGCAACAGTGACCATGGCAGACAGCACCACGGCTGGTTCTCACAGCCTTACCCTCACGGGGAGCGGAGTGGCGCAAACTTTGACTCTGGCGATTACGCCGTCGTCCATGACATTTGCCGACCTCGGCGTGGGAGCGATGAGCAGCAACTTTCCCGTCCAGGTCTACAATTCCGGTGATGCTCCGGTGATCATCGATCGCGTATTTACGACTGGCGATTTCCGCATTTACTCGACCGGTTGCGTGACCACACTGAGAGTCGGGTCCTATTGCACCACCAACGTGCAGTTTGCTCCGTCTGCCACAGGAGCGCGCAGTGGCACTCTCGTCTTCGAGGATTCCGCCGCCGGGAGTCCGCAAAGCATCGTTCTGAAAGGAAACGGGCTCGCCGCAGCGCCGTTGGCGATTGCAACGCCTGACAGCATCAATTTCGGTACGCAGGCGCAGGGCACCACTACACCAACCGCGCTTACCGTGAATCTGGACAACATTGGCAACGTGCCTTTCGACGCTTCGAATGTGTCCATCACCGGCACCAACGCCGCTGATTTCCAGCTTTCCTACCAAGGTTGTCTTAGCGTGATCGTGACTCCCGGCCGCAATTGCCAAGTACAAGTCACCTTCACGCCTACGGCGACCGGAGGAGCCGCCCGCACCGCGACGCTAACTTTCACCAATGGTGCCGGCACCCAAACGGCGACTCTCGCCGGAACGGAGGTAGCGGCTACCTATACGATGGTTCTGGCACCGTCTGCCATGACCTTCCAGGCGCAGCAGAAAGGTGTTCAGAGCCCGGCGCAAAATACCTGGCTTATTAACACTGGAACGGCTGCCATCAATATTTCCAAAATCACTTCGAGTAACACCGACTACCAGCTGAGCGGATGTGTCGGCTTTCCGATACAACCCAACACTTCCTGCGCGCTCTATGTCTACTTAACGCCCACGGTGACAACCACAGACAACGCGACGTTGACCATCACCAGCAATGCCACGGGGAGTCCGCAAACTATAACTGTCACTGGCAGTGGGGCCACCGCGGCGCCTGCGATGCAGCTATCGCCGTCTGGCCTCTCCTTTAGCAGTCAGGTGGTGTCTACCACCAGCGCCACTCAGTTCGTGCAGGTGACGAACAACTCGGCATCGACAGTGACGGGCATCACCATAGCCACGTCAGGCACAAATGCGGCCGACTTCACGATCAGCAGCAACAGTTGCACGGCAACGCTGGCTGCGGCGTCCGCGTGCAGCTTCTATGTTGCCTTCAAACCTGCAGCAGCCGTTGCCAACACGGCAGCGGTCACTATCACGGACAGCGCCGGGACCCAGACCGTGACCCTGGCTGGCTTTGGCGTTGCCTCCACCTCTTCGGCGCTGCTGCTTCAGAGTGTGCTGCAGTTCCCGAAAGAGACGGTAGGGTTCAGCAGCCCGAACCAATTCGCCGCATTCGAAAACACCGGAGACTCTCCCCTCACGATTTCCAGCGTCGTGCTGGGCGGAGCCAACCCGGGCGACTTTGCAATGTCGGGTTGTACCTCGACTCCGTTGGGCGCCTTCTCGAGTTGCAACGTCAATGTAACCTTCACGCCCACCGCGTCGGGACCCCGCTCGGCTACCGTCACAATTTCCTATACAGGCGCTGCCGGCAGCCCCGTGGTAATCACGCTGTCGGGCATGGGAGTAACCCCGTCGACGGGTCTGGAGATCGGTCCCAACACGATCGCCTTCCCGCCACAGGTGATCACCACGCAAAGTCCGATCGGTCCTTACGTGTTGCTCACCAACACAGGCACGTCGCCGGTCACGATCAGCTCCATTGCGCTGACGGGCACTAACGCGGCTGACTTTACCCTCAGCAACGGTTGCCCCATGTCGCCCAGCACCCTGCAGCAAGGACCGGTCGGCAACACTTGTAATGTGTATGTAAACTTCACGCCTGGGGCAGCGGGCGCCCGCTCGGCCACGCTCACCGTGACTGACAGCGCAGGCAGCCCCACCGTGATCGCTCTCACCGGAACCGGGCTTGCGGAAACGAAGCTCCTGACGGTTTCGCCGACCACCCTGGTCTTCGGGCCGCAAGTGACCGGAACCACGAGCGCGGTGCAGTACATTAACGTTACCAACACCGGCAACTTCACCGTAACCTTCACCAATGTCACGATCACGACGAACTATGCCCTTTCCAACAGCTGCACGGGCCAACTTGGTCCCGGCAGTAGTTGCAGCATTGGGGTGACGTTCACACCGACCAGCACGGGCACCAAAGCGGGCACCGTGACCATCACCGACAACGCCACCGCGTCTCCCCAGAAAGTGACCCTGTCGGGCTCGGGAATCGCAACCACTTCGGACATCCAGCTCTCGCAGACGACGGTGGTGTTCGACGCGCAAAGCTTGACTACGCAGAGTCCGCCGCAGATTGTGTATTACTACAACCAGGGAAACACGCCGGTAACCATCAATACTTTCGCGCTAAGCGGCAGCAATCCAGGAGACTTTTCGACCAGCGGCAGCGGTTGCAGTGTGGGCGGGCAGGTCAGTGCGCTCTCCTACTGCACTTTCCGAATCACATTCACGCCAGCGGCCGCGGGAGCGCGCAGCGCAACCCTGACGATTACCGACACCGACCCTGGCAGTCCTCGAATCGTCGCCATCTCCGGTACGGGAATCAGCAGTAGCGTGCCAGAGGTTCTGCTCAACCCGACAAGCCTCACGTTCGCTGCCCAAGCGGAAGGCACGACCAGTGCCGCGCAAAACATTAACCTTACAAACAACGGTACGGCCAATCTCACGATCTCAAGCATCGTGATAGCGGGAGCGGACCCCAGCGACTACAAGCAAACCAACAACTGCCCTGCCACCCTGGCAGCAGGATTCAGCTGCAACATCGCGGTGACGTTCTCGCCGATTGCAACCGGAACCCGCACCGCAACCGTGACAGCAACCGATAGCGCGACGGGAAGTCCGCACTCTGTGAGTCTCACCGGTACTGGCAAGGCAGGCGCGTTGCCGGTGGTGACGCTCACACCGCCGAGTCTGGCGTTTCCAGGAGTGGCCTTGAACACCACGAGTAAACAGACCGTAACCGTGAAGAATACGGGTGCGGCTGCACTGAGCTTCACCAGCATCACGATCACGGGCACCGTGCCGTCGGACTTCTCGCAGACCAACACCTGCACAGGGAGTATCGCGGTCAATGGGACTTGTACCATCACTGTGAGCTTTACCCCGTCAACCTTCGAAGATCAGACGGGAACGGTGACACTCACGGACAACGCGGCCAATAGCCCACAATCGATACCGATCACAGGGAATGGGGCGGAAGCCGCGGTCTTCCTTTCGCCGTCGTCGTTAACCTTCCCCGGAACGAAGCAAAACACCACCAGCGCGCCTCTGGTGGTGACGGTGGAAAACTACGGGAATGCGACGTTGACGATCAGCAACGTCGCCATTACTGGCCCGTTCCTTATCTCGGCCAACACTTGCGGGAGTTCGCTTGCGGCGGGATCGATTTGCACGATCTCGGTCGAATTCGCTCCCAAGGGAACGGGGGCATTCGCCGGAACATTGGTCCTGACTGACAACGCCGGAGACAGCCCGCAGACGGTCGATTTGAACGGGATGGGCACCCCGTAGAACTCGGTGGCGACCAGGTGCGGGGCGGCATGCCCCGCACCCGGTCAAAGACTGTGTCGGCTTCTTAGAAATTCTCGGACTTCAGCAGCATGCAGGTGACGTCGTCGTGCTGAGGGGTGTTGCCGACGAAGAGATCGACCTCGGCCATGAGGCGCTTGAGCATCTCCTGGGGTTCGACCGATTTTCCGGCTTCAATCGCGGTCAGCAGGCGGGCCTCGCCGTAATCTTCCTGACGGGCGTTCTCGGCTTCCACTAATCCATCGGTAAAGATGATCAGCCAATCTCCGGGCGCGAGCGTGACGGTCGCCGAGTCATATTTCGCATCAGGCAGAATGCCGAAGGGGAGGCCGCCGACGTCGAGGCGCTCGATTTGTCCACTGGCGCGGCGCAGGATGGGATTGTTGTGGCCGGCGTTGATGTAGTCGACGGTGCGGCGGACGGGGTCGTATTCCGCGAGGAACGCGGTGGTGAAACGCAATCCGCCCTGGCTGTTGGAGCAGGCGTAGCGGTTCATGTTGGAGGCAAGTTCGGGCAAAGCTACCTGCGCGGTGGAAAGCGTTTTGAGGCTGGCTTGAAACGTAGCCATCAGCATGGCGGCGGGGATGCTCTTGCCGGCGACATCAGCCACGGAGAGGACCACGCGGTTATCTTCTTGGGAACGGCCGGGGCGCGGGAAGACGTCGTAATAATCGCCAGCGACGGTGTTGGCGGGACGCGTGGCGTAGGCGATCTCCAGGCCCGGAATTTGCGGAGGGACGCCGGGCAGAAGCCAGGTCTGTATCTCGCGCGCGATCTGCAGGTCGCGCTTCATGACGACGCGATCGGCGATCTCTAGCATCAGCAGCAGGAGAAGCAGCAACGCCGCCCAGAAGTGAAGGTCGAATTCAATGACCTCAACGTTGCCGCCCCGACCCGTGTATTCGATCGCGGCATGAGGGATCACCAGCAGAATCAGCGCCAGCAAGAGCAACACGCGGCGGGCCGGCGAAAGCTTTTCAAACACCGCCCAAAAGAATTCCTTCACCACATGCAGGCGGTGGCCGCGAGCGGTGAGGCCGTCCGGAGTCTTCGCTTCGACGTCTTTGGAGTAGAGGCGATAGCTGGTGCGGGCTTCGGACTCGAACTGCGACCAGAGCTGGCTGACTTCGAGACCATCCGTGACACGGCGCCAGAAACGGTGCAGCCGCACGCCGAAAGTCGCGGGCTGGCCGGGTTGTGGCGCGGGAGGGGACGCGGTGACCATGGGACTCTCGATTATAGAGGATCGAAGAATTGATGAATTCTGCAATTGAGTAATTGGATATAAGAAAGAGCATATTGCGATTCGACCATCGCAAATTGCTCAATGACTCACCTTCTCCAGTGTTCAGAACAGATTCAGCTGTTCGTCAAAGGCCTGCACTGGCCACTTGGTTGCGAAGGCCGTGCGTTCGCGGCGGTGGGCCCGCGTCATCTTGTATTTCTCACGCAGGTGCGCGACGAGGTGCGACAAGCGTTTGCCATAGGCGGGTGGAAGGAAAGCGCGGTCGTGATAGCGCTGCCGGTAGTTCTCGGCGAGGTGCGGGAAGTTTTGTTCAAGAAAGGGAAGGAACACGGCGGCGGAACACGGTTTCAGAAAAAGCGGGTTCGCGAAAACGTAATCGGCTCCGGCTTCGGCGGCGGCGCGGATAACGGCCTCCAGGTCTTTGGGAGAATCGGTGATTCCTGGCACGACCGGCGAACAACTTACGCCGACGCGCAATCCTGTCTGGCTCAGAGCGCGCACGGCGTCGAGGCGGAGATCGGGGCGAGGGGCACGCGGCTCGAGAATCCGCGCCAGGTCGATATCGAGCGTGGTGACCGTGATGTGGACGGAGAGACGATTCGCCTTGGCTACTTCTTTCAGGAGATCGAGATCGCGGACGATCAGGTTCGACTTGGTGACAATGCCCAGTTCGAAGCCGCGATGCCGGGCGAACTCCTCCAGAATTCCGCGGGTGACTTCGTAGCGGCGTTCGGCAGGCTGGTAAGGATCGGTGGCGGTGCCGAGCGCGATGGCTTCGTCCGGCTTGACGCGACGCAAGTCGTGGCGGAGCAGTTCGGCGGCATGCTGCTTGACGTAGATCTTCTGCTCGAACTCCATGCCATCGCGCATTTCCATGAACTCGTGGGTGTAGCGGGCGTAGCAGTAGCGGCATCCGAATTCGCAGCCGCGATATGGATTGATGGTCCAGGTGAACGGCATCTGCCGATTGCTGACGCAACGGTTCAGCAGAGACTTCGCGGGCAAAGTAAAGTACTCGACATTGTGCCCTTCGCGGAGCGACTCTCCCTCGGACGCGAGCCGCGCGATGCCAATCAGACGAGGCTTATCGGGAAGCGGAAGCAAGGGCAGGGAAGCCATGGTGTATTCGCCGTTTGTTCGCCAATAGTAACTTGCCTAGACTAGAGCTGTCAAGGGCGCGCGGGGATAGGAGGTAGGAGAAAAAAAATCCGTCCTCCATAGTAACGAACCAGTAAACAGGGGGCGGCGCGGGGTGGTGCGGGCCCGTTGGGGGGTGGGTGCGTGATCGGGAACGTGTGCCGAGTCATGGGAGCCCGCAAGGAAACAAAGCAGTTGATATAGAATTCCCTGTTCCATTCGAAGCCCCGTGGGGATAACCGGATGTCGCATATTGTTGAATTTTCTGTTGCAGGTCTAGCAGGACGCGATAAGCTGGCGGTGCATCTGTACTGGATGTGGCGTCAGGGGTTGGACTACGGCCAGAGGAACAAGCTCGGTTCGCACGCGGGAGCGCCCGGACATCCCCATGGTGTGCAGTAAAACCACCGACGTAATGATTGGGCATCCCGCTCCCCAAACCAGGCGAGTTCGAACAAGTAATCATGATCGCAGTTGGGGATCGAAGAGATGGCTGGGTCGGACTGAGTCCTGATCCCAAACGATTAGAAGCGGGCCCAAGGTTGAAAAGCGCAAACCTTCCACCAGAGCGAAATGGCGCTCTTCCACGAGTGCATGCGGTAGTTTGCGTACATAGTGCTTGACTTCGCCGACATTGTTAGAGATGGCGATGTTTCACCAACTGATTGCGATGGTGCGCTCCCAGAGCGGAAACAAACCGAATAATCTCGCCCAAGTTGGTGTCATTCAGATATTTCAGAAGCGGCAATAGGACTCAGAGCTGAAGGAAGCTCTCACTGGAGCGCTTCTCTCACCGCTGATAACAGCCGTTGCCGGTCAAATGGCTTTGACAAAAGCGATGCGCCTTGCGGAAGTTTGAATGTGCAGTCCCCCGATACGAAAACAGCCCTAAGCTCCGGGTAGCCGCCCGGGCGAGGGCAAGTCAATCGCGGCTCGAACCGTACTCGGGCGCCCAAAATTCTCAGACCGGCCAAAAGAATTTGAGCTCCTTTTCTGGCGCACTGCGCCTTAGACAATAGGGCGGCAAGTGCCGCATGGAATCGGCCCTCAAACGTGGGCAGGTCCGAGAACAAGTACTGGAGGAGTGGAGATGGCTAAGACGCTACTCATTGTGGATGGCGACGACTACCAGAAGCTGCCCGCAGCGGCCCAAAAGAAGCTGCTGAGCGAGTTACTCCTTCCTCCCTGGTTTCACTGTGAAGACCCTTCAACCGCTGCAATTTAAGGGCTCAGAAATTCACTTCACTGACTCGGTCGTGGAACTGGTCGGATCCGTCATCACTCTGGGTGGTGCGACGGACATGCAAAAGATAAAAGCGGCAAACGTTAAATACTCCATCAGAGTCGGAGTAGAGAAACCGAGCGGCGTTTGCGGCAGAAGATGATTGCGTCGGTTACGGCAACGTCACCGGCAAAAAGGGAGGCTTTGCCTCAGAAAAGGAGTTCGACCATGAAGAAAAAGCTGATGGCTATTGTGATGTTCTTCGCGTCCGCGATGCTTTTCGCGCAGAACGCGTTCAACGGGACTTGGCGTTTTGACGTGCAAAACGGGCAGTTTGGCGGCAAGCCGTTCATTCAGTCTCTGCAAAAAGGCGTGTATCACTGCGATTGCAATCCCGAGCTCACCGTCAAGGCTGACGGGAAAGATCACGAGCGAAAAGGCTCGCCCTATTCCGACACGATCAGTATCCGCGAGATCGACGACCACACCATCGAAAAGGTCACGAAGAAGGGCGGCAAGATCGTGTCTAGATCCAAAGAGACCGCATCGGAAGATGGAAACACGTTGAAATCAGAGTGGACCGCATGGGACAACGGGCACGAAACCAGCGGGGCGGACACCTCGAAAAGAGTGGCTCCCGCTCCGGCCGGCGCGAACAGGACTTCGGGCTCATGGCAGTTCGAAAAGGTTAACAGCGCCTCCGACAATATGACGGCGGCAACTTTCACGGCAACTGCAGATGGCCTCAGCATGACTGTTGGGACGGGCGACTCTTATACAGCGAAATTTGACGGTAAGGACTATCCCTACAAGGGCGATCCAGGCACCACGAGCGTTTCGCTCAAGAAAATTGATGACCACACCATCGAGGAAACCGACAAGCTCGACGGGAAGATCATTTCTGTGAGGCAGATGACGGTCTCATCCGACGGGAAAACATTGACCCTGGATGTCGAGGACAAGCAGGAGGGAACGACGGCAAAGTGGACAGCACACAAGGAATAGGGGCCTTTGAAGCCCACATCCATAAGCCGACAACCGAGTGCCCTCCTATGGTCGGCCTGTAAGTTAGCAGCAACTCCCTCGACGGGAGTATTTTACGCGCCCATCGCGGCGCCTACCTGAGGAGACGAATATGTCTTATTGCGACGTCATAATCTCTGTGGGGGACACCGGTTACATCGCCAACTTCAGGACCGAACAGATCTCTTTCATCCCGAATGGGCTTAGCAGCCTCGAAACCGACGACCAGTTCCTGCGCGCGCTGGACGAGATCGCCGCCCATGACGCTCTCGCCGCGGTCGTTCCCGCAGGGTCAGAGTCAGGCGGAGACATATTCGTACATCGAATGTTCAACTACACCACTTCGGAACGACACAACGCCGATATCCGCATTGAGATTATCTACAATCACACGGACACGGTCACATCCGAAGAAGATACTCAAGACGAGAAGACCATCAAAACGGTTACGACGATCCATCCCTTCGCCAGCCTGGAGCTGTTCAGATGCAAGCTCCAGACTTTCACTGCTGAAGGGGACGATTTAGCGGAAAAAGGAAGGTACTATACCATCGCATTGAAAGCGATGAGCGATCACAGAGGGGTGACCCGAGGCGTGCCACCCGAGTTTGACCATGACACCGACCGTATCAGCTACCGGTCCTATCCCCGCCAACACCGCTAGACGCGGTGGTATGGGCTAATTGACCTCGACTGATACTGTCCGTTCCGCGCGGCGGTTGTGCGAACGATTCGCGTTTCGAGGAACATTGGTAACTGCTGAAATCAGGCGATTACACTCAGAACCCCTGCCGGGGCATTTTGAGTGAAATGGCGATGTTTCGCCAGTTGTAGAATTGAAGCCTATGGCGAGTTTGACTTTCAAGCTGAGAACGGTGGCCTTTCTGCTTCTTCTAAGCCCACCCATTCACGGTCAGAGCGGCAAGCGTTTTGTACTACTGCCAGAGAGCGAAACCAGCGCCATTTCGCATCTTTGCTCCCGAAACGGGCCGAAAGTGGGCGGCAGTTGGCAACCGACGGAGGGGGACGTCGAGTTGCTGGAGTCCCATCTATCGCGCATCTCTAAACTCAAAAGCGAGGATGGTCTGGTAGGCATTCACATCTCTAAACCCTCGAGATACTACCGACAATATGTTGGAATTGTCATCGGCGGGCGAAAACTGATATATCTGAACGCCTTCTCCACGTTTGATGAGAAACCTCCCGCAGACTGGCGAGAGCGATTGGTGGTAGGCATTTGCGACGGAGGGCCCTCCGCATGGGGAGTATTGTACGATCCGGAAACAAAAGAGTTTTCTCAGCTGTCCACGAACGAGATAGCGTAATCGTCAGTCCTTGTCCACAAGCGTAACTGTCGAGAACAGGCCATTACACTCAGAATCCTTCTCTTCCCCGAAATCGCGCCTCCCACCGCCAGCGCCCCAAGCGCGCTCCGCGCCCCCCCCCCCCCCCCCGCCCCCTGTTTACTCTCTCGCCACTATCCAGGACGGACTTTTTTTCTCCTACCTCCTATCCCGTCAAGAGTGTGGTCACCTCTCCTCTCGCCTGGATTGATGTCGGAAACCGTCTATTTGCGGGGAATCGTAGAGATAACGGACGAAGGCTAGAGCTTACTTGGTGTCACCGATTTGCGAGTAGGCAGGGCTGCCCAACTTTTGGCGGACTGCAATGCCCAGTTCAGCTGCGCCCGCTGGGCCGCGCCAGGCGTGGATCACATGGCCCGCGGGCGACAGAAACAGCAGCAGCGGATCCTCCGACGTGTTTCCTTCCGCAATCGGCGCTGCAACGAATGTGGCTGTATCGAAATTGAGATCAGAGATTGCGTTGGCCAGGGATTCTTTTTCCGAAGGATTGTCTGGAAGCTGACGCAAAGCGATTACCGTCTTCAGTCCATTGCCATGAAACTGTGCCGCAAGGCTTTTGAGGATGGTTAATTGCCCGCGGCTCGTTTCGTTCAGGAAACCGTCAGAGTCAAGCTTGCCTGAGAGCACGGCGTAAATCGTCCACTTGCCACGCAGAAGCGGCTCGGCACCGCCGTCGATGCCGGTCAGCGGTTTTGAAAGTAGCTCACGATATGCGTTTTCCGGTTGCGAGGTCTCGGCAGCGGCTTGCGGCCAAAACATCTGGCCGGTATTTGGCGCCGCGACATGGCGAAAACTGCTTCCGGTGTCCTGTCCGCTGTGAGCCTGATAGTCTGCAAGGCCTTGGAACATACGGTCCCCGTAGTTCCATTTTCCGTCCAACACGCCATCATGCGAGTAAAGACTGTACTCGTTTCCTTCGAGATGTAGGGCCCGGTCGCTGGTAACCATCCATGGCGAAGTTGAGTAAATCCGGTTGTGGCGGAAGATCCCATCTCCGCCTTGAAAGATGGCGTCGTTGATGAGAGCCGGGGCGGTCCCTGGTGGATTCCAGTAGACCGTGTTGTTTTCAACCACCAGCCCCTCAAGCTTTCCGTCATTCCAGGTATGCAGGAAGATGGCCCCTTGAAACTGCGCCATCCTGGGACTGCGCGCGTTGTTCAGGCAGGTGTTGCCCCGCACTTCGCTGTGATGGGTTATATACCCGGCGGCGAAGACCGCAATGCAATATCCCTGAGTATCGTGTCCATAATTATTGACCACAGAGTTATTGGTGTTGCCATAGTCGATGTCGAAGGCGCCACCGTCCACGCCTGGGCTGTCAGTCAGAAACGCTTCATTTTGCTCGACAATGCAGTCGCGACACATCCACGTCCAGATGGCATTTGGAGTTCCCATACTCTCGGTGGCCTGCATGCCGGTATTCCACGCCACGCTGGAAGCGATTCGGCCATCGCGCACGCGAAAGAGCACGATGCCGTCTCCTTGAACGTCATGCACGATTGAGTTACGAATTACGACGTGCGTGCTCCAGGTGCTCTCCGGCGGCCAGCCAAAATTGCCACCGCCCACCATGATGCCAACCCACTCCTGGGTGTTGAAAGCGGTGACGCTGTCGACCAGCACATCGTCGAAGCGCTGGTCGATACTCCCCGGAGAAATCACCACTAACCCGCTCTCCTTGTGCTTCATCTCCGCCCCGCCGACGTTATGGACCAAGAGATTGGTGAGGTGAATGTGATGAAGGATGCCTTTGTCCCCGCTGATGAACACGCCGAACGTATTAGCCACAGATAGATCGAGAGAGTCGATGTTCCAGTATTCCTGGTTGAACAACTTCAGCACTTCCTCGTTGGTGGAATCCGCAACGATCTTCGGACGCGCTCCCGTGCCGTAGGCGGTCATGCGAATCGGCGCGGAATCCGCACCGCTGCCTTTGGGCCACAGTATTCCGTGGCACATGCTGCCGCGCTTGAAGCGCAGTTCATCCCCTGCGCCGAATGTGTGTCCGTTCACTTGCTCCAGCGTGGTCCAAGGTGAAGCCGCGGAGTGGCCGTTGCTTTTGTGAATATTGCTACCGCAATCTACGAAGTAGGTTGCTCCGCGAGATGCTGATTGGGCAGCGCAGGATATCGCACAGAAGAGCATGCTAACCAAGGCAAGTCTAAGCGACCTTATTTCGAGAAATGCTGCACTAGGTTCGTGTGACATGTCGTTGTGATCGAGAGGGTCCCTTGAGAATGCGCAACGCTTGTGCAAAACCGCAAGCTTAATATTGCACCGCGAAAAGGCGGCAATCTAGGGTGACAAGATTTTTGTCGGTCGACGAGCATCGAATTGTGAGCGGCTCCCCTGCGTGCATTGCATCGTGACGGATCTCACCCACGGCCCAGGAGAGCCCGCTCCAGATCAGCTTGTCGTAGTTGATCTCGATCGGGATACTTTTCTCGCGCTGGGTGGCCTGCAATACAAGAACTTTGCCCATCGAGATACCGTCAGGCGGCCCGCCCGGCCAACTCCGCATCAGGCGGCCATCTTTTCCTCGTTGTTGCAGGATAATTCTGAGATCGCCCGACTCTGGAGGCGCGGTCGTCGCCATGACTGCATTGCTGCCATCAACCTGAAACTGTGCTGCAATCGGGCGGATCATGAGTGGAATTCGTACGTCCTCCTGAATCCCGAGATCGTACTTTGCGTCGGCGTAGCGACCGAATCCAACCGCAGCCATCTGCCCGGGGCCCAATTTAATCTTGTCCCCAGTCAAAATAGGGTTGAATCCGGCATCACGAAAAAGAATACGTCCGCCGGCAATCGGGGGCTGCACTCGCGATAACAATGGCATCTCCATCTCTTCCACGGTCTGTCCCGGATTCACGATAGTAAGCACCGCTCCCTGGGCATCGACCGAACCAAAACCATAGGGCTTAACTTCTCCCGGCATTCCGCCGAAGGTCTTCGTTCTCCCCATGGCTTGTAGTTGCGCGAACATCGACTGCACCTTGGAAAACCAGCGTGCTTTCTGGTCATCGAGAAACTCAAGATTGCCGTGAATGGTATTAATCCAGCCGCCGCGTGCCACCATCAGGAGCAACATTCCCTGCCACGCATTCGTTTTTCGATAGTAGATGGTTCCCGTGTTGCCGATCATGAAGCCCGTCGAGTCGATTCTCTCCAGCGGAAGAAAGCTTCGTTCGTACTGCCGCACCATGTGGTCGCTGTAAATGTCCATGGAGCGCCAGAAATTCATCTCGGGAACATCCGATGGGCGGGGGTCGCCGGAATACAAAGCGTCGAACACTTCCAGCCAGCGCACATCGATTGGATGCTGAAAGGGCAAAGGTAAATCGGTGGACTCGACGTCGCCACCGAAACCGTTGAAACCCTCGAGCACGACGTCAGGATTTGTTTGACGGAACTTTCGAAGCGCCTCACGGAATGCATTTTGATTGAAGAGGTTGATTTCTTGTGGCGTTTGGGTCTTTTCAGCATCCGGAGTCGCCGCCGCAAAATCGACAAAATCAAACTTGAACATGCGGATGCCGTGGTCATACCAGTACTGCAGAACCGTCATGAAGTCGGGGAGGAACCCGCCTTCATAGAACGACATCGACCCTTTGCTTTTGTTCAAAGAATTCTGCCACTGCGGTGCGGCGTTGATCTTAACCAGCGTGTTCGTGCTGAACCAGAGTCCAGGCAGAATTCCATTTTTTCGGCACTCGGCAATCCAGCGGTCAGGGCCGTTCGGCCAGTTTGGTTTTCGCCACCGGCGGTAGGCGCCGTCGGGATCGAACCAGAACGCGTCCATCATGTAATAGTCGAAATGCACTCCGAATTGCCGCAGACGCACAATCTGTGCCAGTTCCCGCATGGCCAGTTCTTCGGTGAGAGGAATGCGGTCCGACAATTCATCGTAAGCTGACCAGTTGTTGTAGACCCAGATCGGATCGCGCAGGAGCGGCGTACCCAGGCGCTGCGGACTCCACTCCTGCGCTCCGCTTCCAGACGACGTGGCAAGCACAAAGCCGGCGGCCAGCAGCAAAAGCAACGCTGCACGGGAGATTCGCATGAGTTTAGAGACGATGGGGAAATGCTTCATATCAGGTTGCGAAAAACAGAACTTGATTTACCACTGCCCGGTTATGCCGGGCCAATCGTCAGTCCGGAACGGCGAAGCTGGCAAGCCGTCCTTATTAAACAGATTGCACACCGGGCTGTCCGCCCACGCGTAGCGCACCGCTACGGGATCGGGCACATCTCGACTGGATACTACGACCGCGTCGCCGACAATACGGGCCTCGGCCCAGTGGAATTTTCGATCCGCACCGGCGATGGCAAAACCATGTAACTCCGTACCGCTAGGCGCCTGAAGACCTGAACCTACGTGAGTAAAGCGCACCCGAACCTCACTGCCATCGATCCGCATGGACTCATATAAAGGTCCCGAATATTCCATCGGCTGCTTGTAAGTCGTACCCTCCGCCCACAGCGCGAGCCGCTGCCCGACTTCCAGCTTGCGGTGGGGATGAAGATCCTTCGGATCACCGACATCGATGGTGACGGCCAGCCCGGACTGCGGAACGTGCTGCACCGTCATCAGCTGCGCCTCGCGCAGTTCGGCCCACGCAGATTCGCCCGGCTGGTCGGGCGTTGCGCCGTGATTCGGCAGCTGCACAATCAAGAATTCCAGATCTTTGTCGTGCAGGCCGTCGCGCCAGCTGCCGATCAGCGCGGGCAGCAGCTTCCGATACTGGTGGGCCTTGAGCGCGTTGCTCTCTCCCTGGTACCAGAGGGCACCGCGAAATGCTGACGGGAGTAGAGGCGTGATCATGCCTTCGTAAAGGCCGGAGACGGGGATTGGCGAATATTCTAAAGTCGTCAGGCTTTCGATCGTGAACCCCGAGAGCGCGTCCTGCGTAAAGGGCAGCGTAACGCCCCAGCCGTCCTGGCGGAGGTCGCGGAACCACACGGTCACCGGCTGCCAGTCCGCGGATGCTTTCGTTACCGGCGTGGCGTAGTCATCCCAGTCGGTGACGGTGGGTTGCTTCGATCGAAAACGAAAAGAACCTTTGCCTCGCACCCAAAAGCGAATGCCGACATAAGTGCTGAGGTCGAGTGCGGAGCCATCCAGTTTGTAGCGCGCGGACAGAGTCGAATCCTGCGTACCATCGAGCCGCCCGGCGACGCGGGCCGCGAACCCGCTTGTTCCACGGCCTGGCGAAACGAGCTCGAACGGCGCATCCGGCGCGTCTTCCCAGTTGTATGAAAATGACCCACCCGTGGAAAGGCGGACGGTTCCGTCGTCAAAGTTCGCGAGCAGCGTGCTGGGCGAACCCGGCGTTATAGGAAGCAATTCGAAATCATCGAATTGCAGTTCGAAGGGAAGGGAATTCTCGGCAAACTTCTTCTCAGCGGGCGTCGCGCGTTGCCATTCGTCAAGAACTGGCTTCAATGTTGCGTCGGCCTGCAACGCTTCTGGAGCGATCCAATCTTCAATTGCAGTTCCAGGCCAGGCGCTCTCGACGACGCCGACGGGGACATTCAGCTTGCGGTGGATCTCGCGCGCAAAGAAATACGCAACGGCCGAAAAACCCTTCGCGTTATCGGGAGTGCATATCTTCCAGTGGGCCGAAAGCGTGTCCTCCTGCGGCGATAACGCAATCTTCCTGGGGACGGTGAACAGTCTGATCTGCGGGTAATCGGCTTTGGGAACCTCTGTGGCCGCGCCCTCGGCGCCCTCGAGCGAGAACGTCATGTTCGATTGACCGGAGGCGACCCACACCTCTCCGATCAGCACATCTTTTATTTCGATCCTCTTATTTCCCTGCACCGTGAGCGTGAACGGTCCGCCCGCCGCCAAGGGCGGCAGACGAACGCTCCAGTGGTGAAGAGTGTCGGCCGTCGTGGTTGCTGTATGGCCGGCGAGGCTCACAGTGATTGACTCACCCGCATCCGCCTTGCCCCAGAGATGAATCTCGCGCCCCTGCTGCAGGACCATGTGGTCACTGATGAGGGTGGGAAGCACGGGATCGGCCCAGCAGTTTAGCGCAGATGCGAGTACGCATAGCTCAGCGACACGTACCAGAACCCGCAGCCGACGGCTCCACGCTTCGATGTGACCCACCGCTCCTCGACAACGACTGGACCTAAAGGTCAGGATAGATTGTAAACTCCAATTCCCGGGTGCGCGCCGTAACTGCCAGCCCTAAAAGAAGGTGCAAGCTCAGAAAATAATCTTCGCTGCCACCTGCATGATGCGCATATTGTTGCCGACCCTCGCGGGGATCTGCCCGAAGGTTCCGTCACTTTCCACGCCGTCCGGGTTCTCGAAGTGCGGCGTGTTGAAAGTGTTGAAGAACTCAAACCTCGTTTGCAGCAGGATTCCTTCCTTGATCGTGAACTCTTTGAAGATGGACGAGTCGAGGTTGATATATCCCGGACCGGTGATCAGGTTTCGTCCCGCATCCCCTGGTTCGCAACCGGTGAGATTTGCGCTGGAGAAGGCATCGGTGTTGAAGTACTTGACGAGCGTGCGCTGGGAGCGAGGAATTGTCGGGTCACCAACGAGGTTTGGCCTGACGCCTGGACAGGTACCGATCGGTGCTCCCCGCACGACATTTACCGGGTTTCCCGTGTGCATGAAAAGAATCCCATTGATCTGCCAACCGCCTGCCAGCAGATCCGCAACGCGGCCAACATTTCCGAAGAACGCCTGTCCACGCCCGAGCGGCAAGTGATACAGCCCACTCAATACAAAACTATGACGGGTATCAATATCCGAAGAGGCAACCTCCGCATTCAGGTCATAGGGATTCTGCGGGAAGTTGCTGTTAAGGCCCAAGTTGAACGGTGACGGGCCGTTGTCCAGACCGTGGGAATAGGTATAGCTAGCCAGGAAGTTCAGGTTATGGGAAACGCGCTTCGTCAACTTGACTTGCAGTCCGTTGTATTCTCCCCAACCAGCGTCGGTCAGGCCCTGGATCTTTCCAAGGTTCGGGTTGATCAAACCTTCCGCCTGGGTGGCGAGGTTGAAGTTGATGTCGCCGATTTCGTAAGAGAGATGGTGGCTCTTGGTACCGATCACTGCAGCTTCGAGAGTGAAGTTAGATCCCAGTTCGCTCTGCAATGCCAGGTTGTATTGCTCCGAATACCCTGTCCTCATCTTGGGATTCACGTAATACGTGGTCAAAAGAGAGCCGTTGGGAATGACCGCCGGATCAATTTGTGCCATACCTTTAAAGGGTATGGTGGCGCTGCGCGGAATGCCTGCGTCTATTTGATACGGAGGAGGACCGAAATAGTAGTAATCCTCATAGCTGCTGAGATTTGAGAAGGGATAGTTCCGCGCGAGGAGATCTTCTTTCCCGTCGTTCTCGGGAGAATAGAAAATTCCGTAACCGCCGCGCAGTACAGTCTTCGGTGCGATCTGGAAGGCGAAACCTACTCGGGGCGCGAAGTCGTTCCAGCGGGAATTAATCAGCGACCTGGAATTCGAGCCGGTACCGGCCACCAATATAGCTCCTAGAGGCTCTCCGGGCTGGTTTACCGCAGTGGGATCAAAATTTGACGACGAGTTGTGAGCATCCGTGTATGGAGCCTGGTACTCATACCGAAGCCCATAGTTCAAGGTTAAGCGAGAAGTTACTTTGTACGTATCCTGTGCAAAGAAGTGCATCTCCCAGCTCTGCGTATGCGGACTGGTGAGCTGAAGTCCAATGTCGGTAGCGAAAGGAAGTCCCACTAGCAAATCCGAAATGTCCGAACCACCGTTGGGAAACCAAGCATAGGGGTTGAAATAACCAAATGTTGGATCGCTGGTTGAAGGCGAAAAATACGCGCCATAATACTGGAAGCCTGTGGGAAAGATGGTGAAGTAGGGAAAAGAATTCAGGCGTCGGAAATCACCACCGAATTTGAATTCATGCTTGCCCACTCCACTCAGGACCACGTTGTCGGAAATCTGGATATTGTGGTCCTGTAGCAGCAACGGTTTGTAGCTCGATCCGCCCGTGAAATAGCCTGAATAAAGGTCGACGTACGGATATGCGTTCGTTGCCGCAATCCCCGGAACCGCGATATTTCCCATCCCATATTGCGTGCTGTAGTCATGACCGCTGAGAAGGCTGTACTGGTTGATATAGTAGCGTGTGTATCCGAAGCGGAGTTCATTGATGAAACGGGAGGAGAAGAAATGGGTCTCGGTTACAGCGTATTCCTGCGCTCCGGAAAGCTGATTGTTTGCAAAATCAGTATCATCGGCGCCGGGCACGACCGTGTGACCATAGTAAATGTTGTCTGTCAGAGATTGGGAGTCGTTGTAGTGGAAGACAACGGACAGGTGATCCTTGTCGGAGAAACTATGGTCAAACCGCGCGTCAGCCTGTTTTTGATGGAACAGGTTCGGGTAATGAAACTGAAAATTATTGAACCAGCCATTGTCGGTTCCGGGAAGATTGGGCTGAGCAAAGAAATTCAGCACAGTGTTCAGGCCGGCCTTGCTGACTTCGTTTGCGGGAATGATATTCCCGGTGAACTGCTTGGCTACCCCTCCGTAGCTCGCGAAAGAGACTGCCGGATCGAAAATGGGGATGACCTGACCTGCGGGCACATTGGGCGTTCCAGCCAGAGGATCGATCAGTCCCGACAAATCTACTGATCCATCAGGCAGAACCTTGATCTGGCTCATGGGTAGCGTTTGGAACACTCCGTCGCTCGCGAAACTGGACTTCGTGGCCTCATAAGAGATGAAGAAGAAGGTTTTGTTCTTTCTAATCGGACCACCCAATGTCCCGCCGTAATTGTGCTGCTTAAGCACTGAAGGTGGAACGTGAGTCCCAAAGAAACCGTACTGCTTGGCGGCGGTAAAATTGGGACGGAAAAACTCATAGGCATCACCGTGCCAGCGGTTAGAGCCCGACTTGGTCTGGATGGAGACTGCGCCGCCTGCAGACCGGCCAAACTCCGCATCGTAGTTGGAGGTGGCAACCTTAAACTCTTCGATCGAATCGACGCTTGGTGTGGCAGTAATATCCTGGGTGCGATTAGTGGTCGATTCGACGCCGTCAATCTGGATCGAGTTGGCGTATTCCCTCTGGCCATTCACCGAGAAATTGAACGCATTAAGGCTTCCGCCCTGCCGAGTCACTCCAGCAGTCAACTCGGTCAGGTCGTAGAAACGGCGGCCCAGCAGGGGCAGTTCGAGAATGTCGCGCGACTGAATGACTTCGCCGGTCTCCGCACTTTCGGTTTGGAGCATGGTCGGAGCGGCGGTAACTGTCATCACCTCGGTGGCTGCGCCAACCTTGATTTGAAAATTGAGGAGTTGTTTTTGATCGATCTCGATGCGGACGCCTTTAATGTTTGCGGTGTTAAAACCACCCTTTTTTACCGTCACGTCGTAGATGCCAGGTGGAAGCCCGAACACCGCGTAATTCCCCTGCCCGTCTGATTTGCCAAAATAGCTCACGCTGGTGGCTTGATTGACGGCGGCTACTTCGACATCAATAACAACTGCGCCCGATTGATCCGTGGTTTGGCCGTAGATCGAACCCGTCGTCGACTGCGCGAAGGCCGTCGAGCTCAGAAGCGAAAAGAGCACCACCACAACCGCCAATGACAACCCGGCGACTTGTGAGATTCTCCTCGACATCGCTCTTAGATCAAGCGCTGCTCTCGTGATGGAACGAGCATCCGCTACCAGCGAACCAGTTCTGGTTGTTAGCATAATCCCCCTCCTAAATATCTTGTGTGGAATTCCACCACGCCTCTTGTATAGCCGTGACGCGTCCTGCCTATCGCCGAAGTTTGGCCACTTCTTTCTTCTTCAACCGCACTTCTACCAGCCCCATCGAGCCCGGGGTCGTGTTGATCCCGTTTCCATCGGGCTGTATCCCCGAAACTTTTTCGTTGGCGGTGTAGAACAAGGTGAACGAATCCTTTCCCTCTGGAATCAGGCCCAGCGGGGTCCGCACCTCGGTCGCCCATACTCCTTTGCCTTCCTGGACCCGCAAATGTTGGCCTGGAGACCAGTGAACCCCGTCCACGGAAAATGTGTAGCCAATCGCATTTGGCGCGTCTGTATCGTAGACGGCGACGTAAGTCCCGTCCTCGAGTTTAGTCACAATTGGATTCTCGATGAAACGCTTCTCCACCGTCAGGGGATTCTGATCCGTGCACCGTACCCAGGGCCCGGAGAGATTGGGAGCCTTTGCCAATCCAACCTGCCACAGGGAGATGGGAATCTTCTCGGTGTGAGCGCTGCCATACAGCGCATACCACTGCTGGCCAACCTGGTAGGGAAAGAATGAATCCGTTCCTTGCAGGCCCTCCCATGGGTCGGAGTCCCGGCCTCGCTGCAGGATCACGCCCGCATCGGCGTACGGGCCGCCGATTCCATCCATCCCCGGCGTCTTCGACACCGCTCGCCAAATCCTTCCTTCATTGTTGGTGAGCCATTGCTGCGGCGTATCCGGAGCCGCCTGATAGGCCACGTAGAACAGGTTCCAGCGTTGGTCTGCGGGGTCGTACACCGGCAGGGGAGACCATAACGCGGCGCGGGGATCTTTCCCGGTGAACTCGCCGCTCGACTCGGCCAGCGTTGTGAGGCGGGTCCAACGCAGCCGATCCTGGCTTACCCAGTGCGCTAACCTCATCTTGACCCAGTGCGGATCTCCGATCATTTCTGAGGTGAACAGGTGGTAGGTGCCATTGAGTTTGACGACCCGGCCGCCTTCGAAGCCGTATTTGTTTCCTTCCGCGCCTTCTGACCGGATGGTCAGCACCGCACCCTGGAACCGATTCGTCACTGCCAGTTCAGCATTTGGCTCCCCGACGGAGCCGCCGCGGGCGGAGAACGAAACGCCAAAGAGACACGAGAAGAGCAAGCTGGTGCAGACGACTGCGAATTTTGTCGTTCTCGGCACAGACCGTTCTATCGCCGGTGACGTTCTCTAACAAGGTAATCGAGGTTATATTCGAGGTTAACCAGGCAAATCGGCGGGGATTTGTGGGTACGACGCGCGTCCGCTGTTTGCGAATTGGGTACAAACCCATCGCGCCAAGCGCAACGAACGAACTTCAGATGAAAATGTGGAGCCTGTGGAGCTCTTGATTGTGAGAGCCATGACGCGGGTGCCGGGAGGGAAGAGGATCTGCATCGAGCGAGTGCCTCCCGTGGACCCCGCAAATAACTGCAATTAACGGCGCAAATAACCGTTATTCCGTCACCCGCGGCAACCTTAATCTTCCGCATTGACCACCGGCAATCGGCAGTGCTATCGTGCGGGTTTGACCAAGGAAACGTCGGGCTAGGAGCGGCATCGCTGCATCTGCCGACATCACCAGGTGGCGTCCGTTCACACTTCCGTAACCCCTTCCATCTCGCTCTTCGAGAAGCGAGAAGAATTGCGCCGGGTTCTGGAAAGCAAGTACTTTGCCAATTCTCCGAAGAAGACTCGGTTCCTCGAGTTTGTTGCCGAGCAGGCCTTTCTGGGCAACGGAGAAAAGTTGAATGAGTACCTGATCGGGGTTGAGGTCTACGACCGGGGCGTCGATTTCAATCCCCAAAAGGATCCGATCGTGCGGGTGCAAGCGCACGAGATTCGCCGCCTGCTCAACAAATACTATGAGGAGGACGGTCACGGCGGCCTGATCCGCCTCGACCTGCCGTCTGGTCATTACGTACCCGTATTCCGCCGCAGCACGTCAGAGGAGACTGCCCCGGATGTTCCGGCTGTAACCGAACCTACCGGAGCGCACAGCAGCAATCGCCTGCATCTCCTGATCACTGTGATTCTCGGCACGGTCTGCCTGGCCCTAACCTCGCTGGTTATCTTTAATTCCTGGAAGACTGGACAAGGCACACAATCCAGACTACAAACCGCCAGCTTGCCAGACGGCATCGAATGGTTCTGGCGGCCATTCCTTCCTCCGGCAGGGGCTCCGCTGATTACAATTCCCAATCATCCATTGTTGCGGGCGGCGCACGATGGTGACAGCGCTCAGACCCTTGCGGAAGGTCACGAGATTCCCAAGGCCAGCCTGCCCGAGTTCCGTGACACCATTCATTTTCGGGAGTTGAAGCGCTTCCTCTTCGTTCCCAGTCTCACGGATTTCACGTCTGTCGGCGAGACCCTGGGAGTGGTCAATCTGTGCAAAATGCTCGCCGGCGTGGGCCAGGGTTGCCGCGTACAGCCTTCCCGCCTGGTTAACTTCGAGGAAATCAAGGGAGACAACGCGATTCTTCTTGGGGGCAATCAGTCCTGGAGTGGTCGAGTGTTTCTCAACGACCCGGGATTTCACTTCCAGAGTGGTGTGATTCTCAACCGCAATCCTCAGCCCGGAGAAAAGGAAGTTTACAAACCCGAGTTCGACTCTGTAACCAACCAGCTGACAAGGGACTATGCCGTTGTGCTGATGATGCCGAATGAAAGAAAGGAAAAGCGCGTTCTTCTGATCTATGGCATCTACACGCAGGGTTCTCAAGCTGCCATCGAGTACCTCACCAACCCTGAGCGCATGGCCGAACTCCGCAAGAGGCTGCTGGATCTGGCCCCTGACCACAAGTCCATCCCACCTTATTTTCAGGTGCTGCTCACCACAACCGTGGAGAATTCGGTGCCGGGAAAATCCTCCCTCGTCGCGCTTCGCATTATCCCCAACTGAGTTGCGCCTTCGTTTATTTGCTGAGACTCACCACCGCGACCTTGTTGACTCCGCTGCATGCCAGATACAAGCGCCGGTCGGGGGTCGCCACCATGTTGCGAACCACGCCACCACCGGATGGGATCGACTTCATGCTGAAGGCCTCCGACTTCGGATCGAACTGAACCAGGGTGTTGGGATTCACGCCTGATTCGCTGTACCAGATCTGGCCATCGTCCATGATCGCGATTCCGTATGGTCTTGACTCCGAGCCGCCTGGCGACGCCCATTCTTTTACGAGCTTTCCTGCGGAAGGATCGAAGTGTCCGAGATAACCGCGCGCGTAATCGGTGTAATAAATTGTCCCGTCGGGAGCGAGCGCGAGCCGCCGCGGGCGCGCAGCCGAATCCGGCAGTGTGTACTCGCGAACCTTCATAGTGTGCGGATCAATAGTGGCCAGTTTGTTGGCGCCGAACTCGCAAAATAGAGGCGTGTTGTTCGGCAGGATCACGATGCCATAAGGCACAGCATGCGCAGTCGGCACTCTGGTGAGGGTCATCTTTCCGGTTTTCGGATCGAGACGCCCAATGTAGTTGGTCTCTTCGTTGGTAAACCACAGGGTGCCATCGTGATCGAATGCGGGGGTATGTGGATCGATCTTGGAGCCAGCGTCCGGACGATACTCGGCGATGTCGCCGGTCTTGGGATTCAGCTTGCCCACATATCCGGCTGAAATCGCGGTGAACCAAATGTTCCCGTCCTGGTCAGCGACCAGCCCGTGTGGGCCGGAGTTTGGCGTCTTCAAAGCATATTCCTTAAACTCTCCCGTCTTCGGATCGAGACGGCCGAGTTTATTTGCTCCCTGCCCGGTGTACCAAAGCGAGCCGTCGGGCGCGAGTGCGGGATCGTGCGGTCGAGACTTGGGCGTCGGCACTTCGTACTCTTGAATCTGCACGATCAGCGTCCCCACCGTTGGGGAGGCGGCAAGCGTGGCGGCTAGCATGCACAAGCACAGTCTGTTCAGATACATTGGACGCCCTCCATATCAGACAAATTGTATCCCCGGAAGCTGCTGTTGAGCTCCGGTGGTTTCCTGTCTCATTTTCACGAACAATTTAAATCTTCGTAACATTCCTGTCACACAGCCTTCCTTACTATCGGAACTCGAGGTCAACCTAGAAAAATGAAAAGAACAATTGCATTGCTCTCCCTCGCAGCGGTCTGTTTCGTGGGCATCGCAGTCGCCCAGAACAACGACCACCGCCGTATCCAACGGGTTCTGCTAGTCAGCATCGACGGCATGCATGCCATTGATTTCGCAAACTGTGCCAACGGGATCAGCACCGTGAACAATGGCGCACCCTACTGCCCGGCGCTTGCCGCCCTGGGCGTGACCGGGATCAACTACGTCGCCGCCAGCACGTCGAAACCTTCGGATTCTTTCCCGGGCCTGACCGCGATCGTGACCGGCGGAAGCCCAGCCCTAACCGGCGTCTACTACGACGTCGCTTATTCCCGGAATTATGATGCCCCCGCGAAAACCACCGGCAATGGGGTTGCGGCCGGCCCCTGCAAACCCTTCGGGACACCAACCGGCACGACAACCGAGTATGAAGAAGGCATCGACCGTGACCAGACCAAAGTGAACGGTGGCGCGCCCGGAGCGGCGCTGACCGACGGTGGCGTCGATTCCATCGATGTCCGCAGATTGGTCCGCGACCCGGCGAATGGCTGCAATCCCGTGATGCCGTGGGAATTCGTGCGCGCCAACAGCATTTTCAGCGTCATTCACCAGGCTGGCGGATTCGCGGCATGGTCCGACAAGCACCCAGCGTACGCCTCCGTCGCCTCCGGCATAGGGCTAAGCGCGCTCGACGATTTCTACGCGCCTGAAATCAACTCCAACGTAATTGGCCTTCCCGGCGTCATCACGTCCACAGGCATATCCTGCGCTGCGGTTCTCGATCCGGGCTCGGACCTGACGGCGTGGACGAACAGTTTCCAGAACATTCAGTGCTACGACACGTTGAAGGTTGATGCAGTCCTCAACTGGATCGATGGCAAGAACCACCGCGGGACCAAGACAACGCAGGTTCCCACCATCTTCGGCATGAACTTCCAGGCGCTGAGTGTGGGCCAGAAGCTGATTGAGGCGAGCAACAACACCACCGGCGGATATCTGGATGCCACTGGCACGCCCAGCGCCGCGCTGCTGGACGAATTCAAATTCGTTGACGCCTCGATTGCGGCATGGGTGAGCGAGTTGAAGGCGAAGGGCCTCCTGGAATCGACTCTGATCGTGATCACGGCCAAGCACGGTCAGTCTCCCATCGATCCTGCCCGCTATGTGGCTCAGACTCGCAACGGCACTTCCCCGGCCACCGTGCTGGCGCAAGCAGGCTACATCCCAGACTCGGAATCGCCCCTCGGCACCGGAATTGGGCCAACGGAAGATGACGTCTCGATCCTTTGGCTGAAGAGTTCCTCCGATACTCTGGCCGCCGTCAATCTCCTCGAACAAAACGCTTCACCCGCAGGCATCGCGCTCGGCCAGTTTTACTATGGCCCTTCGCTCACCATTAACTACAACGATCCAACCGTAGACCCGCGCAGCCCGGACATTATCGTGACCCCGAATGTCGGTGTCACTTACTCCGGCAGCCACGCCAAACAGGCGGAGCACGGCGGGTTTGCCCACGACGACACGAATGTCGTTCTGCTGTTGTCCAATCCGGGCTTCAAGCCGAAAACGGTAAGCGCCGCGGTGGGAACTGCCCAGGTAGCGCCTACCATCCTCAAAGCCCTGGGCATCAACCCGGCTGCTCTCGATGCGGTTCGCATTGAGGGAACGGGCGTGCTGCCGGCGGTCCAATTCTAGTAAGTGTTCGCAAACGCCAGGTCAGCCGACAGCGGACGCTCCTTCGGAGCGTCCGCTGTTTCTTTCTCCGAATGTAATAACTATTTACGAAGTCCGCAGGGGCCAGTTGGCGCGGCTTCGTTTCACTTTCCGGTTTCGAGTTGCGGAACATCGACCCAAACTCGCGCCCGATGGCTTTGCATTTCAGCGTTGAGGATTTTCAACTGCCGCAGCCCGTCGGTGAACTGGGGATACTCAGTCACTTCGGCAGTCGCGCCGATCGAAGCATAGAACCTTCGGAAGACTTGCTTGAAGGTGTCGTCGTAGCCTTCACTGTGGCCGCCCGGCAGATCGGCGAACTGGCGCGCCGCTGGTTTTAAAAGTGAGGGGTCCTTGACGAAGATTTGATTGCCGGTGTCGCGGTGTCCCGCCCAGAGTTCGTCAGGCCGCTCCTGGTCCCATGCCACGGAAGATCGTGTGCCGTAGATTTCAATGCTCAGGCGATTCTTGCGCCCAGCCGAGACCTGGCTGGCGGTCATGCTGCCACGGGTGCGGGTTCCCATGCGAAACATCACGCTTCCGAAGTCCTCCGTGTCGACCGGCGTTTCGATGTAGTCTTCCGGGCTGAGCAGCTTATTGGCGAAGGTCTCGACGGAATGCTTCGGCTGCTTTCGCGTTGGGTGGAATGTCTGAAGATCGGCGGACAGCGACTTCACGCGAAGGCCCGTGATGTGTTCCGCCATATCAAACCAGTGCGATCCGATATCGGCCATGCAGCGCGATGGCCCTCCAGCCTTGGTCTCCACCCGCCAGTTCCAATCAGTGTCGTACAGAAGCCAGTCCTGTGAATAGGTACCCTGAACAACGAGAATGTCGCCCAGATCTCCGGCTTCGCGCATACTTCGCATCTGCTGCACCATGGGGTAGTAGCGCAAATTGTGGCAGACGCAATTCCGCAATCCCTTCTGTGCCGCGAGAGAAACGAGTTCTTCTCCCTCTTCTACGCTCGTGGCGAGGGGTTTTTCGCAGAGCACGTGTTTGCCCGCGTTGAGTGCATCCTTAGCCATTGAGAAATGTTGGGCATTGGGTGTACAGATGTGGACCGCATCGATCTTGGGGTCGCGCAGAATCTCACGGTAATCCGTCGTAGTCCTTGGAATGGCAAAGCCAGCGGCTAGTCGCCGCGCTGCCTCGGCGTTTCTGCCCGCGATCGCCACGGCTTCCACGGACTCAACTCGTCGCACCGCCTCAAGATGTACGCGGCCCATAAAGCCGGTGCCGACAATCGCGGTTCTCATCTGTGTCATCTCAGGTTCTCTTTCGCTCTTGAATCGTTCAATACTGCATACTGCGTCAATCCGTTCCCGAGTCGACGCATCTAAAGCTATGTCCACCAGGTTATGTCCACCAGGCGGCACCCGGTTTCTCGCGGATGACAATTCCGTTTAGAAAGTCGGCGGCCTTGGTCAGACCCTCTTCCGGCGAGAGCAGACTATCTTCGTGCTCGATGGAAAGGACGTAGTCGTAGCCAAACATGCGTAACGTGGAAATGAGTTCGCACCAAAACTCAGCGCCGTGACCGTAGCCGCAAGTGCGGAATATCCAGGCGCGGTCCCGCTCTTGGGTGTACGGTTTGGTGTCGAGCACTCCGGTGCGCGGAAGATTGCTGGCATACATCTGAGTGTCTTTGGCGTGGACATGGAAGATGGCGTCCTGCAGCACGCGCACGGCGGCGATGGGATCGATGTTCTGCCAGAACAGATGGCTGGGATCGTAGTTGCAACCCACACTTGGTCCGGCGATGGAGCGCAGCCGCAGCATCGTCTCAGGGTTGTAGACGACGAACCCCGGATGCATCTCGACGGCGATCTTCACGCCGTGGTCGGCGGCAAACTTCGCGTGCTCGACCCAGTAGGGCGCGACCACTTCGTTCCATTGCCAATCCAGCACCTTGAGGTAGTCGGGCGGCCAGGGGCAAGTCACCCAGTTGGGGGCCGTGGCATTCGGCGAATCTCCAGGACACCCTGAAAAGTCAATCATCATGGGGACGCCAAGCTTTTCGGCCAGCAGAATTGTCTTGCGGCTCACCTCGCGATCATGCTTGGCGCGGTCGCGATCCGGATGCAGCGGGTTGCCGTGAGAACTCAAAGCGCTGATCTTCGCGCCGTGATCCGCCAGGACCTTCTGAAACTCAGCGAGTGCGGACGGATTATCGAGCATCGAGAGCTTGCAGTGGGGGTCGCCCACGTAGTTTCCCGTCCCCAGTTCGACGGTATCAATATGAAGCGCCGCGAGTTTCTTGAGAACCACGGGGAGCGGCAGTTGCGACAGCAGGGGAGTGAAGACTCCAACGCGCATAACGCTGTTCTCTCCTTGAAATGGAACGGCATCATTCTATCGCAGCCGCCTTGTGGTACCTTTTAAGTTTCGACCCGTGTCACGAAACGAAAATGTTGGAAGGAGATCGCTTGCGTTCAACTCGAATCGCGTCGCTCATATTGTTGTTCCTGCCGGTTCTGATGATCGCGCAGAATCAGGCAGCCGTCGATCCCTCGCTGCCGCCCCCGCCGCACGAAAAGCAAGTGCGTCTCAAGCACATTCTGGTGGTTGGACAGACCAAGGGATTTGAACACGACTCGGTGTCCGATGGTATGGTCGCCATCTACGAAATGGGCCGTGAAAGCGGATTGTGGGATGCCTCCCTGCGCACCGATGTTGAACTCATCACGAAGAAAGATCTGGGAAGAAACACGAAGAATCTCAACTACTTCGATGCTCTGGTCTTCGTAAGCACGACCGGCGAATTGGATCTCGAGGACAGCCAGAAGGCAGACATGATGGCGTTCATCAAGGACGATGGAAAGGGCTTCGTCGGCGTTCACGCGGCTCTCGATACGAATTACAAATGGCCGGAGTATGGCGAAATGATTGGGGGATGGTTCGACCAGCATCCCTGGTCCACGTTCAATGCGCCCATCGTGAACGAAGATCCGAGCTTCCCGGCGGTCCGTCAGTTTCCGAAAGCGTTCCTGAAATATGACGAAATCTATCAGCCCAAAGAATGGTCGCGGGAAAAGGTTAACGTCCTGCTGAGTCTCGATCCTTCGAAACTGAACTACGCCAACAACCCGCGCATCCACAGAACGGACCACGATTTCGCCGTGGCCTGGGACAAGATGTATGGCAAGGGGCGCGTTTTCTATTCCACGCTCGGGCACACTCAAGAAGCGTGGAGCGACCCCGACATCCGCAACATGTATTTTGAAGCGATCAAGTGGGTGCTGGGCATGACCGAGGGCAGCACGGCCACTCATCCGCGGCCGCAGATGCCCGCTGATCAGCACTGAGGCCGCTATGAACTTTCTGGTCTCAAATCGAGCACGTGCGACTCGACTATCTGCCGCTCTGCTGGCGACACTGTGGTTCGTGAGCCTCGCGCCTTCCGCTGCGCAAGCGCCCGCGAACCCCAAGCCATCAGCAAGCGGAGGCAAACAAAACCGGGCCGCGGCGTCCAAATCGTACCCGCCAGAACTGGTGCGGCAGGGAAGCGCCCTCTTCCGGAAAGACTGTTCCTTCTGCCATGGCCGCGATGCTGGCGGCGGAGAGAGCGGGCCAGACCTGACGCGCTCAAAATTGGTGACTGCGGATGTGGATGGAGACAAAATCGGTCCGGTCGTGCGCAATGGACGGCCGGACAAAGGCATGCCGCCCTTTGATCGCTCGGAGCAGCAGATTGCCAGCCTCGTGGCCTTTATCCACACGCAACAAAACAATGCGCTCGCGAGCGCTGGGGGAGGCCGGGGAAGCGGCGGACGCAAAGGCGTCGATGTCTCGGATCTTCAAACTGGAAACGCCGAGGCCGGCAAGCGATACTTCGAGGGCGCGGGCGGTTGTGCAACCTGCCATTCGCCGACCGGAGATCTGGCCGGACTGGCATCGCGATACAGCGGTCTGGAACTCGAGGAGCAGATGCTCTATCCCAGGCACGCGAAACGAAAAATCTCAGTAACGCTCGCCTCCGGTCAAACGATTACTGGCATCGTGGCATATCTGGATGAGTTTACGGTTGGGCTCATCGATTCCGCGGCTTCGTATCGATCCTGGCGGACACGCGATGTTCAGTACAAGGTGGACCCGGCGCTGAACGCTCACGTGGAGCAGTTCCAGAAATACACAGACGCTGACATCCACAACCTGATGGCTTATTTGCAAACATTGCGCTAGGCGATGATCTGTTTCGCGGTGAGAAAGTTTCTGAGGGCCCAGTCGATATGAATTTTGCGAGGAATGCATTCCTGATTGCCGTGAGCGTATTCCTGGCGCTCGCTTCTTCCCGCACCTTGCTGGGGCAAGGAGCGGATCAGCAAGTGCTTCTGCACCCGCCCGCCGGCAGTTGGCCGGGATATCACGGCGACTATTCTGGCAGGCGTCACAGTGCGCTGAGTCAGATCACGCCGCAGAATGTGGGATCTCTCGCCTTGGCTTGGGCGTTCCAGACGAACCAGACCGCGCCCATCAAGTCTTCGCCGCTGCTGGTGGATGGCATTCTGTACTTTACCGTCCCCGAAAACATCTGGGCTTTGGATGCACGCTCCGGCCATCAGGTCTGGCACTACAACAAACCGACGAGCCAAGGCGAACACATCGGAAATCGCGGCGTAGGCATGTACAAAGGCTACCTCTTCTTCTTGGCTCCCGATGCACACCTAGTATCGCTCAACGCTAAGAACGGAACCGTGCGCTGGAGCGTGGAGGTTGCGGACGTCACCAAGGGCTATTGGACCAGCATGGCGCCGCTCGTCGTGGGGAGCCACGTGCTCGTGGGTGTCTCCGGAGATTTTGATAACTTGAGCGGCTATATCCGGTCGATCGATCCGGAGACCGGCGCCACTCAATGGCAGTGGAACACCACGCCTCCGTCTGGGACACCGAATCAAACGACCGGCGGCATGACGTGGATGCCTGGAACGTATGATCCCGATCTTAATCTGGTTTACTGGGGAACCGGCAACCCGACTCCGGTTCTGAACGGTTCAACGCGGCCGGGCGATGATCTCTACACGTGTTCCATCGTTGCGCTGAATCCGGACACGGGCAAGCTGGTGTGGTCCTTTCAGGTGTCGCCGCATGACACCCACGACTGGGATGCGGTGGAGACTCCGGTGCAGGTCGACGGCGATTTTCACGGCGAACCGAAGAAGATGCTCATGCAGAGTTCGCGCAACGGCTACTTCTTTGTTCTTGACCGCACTAACGGAAAGAATCTGCTGACTGCTCCTTTCGGGCCCGTGAATTGGACGCTGGGAGTCGATGCACAGGGTCGTCCGATTCCAAATCCCGCCAAGGAACCTGCTCCCGACGGACGCCTGATTGCGCCGGACGAAGGTGGTATGACCAACTTCCGTTCGCCTAGTTTCGACACCAAGAATGGTTTATTCATCGTCGATGCCCATCCCAGCTGGAGCGTTTACTTCGCCAAGCCGGCCGACGGAGTTTATGGATGGGCGGGCGCGGACTACGACGTTTGGGGCAAGGGCGTTATCGAGGCCATCGACTACCAAACCGGCAAGATCCGTTGGAGCCATGAACTCGGGCCGGAATCTGGCGCAGGAGTGCTGACCACAGATTCGGGGCTCACCTTCACCGGCGATGGTATGGGCAACTTCCTGGCGCTCGATTCGAGCGATGGCAAAACGCTTTGGCACGCCGGCTCAGGGTCGCACATCGTGAGTTCTCCGATTACCTACGAACTCGACGGCCGCCAATATGTGCTGACCAGCAGTGGCGGAGTGCTGTTTGCATGGGCACTGCCGCAACCGCAATGAACAATGAACAATGAATAATGAACCAGGAGACGAGTGGGGTCATGGACGCACATCAGCCGAGACATGCGCGCTTGCGGTTCCTGGCAGTGTTGGTCGGGCTTTTTCTTGGCGTGCGGCTGACTGTGGTTTCGCAGAATTTCCTGCAGGTCGAACCCTACCAGGAGCGCGGTGAGGCCGAACACGAGAAACCCGGAAAGCCAGCCGACAAACAAGCCATTGCCGACGCGATGGAGCGGTTGAGACGGAGCGTGAACGGCAAAGCGATCGTGCACAACTGCCACCAGTCGAAGGGCCATGACGTTAAAGTGGAGGAAGGCTCGGAAATCACACAGATCACCGGCTGCGATCTAATCCTAAAGACGCGGAAGATGACTACCTTACAGGACGGCCCGCGCGGACTGGAGTTCACGCTGTATGCGCACTTGGCCGATCTGACCACACCTGCATCCGTCGAACCGCAAAGCTTTTCCGAATGCAAACCCGCTACGGGCGCCATCCTGAAAGTGATGAGCCGGGCCCAGCCGGGGAAAAGAGTGCGCGCCACACGCCGATCAATGGCCGAGTCCGCGAATGGAGCCGGCAAGGCTGAGCAACCGGAAACTCAAATTACCACAGGCGATCTCAGCTTTTTCTTTTCGGACGCTGATATGGCCCGAAAGGCTGCCCGAGCATTAGATCAAGCTCTGAAGGTGTGCGGCGCGACAGAGTGGCCGGACGAAGACGATCTACCTTGATGCGAACAAGTTTTTCACATGTCGCATCCCCAAAGTTGCAAGAGCTTGCAACCCTGTGCCTAGTCGTGGTTTTCCGCCGACAAGACCGCGTATTTTGTTGACAAGCGGCCATTTGCATAAGAAGATTCGTAGCGCTTCAGCATTCAGTGGCCTTGTGGAACTCGGGGGAGAAGCCACGGGTCGATTTCTTCGTGCGGGCTGTGGACGGAAATCTAGCTGGGCTCAAACCGATTAACTTCGATTCGCATTCCTGGTGCGAGGGGATAAGTCTGCCCTTCGTCTTTACTGTTTAAAAAATTCGCAGTTATGTTGGGCAACTTCAGGGCCATGTTCTGGGAGGAATACGCCATGTTCGTCCGTCGTCTGGTCGTTTCGGTTGTTCTGATGTTCTGTTGCGGGGTTGCTGTCGGCCAGTTCGCGGGCCAGAACATCAATATGGTTTCAGGCACGAACTGGCCCGCGGGAGATCCTTTCCTACAGAGGCAGAACGAGCCGTCCATGGCGGTTTCCAGCCGCAATCCGGAGCATCTGATGGCGGGGGCCAACGATTACCGCACGGTGGATATTGCCAATCCGCTGGCGCCGACCATTTTGGGCGACGCTTGGCTGGGTGTCTACACTTCGCTGGATGGCGGTGAGACCTGGAAAAGCACCTTGCTTCCGGGGTATCCCCAGGATATTTCGTCGGTCGGCACCAGTTCGCCTCTGCACTCTTTTACCGTGGCTACCGATCCCACTGTGCGGGCCGGAACCAATGGCATGTTTTATTACAGCGGATTGGTGTTTGATCGCGGAACGGGAATGCCGAGCGGCGTATTCGTCGCCAGTTTTCAGGATCAGGACAACAAGGGTAATGGCGATGCCCCGATCCTTATGAAGAACGCTAACGGCACGACTCACGGCAACCCCTTCGCCTACATCGGAGCGACTCTGGTGGATTCCGGCACCTCGGGTCAGTTCCTCGATAAACCCTGGATCGTGGTGGATATCCCGCGCGCCGGCCGGACAGCCACTTGCAAAGTCAACGGCGTGACCTTCAACAGCGGTTACGTTTATCTCCTGTACACGCAATTTAACGGATCGCAGAACAATCCTTCCTCGAAGATTAAAGAAGTTACCTCCACCAACTGCGGCGCCACCTGGAGCCAGCCTCAAATTCTGAGCCAGAGTCAGAAACTGGCGCAGGGCACCGTTGCCGCCATTGACCCCAACAACGGCAACGTCTATGTGTCCTGGCGACAAATCGCAGTCGCGGGCAATCCGAACCAACTCGATGCCATTCAGTGGGCAGTTTCCACCAACGGCGGGAACTCGTTCGCATACGAGCCCGCGGCGTACATGTTTGTTGAGCCCACGACCTCCAATCCATATCCTCCAGGAAGCGTCTTTGACCAGCCGCAGGCAAACGCCACCACCTTTCGCTCGCTGGACGTCCCCACGATAGCCATCGATGCCAACAGCCGAGTCTGGATTGCCTTTTCCCAACGCGTGAACGGCCCGACTGCAGGAACCTATGGCTCGCGGATCATGATCACGACATTGCCCAAAGGTTCAACCAAATGGACAACGCCGATGGTCGCAGACAGCAGCGCGCCGAGCACGAAATATGGCCATCAGTTCATGCCATCGCTCAATTTTGCCTACGGCAAGATGGCTTTAGCGTGGTACGACTCGCGGCGTGACAACCTGGAGAACGTCTTGCAATGTCCAGCCAACGCCACTTGCACGAAGCTTTCCGATCTTACTCCTGTGGATGAGCCGATCCCGGGCAGCACGATCTCGAATCCGGTCTCGATTTTTACCCCGTTCCTTTCCGATCCCAGTTCCGGAATTCGGCACACCATCGACGTGTTCGGCGGCATCATCGATCCGTCGTCGGGGCCGAAGCAGTTTGGCGGCATCCAGGTTTCCCAGTACGGATATTGGGTCGACCCCTCGAACAACAATCAGATTGAGCAGGGCTTTTTTAATCCGCCGAACCTGCCCATGTTCGTACAGGGCACAACGCCATTTGTCGGCGACTACATTGACATTGCGGCGCAGAACATCATTCCAAGCGGCAATTCGTGGGCATTCAATACGCAGGGTACGGATTCCACCGGGGCCACGAATGCCCCGGACTTCCACTTTACCTGGACCGACAATCGCGACGTCGTGCCGCCCCCGGTAGTCGGTGGTAAAGAGGACTGGACACAGTACGTGCCGCCCAACTCAGACATTACTCAAACCAGCACATACTCGGGCACCGGCAATGCCTGCCCAACTTGCAGTACTGTGCAACCGGCCTGTACCACTGTGACCGACGATAATGGCAGCCTGTCCGCATACAGTGGTGACCGCAACCAGAATGTGTACACCTCTCGGGTTACCAGTGGATTGGTCGTGCGTTTCCGCGAGAACTCTAAGCCGCTGAGCAAGTCCATCAACCGTTCATTCTCTCTGCTGGTGAAAAATACCGTGCCGCCGCTCCAATCTTCTCCGCTGGGTTCGCCATCGTACTATCGGATCCTGCTCGGCGTGACCTCCACCGGTCAGGCTCCGAGTTGCACAGTCTCCGGCGGGACCGCGAATCTTCTGCCTACAACGCCAAACTGCTACGTCGACGTGGCGATTAATCCCAACACGACCCTGACCCAGGCGATCACCGTGAGCTCGACCAGCGCGACCGCCGGGCTGAACGTGTTAGTGGCGCAGATTCAGAGCATTCCGTCCAACGGCGCGAACCCGGTTTTCGCAGGCTTGCAAGCGCTGGCATTCATCAACGGCGACCCATCGAATCCCTCGGTTGCCGATCCGGATTTCGTCACCGCGGATAGCAGCGATCCGGACGTCACTACGCCCTACGGGAATTTGCCGATCGCGAATGGCGAAGAATATAACCCCACCGTTGATGGACCGCCGGATCCGAACAGCCCGATTAACACGCCGCGGATCGGAACGCCGGCCATCTTCACTCCCCGGATTGTGACGCAAGCCAACAATTCGCCCGCCATCGACACCCCTACCAACACCCCGCGCATCAATACTCCGCGGATCGCCTCGGTGCAGGTCGTGAATCCGACCATCGTGAATGCGATCAATACTCCGCGGATCAACACGCCCCGCATCAACACGCCAAGAATCGTGAGCCCGGACATTTTCACTCCACGGATCGCCGACCTTTCCGACGGCGGGCCGAACAGCCTCACCGATTACAGCTGGACGGTCAACAACAAAGGCAACACCACCGCCAGCTACAGTACTTCGGAATTGATTAAGTCCGCCGGGGTATCGTGCTGCCCAGCCGGCGCCTCCGGGCCGAACTGCTCTGTATGCCAGTTGATACAGCACAAGGTTTTCGAGAATCCTACCGCCGACCGAGACTCGAACAGCGGCAATCCAACTTGCGACCTGAACGTGCAGCAGGGTTACATTACGGTCGCCAACATACCCGATCCGTCGTTCACGACCGGGTCGGCGGGAGGCTCGCCTTCCAACCCATCGAATTCCACGCTCTCGCTGTCACCGGGCGAAGGCAATCGTGTAACCCTGCGAGTCGTGGCCCCGCCGGTTACGGATACCGTCGCGCCGTTCAAGACTCAGGCGACGAGTTTCACATCGGACACCGGCCAGAACACGCCCGCCGGCTCGCTCACCATCGCAACCGGCACGTTGCCGGTAGCGGTTGTTGGGCAGAAATACACGAACACCGTCCTGTCTTCGGTGGGCGGGTTCGGTTCAGACGCCTGGACCGTGCCTGTCAGCCTCACCAATCCGGTTGCGCTCGAACCGCCGCCTGCTCCGAACTCGTCCGAGCCCCTGCCGGTATCGCCGTTGACCCTGAGTCCTTCCGGCCAGATCAGCACGAGTGTGGTAACCGCGGCTACGGGCACTTACACCGTCAATGTCCAGGTGCAAGACTCGGCCGTTAGCGGCACGGGAGCCAATACTGTCCCGAACCCGGCGCTCGACGTCCAGCAACTGCAGCTCGAAGTGAACCAGTTCACGATTTCGAACGTGACTGTCGCGATCAACAACAACGTTGGCTTCACGGACTACATGAAGGCGGGAGATATGGCGATGGTGTCGGTCACGGTCAGCAGTAACGGCCCGGCGACCGCGACCAGCGTAGTTCCCACCCTCACAGTAAACGCAGTTGCGGCGGGGATGCCGAGCGGCCCCACGCCGACGGTCACTTGCGCGGCACCAGTTCCGACCAGTGCCATCATCATCGCTACCGGGACGCAGGTGTTTAACTTCACGTGCACCGCGGCCAGCGGAAACGGATACGTCACCTTTACCGCGAACGCCACCGGACAATACAACAACGCGGCCGCGAACGTTCTCGCCACGGCTACGTCTGTTTCCGAGCCGGCGGTGACGCCAAACGGAACCGCGCCAAACGTCGTCGTCGACACGGTCGCTCCAACGCTCACGTTCGGGACCACCACATCAACGCAAAGCGCGCCCGGCTGGTATAACGCGCCGGTGGTTATTCCATTCAACACCGCTGACAACCTGTCGGGAGTGATGTCGGCTACTGCGACCTCTCCCGCCACCAGCACTGGTCTTAATACTGGGGCGATGACGCTTACCACCGAAGGCAAGCTCGTCACTGGGGCGATGACCGTCACGGATTTCGCGAAGAACACGGCGTCGCCCTTCGTTTCGGCTGGCTTCAACATTGACGAGACGAAACCTACGATCAGCGGCTTGGCCAGTCCTGTGGCAAACGGTGCAGGATGGAACAACACGCCGGTGACGGTCACATTCACTTGCGCAGATCCCAATCCGACGAATGGGCCAGCGGGACAGCAATCCGGACTTTCCATCTGTACTACGCCCATCATCCTTAGCAGCGAAGGCGCAAACCAGAACGTGCCAGGAAACGCAATAGACAACGCGGCGAACTCGAAACAGTTGATCGTGGGTCCGATCAACCTCGATTTCACCAAGCCAACTGCCACCGCGTTCGTCGCCAGCCCGGTTGTCCCCGCGACTGGCTGGTACAACATCACCACGCCCAACGTCAGCTTCACCTATTTGGCTGCTGATGCGCTCTCGGGCGTCGCCACTTCGACGCCCAGTCCGGTCGCGGTGCCGGGGGAGGGAACTGGAGTAACGGCTCCCGTGATCGTCACTGACAAAGCGGGCAACACTCTGACCACCACGACGCCAGCGGTCATGGTGGACCGAACCCCGCCGACTATTGCCGGTTTGGCCAGTCCTTCCGCCAACGGTGCAGGATGGAACAACACCCCGGTGACGGTCACATTCACCTGCAATGATCCGAATCCGGTGAGCGGTCCGATCGGACAGCAGTCCGGGCTCGTTGCCGGAGCTGCCGGTTGCACCGCGCCGGTCACGCTCTCGTCACCAGGCACCAACCAAAGCGCCTCTGGAACAGCTAATGACGTCGCAGGCAACTCAGCCAGGACCGCGGTGACGCCGATCAACATCGACCTGATACCGCCGGTCGTTGTGCTCGCTTCACCGGTGGACGGGCTGGCTTACATCAATAACCAGCCCATCCCAGCGAACTACGCCTGCAGCGACGACCTCAGCGGCGTCGCGAGTTGTCTGGCTCCGGTGGCGGCGGGTAACTCCTTCAGCCAAACCACGCCCGGAGCATACTCGTTCACGGTTACGAGCTCAGACGTGGCGGGGAATGCGTCATTCGCGAGGAACGGTTACGCGACGGAGTACTACAATTTCGCAGGATTCCAGTCGCCGCTGGCAGGAGCAGCTGGACCGGGAACTCCAACGACTCCGCCAACCGTGACGGTGAATTCCGGCAGCTTCGCGCAGGGCACTACCATTCCGATCCTCTGGACATTGGCCAGCCCAAGCAACACCTTGAACCCCGGCCCAGTTACCGATCCCACGACGATGAGGGGCCTAACCGCTTACCCGTATGGCAACCCCACCTGCGCAGGTGCTATTCCGACGGCGAATCCGATCTCACTTCCTGTGGCGACCTATGACGCCGTGAACCTGCGCTTCCAGTCTCCCTGGAACACGACATCGGTGACACCCGGCTGCTACTACCTGCTGATCGCGTTCAACGATCTCAGCTCATACGCAACGAACGTGGTCATTACCGCAGCCGGCACCTCGAACGCGCTTAACTTCGCCAGCGGCAATACGGTCGATGGCACAAACTCGAACCTGCCGGGCAACAATCCCCAGACGATGGAGGCCTGGATCAACCCCAGCTCGACAGCTAGCGGCGCTGTCTTCAGCTACGTTGACCCGGTTAACGCGAACCAGGGCTTTGGACTTGCCTACGTCGGCCAGCACGTTTACCTCATCGGCGAGTCGAACGACGTGATCGGAAGCAGCACGATTCCAATCAACCAGTGGACGCACGTTGCCGTCAGCTACGATGGCACGAACGCGACCCTCTACCTCAACGGAGCGCTCGACGCGGGCACATCGCAAACTGCCACAGGCGTTAGCCTGGCGGCTGCTGGAGGAACCTGGCGTATTGGCGACATCGTCGGCGCCACTACGCTGCCCAGCGAGGCCTTCGCAGGCATGATTGACGAAGTCAGAGTGTGGAACGTCGCGAGGACCGCCTCGCAGGTCGTTTCGGATATGGCCGGCGAACTCTGCACCGGAGCGGGTCAGACCGGGCTGGTGGCGTACTACAAATTCAACTCGGGCGCAGCTGGCGGCAGCAACACCGGCGTGACCACGCTATTCGATTTCTCCTCAAGCCAGACGAACGGAACTCTCAACAACTTCGCGCTGACTGGGAATCCATCGAACTGGGTTCAGGGAGGCGCACCGGTCACCGCTAATCAGCTGTCCGCGATCGCCGTATCTCCAGCGGGCTTCGTGTTCCCCGGCGATACAGGGTCGCAGCAATTCACGGCAACTGGCACTTGCACCGACGGGAGCGCGCCGACGTTAGCAGCATCCTGGAGCGCCGGTGGAGGACTCATCGTAACGGTGGACTCGACAGGGCTCGTAACCGCATCGAGCCCAGGAGACACGACGGTTTCGGCTACCTTCGCCGACACTACTGGCAGCACGACCGTGAGCGTACCGTAACCGGACGGGAACGAGTCGAGCTGTCCTTATGCGTCCAGAATGCGTCCGGAGCAGGTCAGCGCTCGTGCTGGCACGTTCATGCATTTATCAGTACTCGCCAGGGTTCGATTAGGACATTGTTCGATTAGGACATTTGGGTAGGATGGAGGAGCTTCGCTCCCGCGACCCCAGCTAAGGACGTGCTGTTCAGTTCCGCTGCTTACAGCTTCGCCAGGCGCTTCTTCGCGTCGTCCACCATGGGATCTTTGGCATTCTGTACTTTCATCGCGAGGAAGTTGCGATAGGCGTCGGCGGCGGCGCTGGTGCTCTTCAATCCTTCTAGCGCGCGGCCGAGATAATAGTAAGTCGACGGGAAGTAGCGGAAAGTCTGCTGCTCGTCAATATAGATGTCGGTGGCTTCGCCGCGGCGCTTCAGGCAAGTTTCCAGTTCGGTGCTGGCCTCGGTGAAGGCTCCCGCCTCAATGTAACCCCGTGCCAGATCAAAGCGCGAGAGCCAGGAATCCTCCAGCCGCTGAGATTCGCGGTAGAGCTGAATCGCCTCTTTGGCGTGACCGCGGCTCAGCTGGATATCGCCCTCAATCAGTTTGCCGAACGCCTGCGGCAGAGCCTCCAATTGCTTCGAAAGCTCAGACGCCAGCGCGGCCGCGTTCGCGGAGTCGCCCGCCATAACATAAACGCGGGCAGCGGCAAAAAGGACGTTGGGCTTGCTCATGGCGACGCCCTTTTTCACCGATTGCAGCGCATCCGCTTTCTTGCCCATCATGACCTGGGCCTCCGCGATCATGACGTACTTTTTTCCGGCCGCATCGGTCGCCTTGGCTACGACGTCCCCCTCAATTCCTCTTTCCAGCGCGGCAATCGCTTGCTCCGGATCGCTGCGGTAGAGGCCGAGATCTCCCAACCCGCCGGCTGCTGCGGAAGCGCTGTCGGCATTGACCGTTTCGATCTTGTGCCAGACGTCTGCAGCCTTATCAAAATTTCCCTTGCCGGTTTCGCAGAGCGCCAGGATGGTGAGCGCATCCGGGTAAGCGGGATTGATCTGCAGAGCGACGTTGGCCTCGCGTTCAGCAGTTTCGTAATCGCTGCCGATCAGCGCGTATAACGACGCGTTGGTGCGGTAGACGATGTTCCTGGGATAAATCTCCACCGCGCGCCGGCTGGCGTCAACCGCGTTGGCCATATCGTGCTTCAAGTAGTAGGCGTGGGCCAGAGCGCCGAATCCCATATAGTCCGAGGGATACTGCTTGACCAGCGTGCTGAATTCGTCCACCGCCTTGTCGCCATCGGAAACTGCAAGATAGTAGCCACCGCGGGTGCGGTATTTCTCGCGGTCGGTCATGCGGTCGATGTGTGCCATCGAGAGCTTGTAATACTTCACCGAGTCGGCCAGGTCGCCAATGTTGAAGTACAGCGCGCCCAAGTTTCCGTAGGCGCTGCCGAAGTTAGGATCGAGTTCGACGGCGCGTTGGAAGCCCTTGATGGCTTCCTCGGTCTTGCCGGCATTACGGGCTTGCTGCGCCTCGGCGTATTCGTGAGTGGCTTCGAGGGAGCCCGTGGTAAAAGTCTCAGCCTCGGCGAGCTTGGCGGATTCCGAAGCTCTATCGCCCAGGGACGTTCGCATCTGGCTGGCCAGAGCGGCGACCGCTCGCAGGATGTTCGCCTTGTCCGGGGCCTCGCTTTCTTCAGTCGCGATGGTCTTACCAGTCAGGGCATCGCTGACTTTGCTGATGAGTTTGTAGCCCGAACCCGCGGGCGAAATCGCACCGCTCACTACCACTTGGACGCCTTCCCTTACGGCAACGAGCCTGGCGTTGGCCTCATCGAGCGCGGTCGCTCCCGGCTTCAATTCGGCGAGAGTCGTCCGCGCCTGGGCGCGATTGAAAACGCTGATGAAGGGCGCGCCTTCCAGTTGCAGCGCGACCGTCGGTTCGATCGTGCCGTCGAATACTTGGTCGGAAGTGTTGTTGCGGAAGTCGGCCAGCAGAACCGTTAGGTTCTTCGGAGTCTGGGCCGTCTTCGGGCGGGATTGCACAAACCAAGCCCCGGCTGCCGCGATCACTACCGCCGCCAATACAAGAATGCCCATCGCCAACCGCTTCTTTGGAGCGGCGGGCTGCGCAGACGTTCCCGGTGGCGGAGTCGCAGGCGGTATGGACACTGGCGGCGACGAACGGATGAGCGAAGGCGCACGCCTGCCTTGAATTTCATCAATTCGGTCGAGAACTTCCTGGGCGCTCTGCCAGCGCTGCGCCGGGTCGCGTTCCAGGCATTTCGAGACCAGTTCGCTGATCGGCTGCGGAATCGTCGCATCCCAATCGGAGGGCGGCGCCGCACGCTCCTGCATGCGTTTCAACAGGCTGGCGACCACGCTATCGGCGTGGTAAGGCATTTTGCCGGTGAGGAGTTCGTAGCAGATCAAACCAGCCGTAAATATGTCGGATCGGGCGTCCAGTTCCTTGGCTTGCGCCTGCTCCGGTGACATATATTCCATCGTGCCCAGCATCGTCCCGGTGCGCGTCATTCCGTCCCCACCGACGGTGCGGGCCAAGCCGAAATCCATCACCACCACCCGGCCCTGAGCATCGCGCATGATGTTGCCAGGTTTCAGATCGCGATGGATCACGCCCTCCCGGTGCGCTGCCTGCAGGCCGCTCAAGGTCTGCTTCATAATCTCCACCGCTTCCGCTACCGGGACCTTCCCCTGCCTGCGGAGGATCTGGTAGAGGCTCTCGCCCTCGACGTACTCCATGGTGATGTACTTGATTCCGTCGGCTTCTCCCAGGTCGAAGATGCGGATCACGTTCCGGTCCGTGACCTGGCGGGCGAGGATGAGTTCCTGTTTGAAGCGTTGGAGAATTTCAGGATTGGTGGCCAACTCCGGCCGGATCACTTTGAGGGCGATGACGCGGTCCAGTTCCACGTCTCTGGCCTTATACACGGCGCCCATGCCACCTTCCCCCAGGATTTGGAGGATCTGGTAGCGGTTCCCGAGCACGGTTCCTGGCGGAAGCAAAAGAACGCTGAAAGAACTGGCGGGCGGGGCGGGCGAGACCGGAGTGACGCGACCGCCGGGAGGCGCCTTCGGGCCGGTGACGGGGGTAACGGGCGCAAGCGGCGGCAGCGCTCCCTCCAGCATGGTCGCTGCTTCGGAAAAGTCGTCGTCCGCCGGGGAAACGGGTCCCGGCATTCGCACAACATTGTTCTTTTCAGCGGGCGGCGGAACTCCCGAAGCTCCGCTATCGGGCACAAGAGTGCCGGCTTCGTGATCGTACTTCTCCGTTTTGGGATCGCTCATGCCGTGTTCCGCAACACGCGACAGTTCTATCCGGCCAGCCAAGAACGAGACTGACCCGCATCAGCCTCATGAATACTGTTCATCTCGACAGGCCGCAAGAATGCCCATGCAGTATATACTGCCCCGCCAACAGCTGAGCATGCAAAACGCGGTGAGAGCGGGGGTTCACGACTTAGGTTCGTGAGTTTGGGCGAGCGAACTGAATCGGGAATATAGACTTTTTTAGTGCGGGAAATTGAGCCTGTCGGATTGGCGTGCGGACCTAATTTTCAATAAGAGCCGAGGGCGGCAATCCCCCCATGGTTCGCCGCTTCCCCGGCTCTCAGTGCGTACTGCACTCTCATCATCGGATCACGCTGTGGGGCGTGAAATGCCCGCCCCGCATGAATCCGAGCACGAAATGGTTAGGTCCCGGTGCCAGCCAGCGCGATTATTTGCGGGCTGCCTCCACCGTTGTCGGTAATCTTGAGGCTGCCATTGAATGATCCAGTTGAAGCGGGGGCAAATTTCACCTGGACCGGGCAGCTTGCCCCGACAGCGAGCGTTGCGGGGCTCACTGGACAGCCGTTGCTCACCAGTGAGAATCCCGTGCCCGTCACTGCGATGGAAGTGAAGTCAAGTGTGTGGGACGGGAACGAGCCGCCGCTGATGTTTTGGATGGTTACCGTCTTGGTCGCGCTCGATCCGTGGGCGACGGAACCAAAGGCGACAGGATCGGGACTAACGCTGACCTCTGAACCGGTACCGGTGAGGCTGATCTTCTGAGGCGTATCGGTCGCCGCATCGGCGAAGCTGATGCCTCCCGCTCGGGCGTTGATGTCCTTCGGAGAGAAGGTTACAGTCACGCTGCAACTCGACCCGGTCACCATGATGGCGCCACAGGTGTCGGAGGTCGCTGTGTAGTCTGTCGGTGAAACCGTGACTTTAGGCGTCAGGCTGGCGACTCCAGAGTTGTACAGAGTTCCGGTTTGGGGGGCGCTGGTTTGTCCCAGTTGCAGTGTCGGAAATGGAAGCGTTGAATGCCAGACGGCGGCCGCGGGCGTATTGAGATACACGGTGTAGTTCGCAGCATTATTCAAGACCGCGAAATCGTTGAAGCCGTCATTGTTGAAGTCACCCGCGACAATCGCTTCTGGCGAAGCGGTGCCCCCGCCGCTGGTGGGCGACGTAATCTCGTAGCGAATCTCCGGAAGGAATGTGCCGTCTCCTTTCCCCAGAAGAATAGTTGCGGTGCTTTCTCCGTTGTTGGCCAGCACGAGGTCCGGAATTCCATCCGCATTCATGTCGGCGACGGTAACGGCCACGGGAATCTGGCTGTTCGGGATGGTGTACGACACTGGAGCCGCGAAAGTGCCGTCACCTTTTCCCAGGAAGACGGACAAGCCGCTGTTGTAAACCACGACCAGATCCAGAATTCCGTTCTTCCGAAGAGAATCGGTCGCAATCCACAGCGGTGTAAAGGGCACACTGATATTGGCCGGCGAGCCAAACGTGCCTGCGTTGTTGAGGAAAATGGAAATGTTGTTGCCCACGCAGACGGCAAGATCCATCTTGCCGTCGCCATTAAAATCACCCGGCACCACGCATACGGGCGTGACGTTGGGAGGCAGCGCCAGAGTGGCAGAGGCCGCGCCGAATTTTCCCGTGCCGTCGTTGGGCAGGATGGAAATCGTGTTGTCCGTATAGTTCGCGACAGCGAGATCCATGTGACCGGTCAGACGAAAGTTGCCGGCCGTCACGGCAATGGGGTTCTTTCCTGTCGCGTACGTGGGTGAGGTTGCCGGGAACTTGCCGGTCTTGTCGTTGATCATCACCGAGACCGTGTTGTCGTTGTAGTTTGCGACCACCAAGTCCGCGAATCCGTCACCGTTGAGATCGTCGGCCACAATGCCTCGGCTGCTGTTTCCGACCTGATATTGGGTCGCCGTGAATGCGCCGGTGCCCTTGCCTTGAAGGACCGTGACAACGCCGTTGCCGGTTGTACCGCCAAAGGCATTCGATATGGCCAAGTCCAGTTTCTTATCGTGGTTAAAGTCCGCCGAAGTCATATAGTAAGGTTGCCTCCCGCCGGTTGGAGTCGTGACCTGAGGATCGAAGCTGCCCTTGCCATTTCCCAGGAGAATGGAAACGGTGTTCGTACCTTGATTGGTCACCACCGCGTCAAGTTTGCCATCGTGGTTGAAATCGGCCAGTGCGATCGCGGAGGGCTGAAAACCGACGGCATAATGAGCGCCGGGATATACGAAGCTGGGGTTTCCCTTCGTCGCAGTATTGTTGATCGCGACGGTGAAGGTAGTGTTCGCGAAAAACTTGTCGCGCTCCACTGTGATCAGATCCAGCTTCTTGTCTCCGTTGATGTCAACGGCCAGCAGGGCAAAAGCTCCATCGTTGTTGGGCACTGGGAAGCCACTCGTGCCGAAAGTTCCGTCTCCGTTCCCGAGATAGACGAAGACCTCAAACACTCCGCCGAGCGCGATGTCGAGTTTGCCGTCGCCATCAAAGTCGCCAGCCACCACTGCCCGTACCGGTTGGGCTGCCGCGAGGCTCGCGCCTTCCGTGAAAGTACCCGTACCCGATCCCAGGAAGACGTTGACGTTCTCTCCGGTATAGGTGCCCACCGCGAGGTCGAGATGCTTGTCGCCGTTGAAGTCCGCCACCGCCACCGTGGTCGGATTCGCGCCAGTAGAATATGGGCTCCCGCTCGGCTGAGTGAACGAGACAGTAGTTCCGGCGCCGTTATTCAGAAGAACAGTCAGAGTGCTGGCGGTGTAGTTCGCCACCACGAGATCCATTTTCTTGTCGGCGTTCAAATCTGCAACCGCTAGGGCCACGGGCCCCGTGCCCACGGCGAAAGAGACTCCGGGGTTAAACGTGCCGTCTCCTTTGCCGGTAAAGACGACAACGCTGTTGGCGCCATTCAGTACCACAGCCAGGTCGAGCTTCTTGTCGCCGTTGAAGTCCGCAGCCACCAGGGCTGTCGGAGCAGTCGACGCTCCGGTCGAGAACGGCGTCAGTTCCTTGAAGGTGCCATTCGGCTGGCCCAGAAATACGGAGATGGTGCTGTCCGCATTGTTCGCCACAGCAAAGTCGGGCATGCCATCGCCCTTGAAGTCGCCCACGGCTACGGCTTGCGGTGACTTGCCGGTCGCGAGTTCCAGCTTGTTGAAGAAATAAGCCTGCGCGAGAGCGCTGTAGGTCGACAGAACGAAACCGGCGAAAACCACGAGGCGAATCAACTTTGCCATAAGTACTCCTTCGGGTCGGAGGCTGGATTTCCCGATATCCCTGTGTTTCTCCTGCGATGGACGGCGCGTCATTTCTTCCATCTGTTCATGCGGAAAGCCGGAGCGGATCGGCTCATCGCGATCTTCTTTTTCTCGAGAGCGGCACCGGATGCTCGCCCCTCGCACTACCCTGTGAGCCTTCGGGTCGGTCCGAGCGGGTTTTCTTCCTTCTATCTCTAATTGCGGAAACAAGGTTGAGAATGGCTCATCAAGCCAAAAATAAATCGAGAAAGGATCTGGACCAGCCGAAGTCTCGCCCAAGACGAGAAGCGGCCCGAGGATTTCTATGCGGCGAGAGGGAGTGAAAAAAGAACACGCCTTTTGTAGCTAGCAGGAACGTGTGACATCCGGGCCAATCTAAGACTGCCTTTGTATCTCTTGATCCAGTTGTTTCATCAGGCGTTCTCTTAATTCCTGACCTACCGACACCCTTGCGTCAAGCTCCGCTTTCGTTACGATGCCTTTCTCGACTAGCAACTCAGCGATGGCAGAGGACTCCGCGAGTGCCTGTGTCGCAAACTTCATCGTATCGGCCAGCATAGGGATCAGCGCGGCGAACTCGCCACTGATAGGCTTGTCTACGTCCATGGCTGCATTCTCCTTCGGTGGTGTGCTCTGACGAGTGCATGAAGTCTAATCCCGGGACCGCTGGTGCGCTATCCCGATCTGAGAACTCCGCACAGGATGCCACCCGCCAACCACACGCTGACGTCGGCTACCCTCGGGACCCGATTTGCCCGAGTTTTCCGTAGCTAGAAGAAGAACAATCTGCCGAGCGACGACCGGATTCATGATCCTTCGTCTCACCGGGCACGTGTTTCACTTATCTCCGAAAAGGGTTGCCTTTTGCCGGAGATGCAGTACAATCTCTCTCCGGCCGCTCTGGTCAAATGCGACGTGATTCAACCGTTTGCATCAGGTGTTCGGCTCCCCCCCGCTAGACCGCCAACTATCGTTTAGACAATCGGCCCCAAACTGCTCGACGACGACGGAGGTTCCCATGAAGCGTGCTCTGGTACTGTTCCTGATCGGTTTTTTTCTTTGCCTGGCTGCGACCCTAAGTTGGGGGCAGGTTCCGGCTGGCGACGCCCAGCCGCGGCCCAAGCCGCGCTTTAAAGTCATGCATATGAAGAACGGCCAGGCCCTGATTCCGGCAATCCGCCAGCAGTCCAGTAGCGGTACTATCATCCCCTTGTGGAACTACAGCCTGGTGTCGCCGTTCGACAAGCTCTCGTACTCCGGACAGATGGTAGGCAGAAGCCCCTTCTACCACGGCTACCGCTCGACCGTGATCCAGAGCTACCTGATCCCGGTCAAACTGACTTTCTCCGATGGAACGGTGCTCGATCCGACCGTTTCTAACTCCTGCCTGGGCGCGACCACTCTGAGCGTGGTCCAGAATTCCCCGATATTCCAGACCACCGACTGGATTATGAATGGCGTGGATGTTGGGACGGCGCAGTACATTGACGCCTTTCAGCGCGCAGATTTCTGGAGCGACGTTTCGGTGGCCGGCAACAGCTATCACAACAGCCTGGCCTTGAACACTGAGGCCAGGGTTAGCGTGAGCGTCCCCGCCGCCGACGGCGGCGTCTTTCCCTTCATCTGCAATGAAGGCCAGATCGACATCAACTGGTGGGACGGACTCGTTGAAAATACGATCCTGCCTTCGCTGGTCCTCAAGGGCGTCGGACCCAAGGGCGTGCCTATCTTCCTGTTTGACAGCGTCGAGATGTGCGACACGTTCTCCAACGGGAATTGCGGTATTCTCGGCTACCACAACGCGTTCACTCCCGGCGGAGTGCTGCAGACGTACGGGGTCGCCGACTTCGATAACTCAGGGCTATACGGCGGCGACATTTCCGTTCTGACTCACGAAGTAGGCGAGTGGATGGACGATCCTCTGACCACCAACCCCACTCCCGCGTGGGGCAATATCGGACAAGTGTCCGGGTGCCAGAACAATCTGGAAGTGGGTGACCCGCTGACCGGCACATTATTCCCTGCGGTCACCCTTGGAAATTTCACATATGACCCGCAGGAACTGGTTTTCTTCTCCTGGTTCTTCAGGCAGTCGCCTTCGATCGGATCCGGAGGCGCGTTCTCGAACAACGGTACATTCAACACGAGCCCGCCATCGTGTCCTTGAAGCTCAGGCCTTCTGAAGAAACGAGAACTGAAAATGCTGATGACGGAGGCTCCCATGTTTTGCCGATTTATGTTTGACCGATCTCAAGTTTCGCGGCTGTGCGGGTTGATGGTTCTGCTGTCCCTGGCGACGGTTGCCTGGTCCGACACGACGACGGGCGTGACCAGTAAGGCCAGCCAGGGCCCCAATGACTCTGTGCCGTGGTCGCAACTCGGGGCGGACGGCACCATTCTAGCCTCCAGCGCCAGTGCAACCTCGGTAGGTGGGGTCGCGGTGAACGTCGGCCTTGCCGGCCCGAATAGCACAGCCTCCGCGGTTTGTGCGGCCTCTCCAACCTGCAGTTGGTCGGGAACCGGGTTCGCCTCCGGCGATCAGCTCATCTGGACTTCCGACGCCTCGGCAGGAGGAAACGGACCCTTAAAGCTGATGTTTGGCACCAGCGTTTCCGGGGCGGGCGCCCTGATTCAGGCGGACGAGCCTGGTCAGTTCACTGCGGAAATCCAGGCCTTCAACGGCGTTACTCTGCTCGGTTCATTTACGGTGAAGAGCAATACCAACGGCGATGCCGTTTACATCGGCATACTCGATCAAACCGGCGCGAACATCACGTCCGTGACTTTCAGCCTGACGGCTTGCGGTTCGGCCGATGCAAATTGCGTTCTTTCAGATTTTGCGGTGGATACTGTTTATCTCAATGTGTCGTCCGGGTCTTTCGGGCTGTCGCTTACGCTCGCAGGAACCGGCGCTGGCACGGTGAGCAGCAGTCCGGCCGGCATCTCCTGTCCGGGCACCTGCAGCGCGAACTTCGCGAGCGGAACGCCTGTGACTCTGACTGCGACTGCAGCTGCGGGATCGACCTTCGCCGGCTGGAGCGGAGCTTGCTCTGGAACCGGAACCTGCAGCGTGACCATGTCTGCAGCTAAGGCCGTCACTGCAACGTTCAACTCGAGCAGCAGTCCGGCTGTGACCCTGACACCGACGAGCCTGAACTTCGGCGCGGTGGCCACGGGCGTGACCAGCGCGATAAAGACGGTGACGCTGAAGAACTCTGGCAAAGCGACGCTGACGATCACGGCGATTACGATTACCGGAACTAACAGCAGCGAGTTCCCGGAAACGACTACCTGCACCAGTTCGCTGGCGGCGGGTGCCGCTTGCATCATTAAGGTTCAGTTCAAGCCTTCGGCGACGGGAGCGCGCAGCGCGTCGGTGAGCATCACCGACAATGCTGCAGGCAGTCCGCAGCAAGTGCCGCTGAGCGGAACCGGAACGACTGCCAAGCTGGTTCCCACGCCGTTGGGCTTTGGTACGCTCGCTGTGGGCCTGACCAGCCCAGTCAAGAAAGTGACGCTGACCAACATAGGCACGACCACGATGACGATCAGCAGCATCGCGGTCACCGGCGCCGAAGCCGCAGATTTTCCGGAGACGGCGACGACCTGTGGGAGTTCTCTGGCGGCGGCGGCGAGTTGCACGGTCAGCCTGACGTTCAAGCCATCGACGACGGGCGCTCGCGGCGCGAATCTGACGGTCACCGACAATGCCGCAGGCAGTCCGCAGCAAGTGCCGCTGAGCGGAACCGGCACCACCGCGGAACTTACTCCGACCAGCCTGAGCTTCGGTAAGGTGACGGTGGGCACCACCAGCTCCGTCATGACCGCGACGCTGAAGAACGTAGGCACGACAGCGATCACGATCACCAGCATCACGCTCGCCGGTCTCGACCCGGGAGACTATGCGCAGACCAACGGTTGCGCGAGTTCCTTGGCGGCGAGCGCGAGTTGCACGATCAGCGTGACGTTTAAACCGACGGCGACTGGCGCCCGCAGCGCGATATTAAAGGTCACTGACAGCGCTGCCGGCAGTCCGCAAACTGTCGTTTTGGCTGGAACCGGCTCGTAAAAGGAATTGAAATCCAGTTCGGAATGATCCGTGGACAGCGAGGCGTCATAAACATCGGTGCCTTACCGTCGAACTACAGCCATCCGCCCCAGCTTAGCTCGGAGAGCTCTGTCCCGCCAGGAATCCGCCATCGAGCACCAGGGACTGGCCGGTCATGAAAGATGCGCGGTCCGAGCACATCCATAGCACCGCTGCGGCGATTTCCATCGGTTTTCCAAGGCGGCCGATGGGATGGCAACTGACAACGTATTTGCGGGCCGCCGGAGCGCGAAGGCTCCGATCGGACATGGGCGTTTCGATAAATCCGGGGCACACTGCGTTAATCCGAATCCCGCTCTTCGCATTTTCCAACGCGGCGGTTTTCGTCAAGCCGATCACTCCGTGCTTGCTCGCACTATAGGCGGCCACCCCAGCAGAACCGACCAGCCCTATAATCGATGCCATATTTACAATTGCCCCGCCACGACCCTGCTTGAGCATCTGCTGAATCTCGTACTTCAGGCAGAGCCAGACGCCCTTGAGATTGATGTCGATGGTTCGATCCCAATCTTCTTCGGATTGTCTGACGATGGGCGCCCAGACACCCTCGATCCCGGCGTTGTTGAAGGCGATGTCCAGGCGGCCAAATTTCTCCACCGCTTTCTGGATCAGCGCTTCAACTTCAGCTGCCTTCGACACGTCGGTTTTCACAAACAGGCCATCGCCGCCGGCGGCGCGGATCATTTCGACGGTTTCGTTGCCTTCCGGTTCTCGCCGGCCCGCAATTACCACGTTAGCTCCCGACTTCGCGAAAAGCACGGCGGCATCACGGCCAATACCCGAGGTCCCGCCCGTCACGACAGCAACCTTGCCTTCCAATTCCTTTGTCATCGTTTTCCCAAGCGAATCAGACATCTCAAGATGGAACGCAAACTTATCTATTCAAACATATCAGGAGTGTATGTCAGAAGTCGGGGTATCATTTGACGACGCATGATTTGACGTAACCCGCGGTGCGCTCCGCGGCCAGGAATCGAAGAGAGAAATCACGATGAGGACTGCAATTTCAGCCAATGCTGAATCGATCGCCGCTTCAGGTGACGTATCGTGCAGATGAACGACAAACTTGTGGGCGCGTGGAAGCTCGTGTCCGCTACGAGCACAACCTCGACCGGGGAGCGCAACGAGACGCCTTATGGTTCCGGCCCTATGGGTTTGCTGACTTATAGCGGAGACGGCAGAGTAACCGCCGTGATCAGCTTCGGCGGGCGCAAGTTACTCCCTTTCGGCGGTGGGACTGTGGAAGAACAGGCGGAGGCGTTCAAAACATTTCTGGCTTACGCCGGAGTCTACACGTTGAGCGGAGACAAAGTAATCCATCACATCGAGATTTCATCGATCCAGAACTATGTGGATAAAGATCTAGTCCGCACCGTCAAATTCCAAGGCGATCAACTCAATTTGGTTACACCCCCGACCTCGGTGAACGGCAAAATGCAAACCGTCGAATTGATTTGGCAGCGCCTGCCGGTCGGCTCCTGACCAGCCATCTCACGAGCCAAGCCGCGAGCCATGTCGCGAGCCATGTTCCGAGCCATGTTCCGAGCCATGTTAAACTCAACCTCGACGCCGTCGGTTTGTGCGGGACTGAAATTCTGATTTAGCGAGCAGGTGCAGGTTGTCCAAGGTTATCGCTCCGGGCAAAAAGACTCTTTTCAGCGACGAAATTCTGCAGGACCCGTATCCCACATACGCACGCTTGCACGAGGAAGGCCCGCTGCATTATGTGGACGCGGGCAGCAAATGGTCGGTATGGTCGATTTTCAGCCACGCCGAGTGTGCCTCAATCGCGAAAGATCCCCGGCTTTCCGCAAAACGCGCCAAACAGATGTTGTTGCCTCTTCCGCTCAGCCGCCACGGCGAGTTCAGCGAACTCGCACGCATGTTCGGGCTGTGGCTGATTTTCATGGACCCGCCGGAGCACACCCGGCTGCGCAAACTTCTGAATAAGGGATTTTCGCCCGCTGCCGTCGAAGGCTTGCGTCCGCAAGTCGAGGCCATCGTCGATCAAGTGCTGAAGCCGCTCCAGCAGGGCTCGGAATTCGAACTCATGCACGAGTTCGCCAATCCCCTGCCCGTGCGCATCATTTTGGAAATGCTGGGAATACCCCACGAACTGCGGGACACATTTGTCGACTGGTCGCGGGCCATCGCGATGTTCCGGGGCAATCCCAATCGCACGGTGGAAGATGCACGCGCAGCGCAGGATGCGCTCATAGAACTCACGGAGTTCTTCCGAAAGACAGTGGCGGAACGGCGACGCAATAAAGGAAACGATCTGATCAGTCTTCTCATCGACATTGAAGAAGAAGGAGAAGTGCTGACCGAAGAGGAACTCTACGCGCAGTGCATCGCGCTGCTTTTCGCAGGCCACGAGACGACTCGAAATCTGATCGGCAACGGAATGTACACGCTGTTACAGAATCCGCAACAGACTACGGAGTTACGAGAGAAACCAGAGATGATCCGCTCGGCGGTGGAAGAGCTTCTGCGTTTCGAGAGCCCCGTGCAATTCACGGCTCGCGTGCTCAAGGAAGATATCGAGGTTTGCGGCCAGCCGATCCGCAAGGGATGGACGGTCCTCTGCATGCTCGGGGCGGCAAACCGGGATCCAAAACAGTTTAAGGAACCGAATCAGTTAGATCTGAAGCGGCTGAACAACCAACACCTGGCGTTTGGTGCGGGCGCGCATTTTTGCATTGGAGCTCAACTGGCGCGGTTAGAGGGGCAGATCGCGATCCTGAATCTGGTGCAACGCTTTCCCCAGATGAAGCTCACTGGCCCGCGGCCGGTGTGGGCTTCGACATTTGGATTGCGCGGCCTGGAAAGTCTTCAGGTCATTCTGTGAACCTGATTTGAATCCTGCTCGACTGCGAGCTTTCGATTCCTCCCGTTGGCTTTGCGCCCCATCCTAACGCCGTTCGTCTGATGTACACTTGAGCGCTTCGAGAGGTGTCGAATGGATGCTCAAGTCCAGGTTGGTCGAGACCAGGTCAGTCAAGAGCCGGTAGGTCAAGACCAGATCGGTCAACTCCATCCGGAAGCTCGCGTGCCGCCATGGACTCCGGCCTGTCGTGGCGCGTTTCGCTTCTGCTTCGTGTATTTCGGATTGTACTGTGTTGCCACCCAAATCCTCGGCAGCTTGGCTCCCATTCCGAAGGTGGAAATTCCAGACATCGGCTCGCTCTGGCCGATGCGGCAAATAACCTTCTGGACCACCGCGCATATTTTTCATGCCCATCTTCCGCTGGTTTACACCGACAGCGGCAGCGGCGACAAAACCTTTGACTGGGTACTGGTATTCTGGCTGCTGATCGTATCGGCGCTGGCCACCGGCATCTGGTCATTTCTCGACCGCAAGCGCGAAAACTATGTCACGCTCTGTAAATGGTTTCGGGTCTTCATTCGTATTGCGCTGGCCGGACAGATGCTGACCTACGGGATGGATAAACTCATTCCGCTGCAAATGCCTTACCCGTTTTTAACCAGATTGCTCGAGCCCTTCCGGGACTTCTCTCCGATGGGAGTTCTTTGGGCTTCGATTGGCGCGTCCCCGGCGTATGAAATGTTCGCTGGATGCGCGGAAATGCTGGGTGGAATTCTGCTCATCTTTCCCCGCACAACGATGCTCGGGGCGCTGGTCTGCATGGCCGACATGACGCAGGTCTTCATGCTCAACATGACCTACGACGTTCCGGTGAAGCTATTATCGTTCCACTTGCTTCTGATGGCCTTGTTCCTGGCCGCGCCAGACTTGAATCGTTTAGCAGATTTCTTTTTCCGCAATCGCGCCGTCCTACCCTCTACTCAACCTCAGCTTTTCCAAACCCGCCGCGCCAACCGCATCGCACTGGCCGCCCAAATCGTGTTCGGCATCTGGCTGCTCGGGATGAATGCCTACGGCGGTTGGATCGATTGGCACACTTACGGTAGCGCACGTATGAAGTCAGCGTTCTACGGCATCTGGAATGTGGACGAGCTTTCGATCGACGGCCAAATCCGCTCGCCGTTGCTCACGGATTACGACCGCTTTCACCGTGCCGTCTTTGATTTTCCTGAGAGCGTGGCCTTTCAGCGCATGGACGATACCTTCGCCTATTACGGCGCCACAATCAACGCCAATGACAAAACCATCGCACTCACCAAGAGCAGCGACCAGAAGTGGAAAGGCAACTTCAGCTTCCAGCGCCTCACCCTGGATCGATTGATTCTCGATGGCAGTATGGACAGTCACAAAATTCACATGCAGCTGCAGCTCGTCGACCGCAACAAGTTCATGCTGGTGAGCCGTGGCTTTCACTGGATTCAGGAGTACCCCTTCAACCGCTAACAAGCGCCACCATGCCACAAACTTCCACGATGAGCCGGAAGGCGTGTGTAATCGGTGCCGGTCCGAACGGATTGGCGGCGGCGATCGTTCTCGCACAAGCCGGAATGCAGGTGGACGTTCTGGAAGCCGAGCCTACGCCGGGCGGGGCCGCACGCACGCTGGAGCTAACTCTGCCGGGCTTTCGGCATGACTTCGGATCTGCCGTCTTCCCGCTGGGCGCAGGCTCGCCGTTTTTCTCCTCGCTGCGCTTGATCAACCACGGTTTGGAGTGGATTCACTCGCCCGCGGCACTGGCGCATCCCCTTGACGACGGTACCGCGGTGATGTTGGAACGTGACTTGAAAGAAACCGCAGGATCCCTCGGAATCGATGGGCCTGCATGGTACAAGCTCATGCGTCCGTTCGTCGAGCGTTGGGCTGACTTCGCTCCCGAGATCCTGCGTCCCATTTCCCTGATCCCGAGACATCCGTGGCTGATGGCGCGCTTCGGAATGGCCGCGCTCCAGTCGGCCCAGAGTGTGGCTCGCAGGTTTCGCAGCCAACGAACGCAAGCGCTGTTCGCCGGCTTGGCCGCCCACTCTTTCCTCGGCCTCGACGAACCGTTGAGTGCGGCATTCGCCATCCTGATGGCCGTACCAGCGCATGCCGTCGGCTGGCCGATTCCTCGCGGCGGAGCGCAATCTCTCACCACCGCACTATGCTCGTTGCTCTCGACATTCGGAGGCAGGTTGAACACTTCATCGCCAGTCCAGAATCTGGCGGAATTGACCGGCTATGATCTGTTTCTCTGCGACCTGACTCCGCGTCAGGTCGTCAAGGTCGGCGGCCAAAGATTATCTGAGAGCTATAAGCGGCAACTGGGAAGATACCGCTACGGAGCGGGCGTCTTCAAAGTGGATTACGCGCTGAGCGCTCCCATTCCCTGGAAAGCTGCCGATTGTTTGCGAGCAGCAACCGTCCATCTGGGCGGAAGCTTTGATGAGATCGCCGCCTCGGAAAAGACGGTGCGTATGGGAATGCACCCCGAGCGCCCCTTCGTTTTGCTGGCCCAGCCTAGTCTCTTCGACACTTCCCGGGCTCCAGCAGGCAAGCACACGGCTTGGGCTTATTGTCATGTTTCGCACGGCTCTCAAGTAAACATGCTGGAGAAACTGGAAGGCCAGATTGAACGTTTCGCCCCGGGCTTCCGCGACTGCGTTTTAGCGCGGCGTCTCTTTTCTCCCACAGATCTCGAGAGCATGGACGCCAATTTGGTGGGCGGTGACATCGGGGGCGGAGTCCTCGACCTGCGTCAATCTTTGTTTCGCCCGACCTGGCGACGGTACGCCACATCGGCGCGAGATATTTACATTTGCTCATCCTCCACTCCACCCGGTGGCGGTGTGCATGGTATGTGCGGCTATCATGCCGCGAAGATGGCGTTGTCCAAGTTGTCCGGCAAATAGTCTGAGGGTGCGAACAGCGTTGCAATCACGGCGGGCCTTCACTCGCGGGGCGAAACCTCAGGCCATTCGACACCGTGGATCGAACCATCGGGTTCGCGCTCCACCGTCGGAGCATACAGTCCCACGAATTGCCGTCGCCACCACAGACCTTGCGTCCGCTTTTCCGACATGGTGGTAAACCAATATTGCCACATCACAGCGCGTACCTGGCGTGGCGGCCCGTTCGGAAAGGGATTCTTCGCAAAGAGATTGAGAACGTCCTTGTCATTGGACAGGAGTTGCACTTCGGTCCGCGGCACGATGGAATAATCCCCCCATGACCCGAGTGAAGCAAACCAAAGATTCCAGTCGAACCGTGGTTGATAAGGCGCGTAAATGCCGGGCGGCACGCTTAGGTCCTGCGGTTTGTATCGGAACGGATATGGCACCCAGTTTTTACCATCTTCGGAACCTTGGAACTCGATCTCGTACCGGCCCCGAGTCATGATTCCAAACAGTCCGTATCGATTGGCGACGCGAAAGGGATCGAGCGCCTCCACCGGAGCATCCGGCACAGTGAGGGAGAACATCCACAGCAACTGCGCCGTAGTCGCATAGAAAATCCACCCGAGGAAAATAGTGCTGAGGCACAGTTTCAAAATCTTGCCGAGCCCGCGAATCCCTCTTGAAGTCTGGGCCGAATCCTCGCGAGGCCGTTGTGGGTAGGGCGACGATTCCGCCGTGTCGCCGGAATCGCTCGCTTGAGAATCTTTGGACTCGGCCATTGTGTTCGCTGTCGTGGCCGGAACCAGAGAGGTCTTCCATGCCTGGGGCAGAAAGCGCATCAAAAACCGATCATCCAATAAAAGAAATCCCAGCGCCAGCACCAGATAATTCAAGAACGTGTAGTTCGCTGTGAGAATGACGCCGAGCTCCCACGGAGTCACGATCAGGAAGCACAGGATGCGCCAGCGACGCGGCAGAAACAGCATCCATACCAATCCCAGTTCGAGTGCCACAGTTGCGAAGGCCGTCGACGCGTGGAACCAGTGCGGCAGATGCTGTACGTACCAGCCGATCCATGTGGGCAGCGGACCGTTCTGGTAGTACTCGTCCATGGCCGTAAAGTGGCGCCACTCCGGATCTCCACCAGCAATCTTGGCCACACCGGATTCGAAGTAGATGCGAAACCATTCCCACTGCAGCAGAAACAGGCTGGCGCGCGAGGGCGCCACCGATCCAAACCCGGGACGGAATCCCGCTGGAGCAAAGAAGAGTGCGATGAACCCGGCTTCGAGCAACATCCCATCTGACTGGTAGCCGGAAAAATCCTGCGCCGCGCTCACGAACGAAAGAAAGCAGACGAAACAAATCACCAGCATTCCGCGCGGCCAAACATTCAGCGTCAACAGCAGCGCCGCGACCATGCCCACCCAGCACAGGGCGGTCAGCATAGGAGGACCGCTTGACAGCCACAACAATGTGGGCGCGAACCATAAGCCACGGCTGTAGCCAAAAGAATGTGCCACAGCTTTAAGATATTCGTCTGCCGGCAAAATCCCGTCCGGTCCAATCAGTCCGCGGATCTGAAAGACGAGGGAGAAAAAAGCAGAAAAATAAATGCCGCCCAGTGCCCGCAAGAAAATCCATCGTGGACCGAGGCGATCTTTGGCGCCATGCTCCGAGTCAAACAGCACGCGGATGGCTCGAACCCAGTTCATGAGCGTCGGCGCCATTATAGCGATGAAGAACCGGAAAGCGGCGCGCGGTGGATGGAGCCCTTGAAGAAGGTGATGGCGCCTACAGCGGGACCTCGATCAGACTCGGCCCCGCGCTTTCAAACCCATCCCGCAATGCCTTCGCAAACCCCGCCAGCGAATTGACCCGGGTACCCGGTACTCCCATGCCCTTGGCCAACTGCACCCAATCCAGATCTGGCCGCCCGATCTCGAACATTCCCAACGCCCGCGGCCCGGGCTGGCCCACTCCCAGATAAGAAAATTCGCGCTTCAGCACCGCATAGTCACGGTTCGCAAAAACCACGGTCGTGACGTCGAGTCCCTCGCGAGCCATAGTCCATAGAGCCTGCAGTGTATACATGCCGCTGCCATCGGCGGTCAGGCACAAGACCTTCCGGCTGGGGCAGGCCACTGCCGCCCCGACAGCGAGAGGCATGGCGATCCCAATCGAGCCCCCCGTGTTCCCTAGCCAGTCGTGCGGCGGAGCTCCCTTCGTGGCCGCCATCAAGCCTCGACCCGAAGTCATGGATTCATCCACCACGATCGCATTTTCAGGAAGTAGAGCCCCCACCACGGCGGCCAGGCCGGGCAGCGTAATGTCGCCGTCGGGCAAAGCAGGCCGGCCTGTCTTTTCACCGACCGTCATAACTCCGGCCACCTGCGATCGCCCCGCAGACAATTCCGCTTCGAGCGCTTCGAGCCCGCCGACATAATCTTCACCTGGACTCGCCAGCGCGTGGATCTGGCATTCCGGCGACGTGAAAGCACTATCTTTTCCCGGAGAAGCAAAGTACGCCATCGGAGCCCTTGCACCCACCAGGATCAGCTGACGAAATTCCTTGAGTTGTTCGACCGCCTGTTCGAGCACGTAAGCGATTCGGTCCACTGCCGGCAAGTCAGCGCCTCGGTGCAGGCGGGTAACTGGATATGGGGCGAAGAGCTTGGCCCCAGTGGTTGCTGCGATGCGCCCCGCAATCGCCAGCCCTTTGCCGTACAGCGCATTTCCGGTCATCAGCATGGCTGTGCGCACGCCCGAGCGGAGCATCGCGGCTGCATGTTCGACTGCATCAGCGGCGGGCATCGGCGTTCGTGGAACAACTGCGACGGTAGGAACGGACCCGCCCTCGCTCCACGCCACATCGGCGGGCACAATCAGCGTCGCAATCTGGCCCGGCGCAGTTCTGGCAGCGGCGACCGCTTCGCTTGCGTCCCGGCCCACTTCGGCCGCAGATCGAGACGTCCGCAGCCACTTCGAATAGGGTCGCGCGATTCCTTCGATGTCGGATTTGAGCGGCGTGTCGTGGCGCAGGTGGTGAGTGGCGTGCTGGCCAATCACGTTGATGATCGGCACCTGGGCGCGGCTCGCATTGTGCAGATTGGCCAAGCCATTGCCAAAGCCCGGGCCGAGATGCAGCAAAGTCCACGCCGGCTTCTCCGTCATCCGCGCGTAGCCGTCGGCCGCTCCCGTTACGACCCCCTCAAATAGGCCCAGTACGCAACGCACTTCCGCAATCCGGTCCAGTTCGGCCACCAGATGAATCTCCGACGTTCCGGGGTTGGTAAAGCAGGTGTCCACCCCGCCGCCAACCAACGCGCGAATCAAACTTTCAGCGCCATTCATCGGTCTACCGGGTTATCCTTATCATAGGTTTTCTGGGGTTTTGCACCGAAACGCCCGCCATTCGTTCGTTTGCCCGCAGGAGAGCGCGCACGTGCAGTCTAGCATGAGACAAACACATGTCTTGGCGCTGGTCCTGGCCGCAGGATCGGTGGTTGCTTGTTCGCATACGAAACAGACTCAAGCCGTCCCGTCGCAGTGGGATCCGAAGGCCGCTGCGGCGTACCTCGATCAACGAGAGGCCACCTGGATGCAGTGGCCGGGCGCTGCCCGCGATCACAATACCTCCTGCGTATCCTGTCATACCGCCTTGCCCTATATTCTGTCGCGGCCGGTGCTCCGAAATGCGCTGGGTGAAAGTGCGCCTTCTGCCGGCGAGCGCCAGCTCCTCGACAATGTCACCAAGCGCGTAAAACTTTGGAGCCAGACTGATCCCTACTACAGCGACAAAGAATACCGAGGCAACAAGGCTGCCGAGTCTCGCGGAACTGAATCGGTGCTCAACGCGCTGATCCTGGCAAGCGATGACGCCCGGAACGGACGCCTCGGTGACGTCACCCTGGCCGCGTTCAGCAATATGTGGGCGCTGCAGCAGACAGAAGGCAGTGGCAGGGGAGCCTGGTCATGGCTTCAGTTCGGAATGGAGCCGTGGGAAGCCAACGACTCGCAATATTATGGCGCGGCGCTGGCGGCCATCGCCGTCGGCACGGCTCCCGGCAACTATCGTTCGGCTCCCGAGATCCAGCAGCAACTCACCAGCTTACGCGATTATCTCAACCGCGAATTCGACAAGCAGTCGACCATCAACCACGCCGTGTTGCTCTGGGCGGCGGCGAAACTGCCGGGGTTGGTTGCGCCGGAACGCCAGCAGTTCATCATCCGGGAAATCTCGGATGCTCAGCAGTCGGATGGCGGTTGGGAACTGCCGCCACTCGCTTGGCCGAAAGACCGCTCCCTCCATTCTCTGATTCACAAGTGGCTGCGGTCCGACGGCACGACGCAGGACAGAAAAAGCGATGGGGTGGCCACAGGCCTGATGACGTTCGTTCTGCGACAGGCTGGCGTTCCCGCTGAAGATTCTCGACTGAAGCGGGGACGGGCATGGCTTGCGGCCAACCAAAATAAGGCGGACGGCTCTTGGCTGTCTGTCTCTTTGTCCCAACGTCGCAATCCCTCCTCGCATGTCGGGCACTTCATGAGCGATGCCGCCACAGCCTACGCCGTGCTGGCATTGAGTGGCAATTAGCTTCGTGTTCAGGCATTTTGCCGACTCAACCTGAGAAACATCTGCGATAACCATCCTGGTGTAACCTGTGACGGACCGCTGATTCGGAAGGTTCTGCCTTCTCGTCTGTGGTCACAAGTGCTATTGAAGACTCCGGTTGGTGACTCACCTGTGCGAGGCCTCTTGGGTATCCGGTCGCATTCGCGGGTCGTTTTCGGTCTGCTGGTGCTGATGATCGCGACTCTTCTGGTAGCAACCATCGCTATCCTGCGTGACAAACCGGCTTCCAACAGGGTCCCGCTATCTGCGGCTGCCGCGATAAATGAGAAACGCCTGGCCTCTGTCGTCCCCAGCCTTCCAGCTTGCCCGCCCGGCGGCCTCCCCGTATTGCAACCGTCATCAAAAACTGGCCACCACCGGGTGACGCTCACCTGGCATGCGAGTGCTCCCGCTGCTAACTCCAATAGCGCGACCGTCGGGTACTGTCTGTACCGGAGCAAGAAGCAGAATGCCGCAAAGCACAACCCGCGGTGTAGTGACTGCGAGCAAATTAACTCGATACCCATCGTCGGCACCGCTTGCGTGGACGACCTAGTGGAAGACTCCGCAGCCTACTACTACGTGGTGACCGCGATCGATGCCAAGGGAGAAATCAGTTCTTCCTCAAACGAGACCGCCGCGCCAGTGCCAGCGAACAAAGGGGCTGGTAGCTCTGCGAGTGTGGGTTCATATCCTCGTTGTCGCGCCACGACGGCGTCGCAATAAGCAGTCAATAAACAACCGTCCGGCTGGTACTACCGCTCGTACACCTCGATCGGCAATCCGTCAGGATCGCGAAAAAACGTAAAAGACTTGTTGGTAACGTCATCGGTTCGAATGGGCTCGACCTCAACCCCGCGCGCCGTCAGGCTTCGGACCGTTTCTTGCACGTCGTCGACTTCGAACGCAATATGGCGCAACCCGCACGCCTCGGGAGCCGTTACTCGAGCCGGCGGATCGGGGAAGGAAAACAGTTCGATCTGATACCGATCCCCGACTCGCAAATCCAGCTTGAACGATCTTCGCTCTTCGCGATAGATCTCCCTCACCATCTCCAACCCAAGAATCTCGACATAAAAATGCTTCGACCTCGGATAGTCTGAGCAGATGATGGCAACGTGATGAAGACGATTGAACATGCTCCCCTCCGGCTTCAGCTAAGCATACACATGGACTCAGCTGCGGGAACACAATCGGCTTGATACGAGCGGGTCAAATGGAAAGCTGAATCGAGTTTCTCTCAGTCACCCGCCTTCAACACGATGAGACTGGCGTCATCCTGAAACTGTCCGCGGCCATGCTGCGAGGCCGCGCGCATCAACAAGCCCATCAATTCCTCGGCGCTAGAGCGAGGGTTGTCGCGTGCGACACGGATCAGCCTGTGTTCCCCGAACGGCTCCTCGTCCGCATCACAGGCCTCTACCAACCCGTCGGTGAAAAGGATCAATTTGTCGCCACTTCTCATCTGCAACTGGCTCTCTTCATAGAGCCAGTGGGGGAACTGTCCCAGGACTGCTCCTGCCGCTTTCAGTTCCATAGATGTGCCGTCCGCCCGGACTAACAGTGGGGGGTTGTGCCCCGCGTTGCAATAAGTCAGCCGGTTGGCGACGCTGTCCAGCAGAGCGTAGAAAAACGAAATGAATTTCCCTACGGGCGTTATTTCACATAGGATGCGGTTGAGCCGGTGACACAGTTCAGCCGGCGCCAGCCTCTGCCCGACCAGCGGTTTGAGCGCGGCCTGCAAGCTCGACATCAATAAGGCTGCCGGCATGCCTTTGCCGGCCACATCGGCGATGCAGAGCGCAGTGTGTCGTTCGTCGATGCGCGCCACGCTGTAGTAGTCTCCGCCTACGAACCGCAGCGGCTGCGTGATGGCGGCCACTTCATAGCCCCGCACCTTGGGCAGTTTCTTGGGCAACAGCCTACCCTGAATTTCGCGGGCCTCCTGCAATTCTTCCTCGCGCAGCCGTTGCGCCCGCCGCTGCGCCCGTACCCACAAAATCTGGTTCTGCAATTTCTGTAGAAGCTCCTGATTGTCCCAAGGCTTCTGAATGAAATCCGAAGCGCCGCGCCGCATCGCTTCCACCGCCAGACCTACGCTGCTCCAACCGGTCATCACCACCACCGGAAGCAGGCTGTCGATTGAACGAATTTCTGACACCAGATCCAGCCCTTCTCCGCCCGCCGTGGTATCGCGAGTGTAGTTCAGGTCCATCAGCACTGCGTCGAATTGTCCTGTCTCCACTGCGCTCAGCAAGCGGCCGGGATGCGTGACAGATTCCGTCGAGAACCCCGAGCCCCTTAGCAGCATTTGCAGAGCATCAAGAACGTGCATCTGATCGTCGGCAATCAGCACGTGGCCCGTCTCGGATGGCATACTCTGCTCGGTTTCCCGCATCGCTACGGCTTCCATATGCCAATCGTTTGCATGCTGCGCGCCAAACTCCCACTCCATGCAAGCTGTTCATTTCGCGAAGGAAACGGAGGCTATGGTGTGTGCGGGCAGGCCGCGACTTGTGCGCTGATGGAATCAGCTGTCCGGAAGCGGACACCAGAAATCGGCCTAATGAACCAAACTCCCCCGAAGAACAGTTACAGAGGCGGCTGGCAAGCTGTATAACGTGCTCTCGCCACCCGTGAGGCTTGAGGTTGAAGGTGGCCCGTCGGGATCGGCGTGTCCTTTTTTTCTGGCGGCGTGCCACTGGTACTGCGCCTTGCCGAACGTGATCATAGTGACTGGCCCAAGGAAAGTTCGATCTCGGTTGGCCTCCGCATCATGAAACTTGATCCGGATTTGGTGCGCCTGGTCGTGGTCTTTATTGATGAGCATCAGAGACCACTGACCATCAGGGCGCTGCAGAGCGTACGCAGTCACCAGCAGGTGCCCAGCGGAATCGCGGACGTCGCTTGTGGCCACGTAGAGTTTGTGTTCGGCGTCTTTCGGTTCGGCCCACTCTTGCGTGAGAAGTTGCGCGGCGAAAAATTGCGCAGTCTTCTCCTGGATCTCGTAATGGTCGTCGACCATGAACATGTGGTAGGTGCCCCAACTGTTGGCGCAGGCGGGGTGCGGAGGAGAGTAGGAAAGGGCGTGATAGTAATGCGTGGATTTCCCCCCAGCGGTCAGAAAGCCACCGAAAGAATCCGCCAGCCACAAAGCGCCGAAGATGTCGACCGCAGCCTCCCCGCCGTGATCGTTGGTTTCGGTATCGAGCAGCGGAATCCCGGGCGGCAAGCCGTCGTCCCGCCAGACCTTCATGATGTGCGTGATCAGCTCCGGTTCCTGATAAAGGTTCTCCCACGGCGTCTCACACCCATCGTATGGATAATGCTCGAACGACATGAAAGCGAGATCCTGGATACGTCCACGGCTCCGCAAATAATCCAGAAAACGCCGGAGCCAGGAAGTCCCACCTTCTGCATCGGGCCAAGTCTTTATATCCTCCGTGACCCCCTCAAAAACAGGTCCTCCCAGCTTGAAATCCGGATCGACCCGGTGAAGCGCAGCAGCGAATTGCAAATACAGAGTGGCGTAATCCTCCGGCAGCATGTATTGGCCGTCGGGCTCTTCGCCCATCTCGATGTACGACACCGGGTAGCCACGTTTCTTGATGTACGCCATTTGCGCGGCCGCGTCCTCGGGCGTGGCGTACAACAAGGCTACAGGAACAATGGCCGGCAACCCGCGCGTGATTCCGCTGGTGAAGAACAGGTCGAAGCCCGGCTGATCGCCCGATTCCATGCGGTCTGGCGCTACATAAAGATCGGAAGGCTCGTGCCACGGATCGACGGACGAGCACAAGGTCAGCGTCTGCTTCTGATCGGACGAGTGGCGGAGCAGGTCTTTAAATCCTCCCTTGTCGTCGATGGTGCCAAGGTAAAGCTCGCGGATCGCATACCCAACACAGTTTCGGCGATCGCCCGAGCCGTGGGTGTCGCAGGTATTCGACGAACGGGTCATCCACACCCGCACGTATTTCGTGAATACCGAAGCAGCATCAAGTCGAAGCGTGGTCGTGCCGCCGGTGCCCTCCGTCACCGCTCCCGACGCAAAAGTCTTCCATGCTCCTTTGTCTTGCTCATCCATCGCGTCGCCGTCCCCCAACCAGTACTGCACCTGGTAAGCCTGAGCGTAGGGCTCCGCCCAAGCGATGCGGATCGCATTGATGTTTTCCTTCTTGTCGAGCGCGATCACGACCCATTGCGGGTGCAGCGAATCGTCCTCCCCAGTAAAGTCCTTCGTGAGATACGGATTACTTTTCCAGTAAGACTCGAGATCTCCATCATCGAGCCGCGAGAAGCCGTCAAACTCGCTTCCGCCATTGCGAGTAAAGCCCCGGTGACGGAGCTGATAGCCATACGAATGGCGGATCACCTCCTTGGTGGGAGTCGAGTCGCCCGTGAAATATCCCTTGCCCGCCGGGTCGCTCCATGTGCCCTTGGGATTCCAATGCCAGGCTTGCACAAATAAATCTGTATTCTGGCGGTAACTCATCACTCCCCAGCCCGCGGACAGCACTTGCTTGATCTGATCGGGCCGGAAGAACATGTCGGTGGCGTTGCTGGGCACGCGGTCCACCGTCGAACCCAGCGCGTAAAGAGGACTGAATGTGTTTACGACGTGGCCGGGCGTTGCATCGACGACAACGGTTTGTGCCACGCTATGGCTTGGCCATAGCAAGGCAACCCACACGAGAACAACCGCGTTTAACATCTTGCGCAAAATCAATGCGGGAAACAAACAGCGGTTGCTATGCATGGCGCGCCTCGAAGGAATTAATTGCAAACTTAGCTCGCGGTCGGTCTTGACCGCACTCTTTTGTATAATTTACGGACTCTGCTGTGCAAATCCTGCGCCGGGCAAGGGAAGCGTACTTCATGCTGCTCAAAGTGTTCAAGGATCGGGCCTCGCTGGGCCAGGCCGCTGCCGAGCAGGCGGCCACTGCCATACGCCGCGCCCTCGCAGAGCGTGGCCACGCTCGTATCATCGCTGCCACGGCTGCGTCGCAGCTGGAATTTCTCGAAGCTTTGACCAAGGCGCCCGACATCGACTGGTCAAGAGTAGAAGCTTTTCACCTCGACGAATACATCGGCTTGCCGATCTCGCATCCGGGAAGTTTTCGCAAAATGCTGCTGGAACAGCTGGTGCAGAAAACCGGAATCGCCAATTACCATCTACTCGACGGTGACGCCGCCGATCCGTCAGAGGTCGTGCGACGCGTCGGCCAAGACCTCGCATCCCGCCCCGTGGATATCGCATTTCTTGGCATCGGCGAGAACGGCCACATCGCATTCAACGACCCGCCCGCCGACTTCCAGATTGAGCAACCTTACATCATCGTGAACCTGGATGAGGCCTGCCGCCAACAGCAGGTCGGTGAGGCGTGGTTCGCCGACATCTCACAAGTGCCGAAGCAAGCCATCTCCATGTCGGCTCGCCAGATTCTCAAAGCTACGGAGATTCTGGCCGTCGTGCCCGGCCCGCGCAAGGCCCAAGCGGTGAAGGCCTGCTTTGAGGGCCCGATCAGCCCCATGGCACCGGCGTCCATTCTGCGCCAGCACCCCAATGCCACTATCTATCTCGACAAAAACTCCGCCGCGCTTCTGGGTCCAGCCCTTGAAGAATTTTCGTAGAGAACGAATTGCGGACAAATGAGGACAAGCGGGATCCCTCATAGGGAGCGGCGTTCGGGCGCTGATGGACTCCATGCGAGCCAATCAAGCGCAACTCCTGAATCCTTTTTCCGCCTATCGAAATCTATTCAAAAACAACTAGTTTGCGTCTGGCCGTCACCCAGACCACAACGCCAAACTGTTTTGTTCTGTTATTGGAGAATATATGGCGAAGAGGTTGATCCTGACGTTAGTCGTTCTAGCCGCTCTTCTAGGCGGCCTCGGATTCGCAAAATTCCGGCAGGTTGAGACTGCGATTGCCAAGGGTGCAAGCTACCAGCCTCCGCCAACCGCAGTCACTACAGTCGTCGCCAAGAAAGAGACTTGGCCCTCGACGCTGTCGGTGATCGGTACGGCGGCCGCAATTGAGGGCGTCACTGTGAGCGCCGACTTGCCTGGAACCATCGACAAAATTCATTTTGAATCGGGCCAGTGGGTGCACGAAGGCGACATTCTGGTCGAACTCGATACCCGCCAGGAACGGGCGCAGCTTGCTAGTCTTGAGGCTCAGCGCGATCTGGCCGGCATTAACTATGGTCGCGCCCAGGAACTGGTGAAGGCTGGCGTCATCTCCCGTTCGGAATACGACAACGCCACCGCCCAGCAGAAGGCAACCGAAGCGCAGGTCGGCGACATTCGCGCGGCCATCGCACGCAAAACGATTCGCGCTCCGTTTTCGGGATCACTGGGAATTCGTCAGGTGAGCCTGGGGCAATATCTGGCGGCTGGGCAGGCTATTGTTTCTCTGCAGTCGCTGAGCCCCATCTATGTGAATTTTGGAGTGCCTCAGCAAGAGACGCCCAAGGTGATACCCGGTCACCTCCTGCGCATCACCAACGGCGATCTGCCTGGCATGGCTTTCACCGGCCGGATTACCGCGCTCGATTCGGTTATCAGCGAGCAGACGCGAAACATTCAGGTGCAAGCCACAGTCACGAATAAAGACAACAAGCTACGTCCCGGAATGTTTGTGCAAGTCGAGCTCCCGCTGGGGCAGCCTCGCCAGGTGGTTCCATTGCCTGCTTCGGCCATCAACTATGCACCCTACGGGGACTCCGTGTTCGTCGTCGTTGAAATGAAAGATCCGAAAGGGAACACCTATCGCGGCGTGCGCCAGCAAGTGGTCAAAGTCGAGGGCTCGCGCGGCGATCAGGTCGCGATTATTTCCGGCATCAACCCCGGAGACGAAGTTGTCAGCTCGGGAGTGTTCCGGTTGCGCAACGGCGCCCCGGTTCAAGTGAACAACTCGGTGAAGCCCGACAATAATGCCAGTCCCAAGCCCGAAGATAGCTAGACACTGGCCGGTACTGCTTTGTCCTCGGAGGAGCGAGCATGAAGTTCACGGATTTATTCGTTAAGCGTCCGGTTCTGGCGATCGTCGTCAATCTGGTGATCCTGATCGCCGGCCTGCAGGCCATCCGTTCGTTGAGCGTGCGTCAGTACCCGCGCAGCGACATCGCTGTCATCCAGGTAACGACGGTGTATGTAGGCGCGAACGCCGATCTGGTTCGCGGCTTCATCACGACGCCGATCGAGCGCGTCATTGCCAGCGCCGACGGCATCGACTACATGGAGTCGACCAGCGCTCAGGGCTTGAGCACGATCCAGGTGCACCTGAAGATCAACTATGACACCACTGCAGCGCTCACGCAGATTCAGGCGAAGGTAGCCCAAGTACGCAACGATCTCCCTCCCGACGCACAGGTTCCGGTGATCGATCTGCAAACCGCCGACACCCAGTTCGCCTCGGTGTACCTTGGATTTTCTTCCGCCGACCTCGATCAGAACCAAATTACCGACTACTTGACCCGTGTGGTGCAGCCAAAGCTCAGCGCGATCAGCGGCGTGCAGCGCGCCGACATCCTCGGAAATCGCACCTTTGCGATGCGCATCTGGCTCAAGCCCGAGCAGATGGCCGCCCGCGGTGTGTCTCCTTCCGATGTCCACGACGCTCTATCACGCAACAACTATCTTTCGGCGCTGGGAAGCACCAAGGGTTCCATGGTGTCGGTGAACCTGGTGGCCAACACCGACCTGCGTACGTCCGATGAATTTCGCCAGATGGTGGTGAAGCAACAGAACGGCGTGGTGGTGCGCCTCGGGGAAATCGCCGACGTGCAGCTGGGCGCCGAAAACTACGACCAGGATGTCCGCTTCAACGGCGAAACCGCAACCTTCATGGGCATCTGGGTTCTTCCCACGGCGAATTCACTGGACGTGATTCGCAACGTTCGCGCGGCGTTACCGGCGATTCAGCAGCAATTGCCTACTGGCATGAAACTCGGAGTTCCGTACGACTCGACAGCATATATCCAGGACGCGATCAACGAAGTGCTGCACACCCTGGTGGAAACGCTGCTGATCGTGGTGGTCGTAATCTTCCTGTTCCTGGGATCGTTCCGCTCCGTGCTGATTCCGGTGATCGCGATTCCGATCTCGCTGATCGGAGCCGTGTTCCTCATGCTCCTGGCGGGCTTCACCATCAATCTTCTGACGCTGCTCGCGATTGTGCTCTCGGTAGGCCTGGTGGTTGACGACGCCATCGTCATGGTGGAGAACGTTGAACGACACCTGCATCTGGGCAAGTCACCGTTCCAGGCGGCGAAGGATGCCGCCCGCGAACTGGTCGGACCGATCATCGCCATGACGATTACCCTCGCCGCCGTGTACGCGCCGATCGGAATCCAGGGAGGATTGACGGGCGCGCTGTTCCGCGAGTTTGCCTTCACCCTGGCCGGCGCAGTCGTCGTCTCGGGTGTGGTGGCGCTAACGTTGTCCCCGATGATGGGTTCGAAGCTGCTGCGTTCTGGCGACACCGAGCGTGGCTTCGCCGGAATCGTCAACCGGCGCTTCGAGAACGTTCGCAATCTCTACGGCCGGATGCTGGCGGGAACGCTGAAGTATCGTCCAGTCGTACTCACGGTATGGGCGATCGTGGCCGTGCTGATGATTCCGTTCTACATGTTTTCTCAGCGCGAACTGGCGCCCGCCGAGGATCAAGGAGTAGTTTTCGGCGTGATTCAATCCGCCCCTAACGCCACGCTTGACCAGACGAACTTGTTCACGCAGCAAGTCTACGATGTCTACCACTCGTTCCCGGAGAGCGCCAGCATTTTCCAGATCACCAATCCGAACGGCGGTTTCGGGGGCATGGTCACCAAACCGTGGAGCCAGCGCAAGAAGACCACGCAAGAACTGCTGGTCGAATCAACCGGACCGCTGTCCAAAATTTCCGGCGTGCGGGTCATTCCCCTGACGCCGCCACCTCTTCCCGGAGGAGGCAATTTCCCGGTTGATTTTGTGATTGCGTCCGCGGCCGAGCCGCAGCAAGTCAGTGCACTCGCCGAACAGATTGTGCAGAAGGCAATGGCCAGCGGCATGTTCATTTTTGCTGACACGGATGTGAAGTTCGACCAGCCGCAGACGGAAGTGGTCTTTGATCGTGACAAACTCCGTTCCCAGGGCGTGGACTTGAGCCAGGCTGGTCAGGATCTCTCCACCATGCTGGGCGGAAACTACGTGAACCGGTTCAGTATCCAGGGACGCAGCTACAAAGTAATTCCGCAGGTCAAACGCGTCGAGCGCCTGACTGCGGATCAGCTGTCACAGATTTATGTCAAAGGTTCTTCCGACAAGCTCGTTCCGCTCTCGACCTTTGCCACTCTGCGCACCACAACCGAGCCCCGATCGCTCAACAAATTTCAGCAGCTGAATGCAGTGCGCATTCAGGGGGTCATTCCGCCGAACGTGCCTCTCGATCAGGCTCTGACTTTTCTCGAGAACGAAGCCAAGCAGGTGCTGCCTCAAGGATTCACTGTGGACTACGCGGGTGAATCTCGACAGTTGCGGGTGGAAGGCAGCAAATTTCTGGGAACGTTCCTGCTTTCGGCGATTCTGATTTATCTTGTGCTTGCGGCGCAATTCGAGAGCTTCCGCGATCCTTTTATCGTTCTGGCCGGTTCTGTCCCGTTGGCGATCTCTGGCGCTCTGATGTTCTCGTTTCTCGGTTTCACGACCCTGAACATCTATAGCGAAGTGGGATTGATTACTCTCGTCGGTCTCATCGCGAAGAACGGAATCCTTATCGTGGAATTTGCGAACCACTTGCAGGAGACCGGACTGAGCAAGCTCGAAGCGATTGCCGGAGCGGCCAGCACGCGGTTGCGTCCGATCCTGATGACTACGGCCGCCACCGTCTTCGGACATTTTCCTCTCGTGCTTGCGAACGGCCCCGGCGCCGGAGCGAGAAACAGTATCGGCATCATGCTGGTGAGCGGCATGATTATCGGTACGGTGTTCACGCTATTTGTGGTGCCGTCGATTTACATGCTGGTCGCGAAGACCCACGCGCGGATCCAGAGCGAGGATGAGATCGCGCTCGTTGAACCGGTTGGAAGTGTAGCCTGATTTAGAGGGCGCGGGGATGAGGCTGAAGCCATCACCCGCCACTTCCGTCTGCAACTGCTTCTCGCAGGTATTTGGACAGCAACGATCCAAGGTCCGTGCAGCGCGTCGTAAGCATGCCCACGTGATCTCCTGGTGTCGTCGCGACCTCGAAGTCCATTATAAGGCGCGCCCACACCGCAGTCGGATTTTTCGGGAAATAGCTGTTGATCTCCGCCCTCACGAACTTGACCCTCCCGCTATAGAACCGGGGACGATAGCTTCGGGACGCAGAAAAATCTGCCTCCCGCATGCGCTGCGTCACCTGCGCTCTCGACGCGCTCAGCTGATCTTGCGTAGGCCTGTCGCCGTTTCCCGAACGCGCCGCTCCTGTTCTGCGCAAAGCCGATCCGATCACGTTCTCGGCGCGACGTCTGTTTTGGCGAAGAGATAAGAGCGTCCGTTGCACCATCGACAGGTAGTTTTTGTCAGGATAAGTATCCAACAAAGCCAGCAGCGCAATCTTTTCCCCGTCGACAGACAGGCGATGCGCCAGCTCCAGCATCTCCAGGCCTCCCAGCGAATAGCCGATCAGGAAGTACGGGCCATGCGGTTGCAACCGCCGAATCGCATCCAGATGGAATTGCGCCCGCGCTTCGATCGATGGAATCGGCTCGTCGACCCCGTCGATTCCCCTGGCCTGCAACCCGTAAATCGGATGCCGCGATTCTATCTTTCCCACAAGGTCGCAAAGACCGAGCACATCGCCACCCAGCCCATGCGTCATGAAAACGGGCGGATCATCGGCTCCAGCTTTGAGCGGCAGCAGCGGCGGAATCCGCGGTGGCGCAGGCTCCTCCAGCAACCCGGCCAGGGTCTCGACCGTCGGCGCGGCGCAGATCATCATCGCGGGTAGATCGCGGCCGAACGCTTTTGCGATCTCTTCAAACAATGTGGCCGCAGACGATGCTGTGCCCCCAAGATCAAAAAAATTGTCCGTCGAGTGGATAGAGGTCCGCTGTAGCACACGCTGCCAGATGGGAAGCAACGCCTCCCTCACTGAGTACTCCGGCTTGTAATTCACGCTGCACATGCATGGGCTCGAATCGAAGGCATCGTGTACCGTGCGACTGTATTTCGCGGGATGGTAGACGGCCTCATTCTTGGTTGGGTGCTCCTCGAAGATAACTTGTTAATACGGCGGCGAGGTGTTCGAATCCACCGTTCACCATTTCGAGATGGTCTCCCGGCACGGTCTTAATTTCGAATTCATCCGCCAGTTTGCTCCAAATTGCGATCGGATCATCCGGAAAATATGAGGCGGACGAGGCTCTCACGAAGCTAATCTTGCCCCGATAGAACCGTGGACGATAGCGTCCGTAGGCCACGTAGGCACTTTCACGAATGCGGAAAGCCGTCCCGGCGTACGACAGACGGGGCGCATCTGGATGAGGGCTTTCCGCCTTGCGAACCCCGGCCATTTGTAGTCGATGCCTAAGCCCTCGAATGAAGTAGGAAGCTGCATCACGGGCGGACCGGTGCCTCATTTCGGAAATATGCCGTTTCGCCCGCCGCACCATAAGGCGCAGACGCGATCCAGGAGACAGGTAGCGTGGATGCGGGTACGCGTCGATCAGTACCAGCAGCGCCACATGTTTCCCGCTCTCCGCCAGGCGCTGTGCCATTTCCAGGGTGATCAGGCCGCCGAACGAGTAACCAATCAGAACGTATGGGCCAACCGGTTGAAATGCAACCATCGCCTCGAGATAGTACGCAGCCATCTCCTCAATGCTTTCAAACGGTTCCTCCAGTCCGTCCACGCCTCTGGCCTGGAATCCATAAATCGAGTGCTCAGTGGCAATGTGTTTCGCCAGTTTCAGGAATTTCGCGCGGCCATCCAGGCCATGAGCAATGAAAACTGGCGTTCTCTCCGTACCGGCTTTCAGCTTCACCAGAGGCGGAAAGCGGGGAAGCGCAGGCTGCTCCAATACCGCTGCCAGGGCTGCGATGGTCGGCGCGTGGCAGATTGTGGCGGTCGGCAGTTCCCGGTTGAACACTCGAGCGACCTCGGCAAAAATCTTGTCCGCCAGGGGATCACTGCCGCCGAGTTCAGGAAACGCATCTTCGGGACGGATGTTTGTCCGGTGCAGCACGCGCTGCCAAATTTCAGTCAGCGCCTCGATGGTCGTCGCGCACGGCGTGTAGGAATCGAGATTAGGCAAGGTTTCGTCCGTTATGAAGGCGCAACAACCAGTAGAGTTCTCGAGTCTCGATGTACCTGATCGTTACGCTACGCCATCGAATTTATGCCGTCAATTACACGGGCGGGTCATAATATGCGACAGCCTCACTTCACTCGAGGCGTGTAACCAAAAATAGCTTTCAGTTCGAGAAATTCTGCCAGCCCCGCCTCGCCCCATTCCCGTCCATTGCCAGACTGTTTGTAACCTCCAAAGCACCCTCCGAAATCTACTCTCGCATTGTTGATGTGCACGTTGCCCGAGCGAATCTGTTTCGCCACCCGGCGGGCGCGTTCGATGTCCCCGGCGGTCACAAAGCCGGACAGGCCGTAGGGCGTGTCATTCGCAATGCTCACTGCGTCCGCTTCGTCCTCGTATGGAATCATGCACAGAACCGGCCCGAAGATCTCTTCGCGCGCGATCGTCATGTCGTTTCGAACCTCCGCGAAGATGGTCGGCTTCACGAAGTACCCCTTGCTCATCCCCTCGGGACGCTCGGGACCGCCCGCAATCAATTGCGCGCCTTCTGCGATGCCCAAATGAATCAGGCGCTGTACCTTGTCGAATTGCGCCTGACTTGCGAGCGGACCAATGTGATTGCCTTCCGTAAGAGGATCACCGACCTTGGTGGCCTCGGCAATTTTTTTCGCTGCCACAATCGCTCGCGCCATCTTCGAGCCGGGAACCAGCATCCGCGTGGGTGCGTTGCAAGACTGTCCCGTATTGCGAAAGCAAGCTTGCACGCCGTCTTTCACGGCAGTGTCGAGATCGGCATCATCCAGAATAATGTGGGCGGATTTCCCGCCGAGTTCCTGCGTGACTCGCTTGACCGTTGGCGCCGCCGCCAAAGCCACAGCTACACCCGCCCGCGTCGACCCAGTAAATGTAACCATCGCCACGTCACGATGCGCCGAAATCGCGGCCCCTACGGTGGGACCGTCGCCGTTCACCAGGTTGAAAACTCCCGCCGGAACGCCGGCCTGATCCAGAATCTGCGCAAACAGATACGCGGAAAGCGGCGCCATCTCACTCGGTTTCAGCACCACCGTGCATCCCGCTGCAAGCGCGGGCGCGACTTTGGCGGCAATCTGATTCATCGGCCAGTTCCATGGGGTGATCAAACCGCACACCCCGATCGGCTCTTTCCGCATCAGTGTCGAGCCCTGGAGAGTCTCAAACTCGAAGTGCTCCAGCACCTTCACGATCTCCAGAAGATGTCCCAACCCGGCCGCAACTTGCGCCGCGCGCGACAGCGAGAGCGGGCATCCCATCTCCAGCGAGATGGTCTCTGCCATCTGCTCCGACTTCGCTTTATAGACCTCAATCACTCGCTGCAGCAGCGCCACCCGTTCGGCGACTGCGGTCTGCGAGTAAGACTCAAATGCCTTTTTCGCTGCAGCCACGGCCTTGTCGACATCGGCCGCGCTCCCCAGCGAGATGGTTGCAATCGGCTCCTCATTGCTTGGGTTGATGACTTCCCAATCGCGGGATTCGGTCGGATTGACCCATTTCCCCTCGATATAGAACTGGCGGCAATCCCGCATGTGTACTCTCCAATAGGCACCTTGAGGTAAACGACGCTCTTTCTTTCATGTTACCGCGACTTGCCGGGAACTTCCCAAGGCACGGATCCCAACTGATCGCGGAGGTAGATTAGTGTTACGGTGTACGGAGCGCCCGGACGACCAGAAGCAGAGAGAGATCATATCTTGACCACCAACCCGAACCTGGAATCGATTTCCAAGTCGCCGCTGCTCATCTTTTCTGCGCTGGGCGCTCTATCGGTCACCCTGTGGTGGGGTCCACTCGCGTCCTTATTCACTCTGGCCTTGAGCGACGAACAATACACTCACATCCTACTCATTCTGCCCATCAGCGTGGCCCTGACCTTCATCGAGTGGAAATCACCTGCGGACCCGTCTCGCCTGAGTGCTGCGTTCGGTTCCGCGTTGCTGCTCATCGCGGTGGGGACGAAGGTCGCCGTCCGCTGGAGCGGGTTTTCCTCGCCCGATGTGCAGCTTTCTCTGAACATCCTGGCACTCCTGGCATGGTGGGTCGGAGCCTTTATTTTGTGCTTTGGCACTCGCGCTTCCCGCCGCGCACTCTTTCCTCTTTGTTTCCTGCTGTGGATGGTGCCGCTTCCCCAGTTCGTCCTCAACCCGATCGTGACCCTGCTGCAGCAAGGTTCTACTGCCTCGGCTCACTTGCTCTTCGCGGCAGCCGGTATTTCAGTGGAGCAAAGCGGCATGCTGCTGCACCTTCCAGGATTGACCCTTGAGGTCGCTCCCGAGTGCAGCAGCATCCGTTCGAGCCTGATGCTGCTGGTCACAACGATGGTTCTCGCGCAGTTGCTATTGCAATCTTCCTGGCGAAAAGCGCTGGTGTTTGCCGTCGCGCTCCCACTGTCCGTGGTCAAGAATGGACTCCGAATCTTTGTGCTCGGCGCGCTGACCACGAAAGTCGATCCCAGTTTCCTGACCGGCAAACTCCACCGGCAAGGTGGAGTCATCTACTTCCTCATCGCGCTGTTGGCGATATTTTTGCTCCTGTGGATTTTGCGCCGAGGTGAAAACAGGCAACCACAAATCCCCGCGACCGGAGCCGTAGGAAGACCGGTCCCGGAACGTTAGCGCCCCTATCGGTGGGCCATCCCAAACGACACAGCCGACGCCGAGGCTCCAATATTCACCATGGAAACGGCTCGTTCCATTTTGTGATGCCCCGTCTTATGTAAGAAGTAGCTGACCGCGACCACCCCAGCAGTCTCGCCCGCAAAATTGAGCGCCAGCCCCGCGGAACTGCGCCCGAACACAGTCACGACGGGGTTCAGTTCCTGTCCACCGGCGCGCAGGTTGTCTCGGGTCACCACAAAATCGGCGGCGCTGAAGGCGGCAGACGTTGCGAACAGAAAGCTGTTCCCACGATCCCAAAATCGATGGTCGCCGGGCGCCTCCGGCAGAGTCGTCGTTTGCACCGGCGTCATCGGGGCAGGCTCGATCGCCGTCGTATGGGGTGGAAGAAGCGCAAACGACACCTGTTGGGCCATCCCTGGGCGGCACAATCCGAGAACTGCGAACAGATAGAGAAGGGCTGTTTGCGGCTTGAGAATCGAATTGGGGCAATGCTTTGACATAACTTAAGTGTGGCCTCAACGTGGCCACCTGTACTAGTAGAACCGCATCAGGATACCAGCGAGAATGGCCCGTAGGTGCTACTAAGGCGTTTAGAATGATTACTTTGTGGGTGACGCGGAATTACGGAAGTCACTCGGAGGGGCAAGGCGGGCAGGGGAACTCATACCAGTCGGGGCGAACCGATGCCCCGCAAGCTGTTCCATCAGAATGCTTTGCCGGCGCGCCGGGACCAGTTCAAGGCGTGACTTTAAGTTGACCTTTAAGTTGAGCTTATGAAGAGAATCGCCCCAGCGGGCGTAAGGGAAGTGTCGATCAAGCGGAAGAAACAACCGTGGTCTTCAAATCAAGTGCTTCAGGCGGATGAAAGGCGTGGCTCCTGTATCCCCAAATAAGGGAATTGCAGTCGCCTAACCCCAGACATCCGCCCTTTTCATCAATCCGCTACGGGACGGCGACCTGCACCGGCGTCGACAGGGAACTCTCCTGCCCGCTGGCGTTTACCGATGTAGCCGCGTAATAGTATGTACTGCCCGCGGCCACTGAGCTGTCCGTGAATGCTGTGTTCGCGTCCACCGTGGAATTGATCCTGGAATAGGAGCCGTTCGCGCTGGTCCCGCGATAGACGTTATATCCAACCACGTTCGAACTAGAATTCCACGAAAGATTCACGCTGTACACCGGCTGCATGCCCACCCCGGTCAGCGATTCGCTCACTATCGAGTTGGAGGCGTTGCTGGCAAACGAGAGAGCTGCAGACACAGTCCCGCTGCTCCCCGGGGTGAACGCTACATTGAAAGACATGGCCTGCCCCGACGGGATCGTGAACGGGAGCGAAGCCCCTTGCAGCACAAATTGAGAGCTGCTGCTCGCCGCCGAAGAAACGGTCACACTGCCCCCTGCGGCGGTCATCGTGAGGGGTAGAGTGTCCGTTGTACCAACCGTGACGTTGCCGTAATTCAGCGGAGCGGGCGAGACGGACAGTGTTCCCACCGCGCTCGTGATCCCCGTACCGCTGAGGGGGATGCTCAGATTTGGGCCGCTAACAAACACGCTGCCTCCAGCGACCCCGGTCGATTGTGGGCTATAGGTCACAGTCAACGCGATGCTCTGCCCGCCTCCCAAACTCAAAGGGAAGGTTCCACTCAACGAAAACCCATTGCCTTGGGCCTGTATGGCCGATATGCCCATCTTCCAGGGTTTCGTATTCGTCAGAATTAGGGGCAGGCTGACACTACCGCCCACCGCGACTTGATTGAACGAAAGACTCGACGGGCTGGCGGTCAGAGCCTCGCTGGTCGTGCCTGCGCCACTTACCTCTACCATCAGCTTCGAGTTGGATGCGTCACTGAAGAAGGTGATCGGTCCGCCGGTCCATCCCGATGTCGTGGGAGCAAAACTGATGCTCACCTCGGCACTCTGACCTGCTGACAAGACCAGCGGCAAGCTGACTCCGGATACCGCAAAGACGGAGTTACCCTCGGTGATTTGCGATACCGTCACGCTGGTCGGCCCGCCGTTCGTGACCGTGACCGTCAAGGTCTCAGTTTGACCGATACCGACATGGCCGAATTTAACGCTCGAGGGTGAGCTCACCAGTTGTTGATTAGCGGCGAAGGCGCTGGCCGGTGCTAAGCCGAGCAGCACGAGCATCACGCCGATGATTTGTAAGTGGACGATTGACGAGGAGACGGAGAGATACCGAGTAAAGGACTGGGGGAGTCGCATGCCATCCATTTTGAAAGATTGGACCAGGGCCCGATAGATTCCCGAAGGTCAACAACCCCTCGGCCGATCGGCCAATCCTCTAAATTGGAAATCCACGAGGAAGCACGTAGAGGAAGCACGTAAGGAGAAAACACAAAAGGCCCAAATCAGCGACCGGCAATTCCGGGCCACCCATGCGACCCACAGACTGCGCCCGAGAAATCCTGCCGGCCTGACTGACCCGTTCGAAACCGTCTCCAAGCCGCAACGGAAGAAATAAATAAGAAATAAATAATGATCGGATTGGGACACGGTAGTGAGGGTTGGTATGGGGTGAAAAGCCGCCGTGGGATGGGCCTTCCACCCGCCAGGCTCATGCCCTTTCGGAACCTTACGCAATTCCTCCCTGACCAGCACACTTATCTGGTCGAGTTTGGTATCGTTTGCAGCACAAACTTTATGGGCCACTTCCCCCAACGCCTCAAAGCGCTCGTCGTCCTGCTCGCCATGGCCACAATGGTGGCCTGCCAGGGATTCAGCACTAAATCCAACACGCAGACTCAACCACCGGGCGCTTTGACTGCCGCACCGGCGAACGTGGCGTTCGGCAATGTGCAGATTGGCACCAGCCAATCTCAGTCCAATACCCTGACCAACACCGGAGGAAGCAGTCTTACTATTACCCAGGCAACAGTCACCGGAACCGGATATAGCTCCACTGGACTCACGCTGCCCTTGACCTTGGCCGCGGGACAGAGCACCACCTTCAACGTGGTCTTTAAACCTACATCCGGCGGGAGCGCCGTCGGGAATCTGGCGCTTACCTACAGTACCTCAAGTACTCCATTGAATATCGGCCTTGCCGCAACCGCGGTCGCAGGTGGAACCCTGACCGGGAGCCCGACCAGCATGAGCTTCGGCAACGTTCAAGTCGGCCTGAATCAGAGCCAGACCGAGACTTTGAAGAATACCGGCAGCCAGAATCTCACGGTCTCGAAGGCGAGTTTTTCGGGCTCGGGTTTCAGCGCTACGGGACTGACCCTGCCCCTGACCCTGGTGCCGAATCAGAGCACAACCTTTGCCGTCGTTTTCGCGCCGACCACCGCCGGCGCCGCCAATAGCACGCTGTCGCTCACCGAAAGCGATTCGACCACCACTTTCGATGTTGCCCTTTCTGGAACCGGAGTCGCGCCCGCAACCCTGACCGCAACGCCGGCCAGTATGACATTTACAAACGTGCAGACGGGGCAGAGTCAGACCCAAACAGAAACCGTAAAGAACACCGGTGGCATGAATGCGAAGATTTCGCTGGCAACCGTTTCTCCTGCCGCCTTCAGCATCTCAGGATTGACCACACCTTTGACCCTCGCGCCAGGACAGAGCGCTTCTTTCACCGTGACCTTTGCGCCGCAGTCGGCTGGCAATTCCAGCGGCAATGTGATGGTCGACTCTGACGCTGCGGACCCTGCCCTGAGCGTCGGGCTTACCGGGTCCGCGGTCGCGCCGACTCCGGGCACCCTGAATGTTAGTTCCGTCAACGTCGGAAGCGTGCTCGTAGGTACCAGTGGAACTAAAACCGGGACGCTGAGCGCCACCGGCGCAACCGTGACCGTATCCTCAGTGAGTGTGAGCGGGGCCAACGCTTCCGAGTTCGCGATTAGCGGCTTGACGTTCCCCGTCACCGTTACCACGTCCACACCCGTGACGTTTACGGTCAAGTTCTCGCCCACTTCCTCCGGGGCGGCAACGGCGACGGCTTCTTTCGCCAGCACTGCCACGAATACCCCGACAGCGGCAACCCTTACTGGAACCGGCACGGCGACGCCCGCTACCCTGACCGCGACGCCGGCAAGCATGACATTTACCAACGTTCAGACTGGGCAGAGTCAGACCCAAACCGAAACAATCAAGAACACTGGCGGCACGGATGCCCACATCTCGCAGGCAACCGTTGCTCCTGCAGCCTTCAGCATCTCAGGATTAACGACCCCGTTGACCTTAACTCCGGGGCAGAGCACTTCGTTCAGCGTGACCTTTGCGCCACTGTCTGCCGGCAACTCCAGCGGCAGTGTGATGATCGATTCTGACGCCACGAATCCTGCGCTCAGCGTCGGGCTCACCGGATCCGCAGTTTCACCGAGTCCGGGAACATTGAATGTCAGTGCCATCAACGTCGGAAGTGTGATCGTGGGTCTCAGTGGAACTCAAACCGGAACGCTGACTGCCACCGGCGCAAGCGTATCGGTATCCTCAGTCAGCTTGAGCGGCGCCGATCCGTCCGAGTTCTCGATCAGCGGCTTGACGTTCCCCGTCACGGTTACGACCTCCACCCCCGTGACGTTCACGGTCAAGTTCACGCCCACTTCCTCCGGAGCCTCATCGGCGACGGCTTCCTTTGCCAGTACCGCCACCAACACGCCAACAGCCGGCGCTCTTTCCGGCACCGGTACGCCCGCGCCAGTCCACACCGTTCTTCTCTCATGGACCGGCAGCACCACCTCGGGCATCACCAGCTACAACGTCTACCGCGCTCTCTACGGGACGTCCTCCTGCGGTACGTACTCGAACATCGGTTCCACTGCGAGCACGGTCACGCAGTTCACCGACAGCGTAGTCACCGACGGTAAGACCTACTGCTACGCCACCACGGCCGTGGATGCCAATGGCGAAAGCGGATACTCTAACATTACGCAAGCCGTGATTCCCGCTCCGTAAGCCCTCGCGTCCAGGGACTGGGAGCGAGCAAGCGCTGTGGCTCCGGAATTTTCCGGTCACTGCCGCACCGCGTACAATAGCCTTTTGCCCGGAAGCACCGTCCGGAAAGAGGCTCGTATGACCACCACTCACCAACCTCGCCCACAAGCTGCGACGGAAGTCCCGGCAGTCCCGCTCACCACCGAAGGCTACAGCGTTCTGCACCAGATGATGCGCCTCCGCTGGCCCGCCTGGCGCGCCCTGCCCGCAGCCGATAAGTCGGCCATCGCCAAAGAAGCCTCCGATGCCCTCGCGGCGATGGAGAAAAACTCCGCAGGTCAATCCGCCCTGTTCTCGCTCATCGGTCACAAAGGCGACTTGATGCTGATCCACTTCCGCGAATCCTTCGCCGCTCTCAATCAGGCCGAACTCCAACTCGCCAATCTGCGCCTCAGCGATTACCTCGAGCCCACCACCTCGTATCTCTCCATCATCGAACTCGGCCTCTACGATTCCACCCTCAAAATCTACAAAGAACTCACCGACCAGGGCATCGAGCCCCATTCCGAGCAGTGGAAAGCCGAAATCGAAAGCAAACTCGCCCGCCACAGCGAGGCCATGCATCCCCGCCTCTACCCTGAGATTCCGCCCCAGCGTTACGCCTGCTTCTATCCCATGGACCGCCGCCGCGGCGAAGACAAGAACTGGTACAAGCTCCCCATCGAAGAACGCGCCCGCCAAATGGCCGATCACGGAATGATCGGCCGCCGCTACGCCGGACAAGTCAAACAGATCATCAGCGGCTCCATCGGCTTCGACGACTGGGAGTGGGGCGTCGACCTATTCGCCGACGATCCCCTGGTCTTCAAGAAACTGATCTACGAAATGCGCTTCGACGAAGTCAGCGCCGTCTACGCCCTCTTCGGCCATTTCTACGTAGGCGTGCGAGTCCCCGCAGCACAGTTGGAGAAGTTGCTATCCGGAGAGCTGCCGAATAAATAACTCGTAGAGATGTAACTTGTTACGTCTCTTCTCCGCGCTCTCAGCGGCCTTTCTCAGCGCCCTCTGCGGTAAGCTTTTTACTTTGCATGAACCTTCTAAGGAGCCCTCATGTCCACCCTCGGCCTAATCGAATACCAAGACGCCACCCCCGAAGTCCGCGCCATCTACGACGACATCATGGCCACCCGCAAAACCGACTGGATCAACAATTTCTGGAAAGCCATCGCCCACGATCCCGCCACTCTCAGGCGCACCTGGGAAGACATCAAGCAAATCATGGCCCCCGGCGCCCTGGACCCGCTGACCAAAGAGATGATCTACGTCGCCGTGAGCGTCACCAACCAATGCCACTACTGCATCGCGAGCCACACCGTCTCCGCCCAAAAGAAAGGCATGACCGACGATATGTTCAAGGAATTAATGGCAGTAGTCGGCATGGCCAACGAAACCAACAAAATGGTCACCGGTTATCAGGTAGAGATTGACCCGCAATTCAAGAAGTGAAGTAGGCGGGGATAATTTCAGATTGAGTCGATGAGGTGGTAGGCCTCGCCGACTCCCTCGACTTGTTTGACCTCGAAGCCCCGGCGGTCGAGAACCCGGCGGAGTTTATGATTTGGCTTGGCGTAGGACACCGCATGAACGATCCACTCTATTTCCGCTAGGCCATTCAACCTGGCATATCGCTTGGTAAGGGATGCCAGCGATATTAGTACGCCCTCACCCCCGCCCTCGATTTGCGCAAGCTCGATAATCAGTCGATTCGCCTTGAGCTTGAAACTGCCCAGGATCACGGCCGACCCCGCTCGGAGCACGAGCGGCTCTCCAATCAGGATGAGCGCCTCGACGGCGTGCTTCGGGAGGGCGAGGATCTCTTCTTTGGTGAGACCCTCGAATTTCAGTTCGCGCTGGGACACGGTAATAGGAGTCCCTTCAAGAAGTTACTTCGAGTGTTTCGTACGAGCCTTCCACTCATGCGCCTTCATATCCACCCGCCGCCCCCGAAACCGCACCCCCTCAGCCTCCAGCCGCAACCGTTGCTCGATGGCCGAGTCTCCCGTCAACTTGATCGCGCCGCCCGCCCCCAGCACTCGTTGCCAAGGCAATCCAAATCCGCGCCGCAAAGTCGCCGCCACCTGCCGCGCCGCCCCTGGAAATCCCGCCGCCCTCGCGACCGCGCCGTAGGTCGATACTTTGCCACGCGGAATCTCGCGAATCGCCCTCTCGATCCGCAGCCGCATCGCTCCTGATTTATTCTGTTTGGTCTTCACCAAGATCCGAACTCGCGTGGGAAGGGTAGCTCCGGGTGCCCCACCCTTCTCGCGCTCTTTTCTCGCGCTCTTTGCGAGAGGGTGGGGATTTTGACTTCAGGCCGCCTTGCGAAACGCCTCCAGCGCCTCATACTCCGAGTTGTGTACTTCAAACACCGTCAGCAGCTTGGTGACCTGCATCAGGTCCCCGACGCGCTTGTTCAGGTTCGCCAGTTTGATCGTGCCCCCGGCGTTATGCGCCGCGATATGCAGCGCCACCAGCGTCCCCAGCCCGCCCGAATCGATGTAGTTCACCTCGCCCAGGTTCAGCACAATGCGCTTTTGGCCGTCGGCGATCGCCCTCTTAACTTCCTCGCGCAGCAGGGAAGACTCCTCCCCAAACACAATCCGCCCATTGGCCTCAATGGCCAGAATCCCATCCACCGTTCGCTTCGTCAACTTTAATTGCATCACTACGCTCCTTTGCGGCTCGCCCTAGACTCAGTACCACAGCCGCATCCCACAACAATCTTGACCATCCAGCCTATCCCTTGCAAGCCGCCCTTAGCAAGCCCGCGCCGCAGCCGTTCTCCGCGCTCTCTGCGGCACTTCTCAGCGCTCTCCGCGGTTTAAGGTTTTGTTTTGTACCAAGGCGCGAGCCACGCCCCATCACGTATAATCGTCTCTTCCGCTCATGAGTTACACCGTCCTGGCCCGCAAATACCGCCCCCAGAAATTCTCCGAGGTCATCGGACAAGAGCACGTGACCCGCACTCTCCAAAACGCCATCGAACAAGGCCGCTCCGCCCACGGCTACATCTTCAGCGGCCACCGCGGCATCGGCAAAACCACCGTCGCCCGCATCCTGGCCATGGCCCTGAATTGCCGATCAAAAGATACGCCGTCTCCTGAGCCCTGCGGCATCTGCGAATCCTGCACCGAAATCCGCGCCGGCAACGCCGTTGACGTCATCGAAATCGACGCCGCCACCAACCGTGGCATCGACGAAATCCGCGAGCTCCGCGAAGGCGCGCGTTATCGCCCGGCCCGCGATCGCTTCAAAATCTACATTCTCGACGAAGCTCACCAGATCACCGACGCCGCTTTCAACGCCCTGCTCAAGACTCTGGAAGAGCCGCCCGACCACATCGTCTTCATGCTCGCCACCACGCAGCCCGAGGACATTCCACAAACCATCCGCTCGCGCTGCCAGCATTTCAGCTTCCGCGCCGTAAAATTCGACGCCATCGTCGCCCAGTTGCGCGACCTGGTCACCCGAGAAAAAATCGAAGCCGACGACGATGCCCTCGCCCTGCTCGCCGAGGCCGGCGACGGCTCCATGCGCGACGCCCTCTCCATCCTCGACCAGGCCATCGCTTCGTCCAACGAAAAACTCACCGCCGACTCTGTCCGCAACCTCGTCGGCGCCGCCCCTGCCCACATCCTCGAACAAGTGATGCAGGCCGTGTCCGAAGGCCGCAGTGAAGAAGTCCTCCGCCAAGTCGACCACTTAATCAGCGAAGGCCACAGCCCCACCCATTTCGCCCGCCAGATGGTTCGCTTCCTGCGTAACGCCACCGTCGCGAAAGTTGCCGGCAAAGATTCCGCGTTGCTCCAGGTTTCGAGCGAAGAGCGCGAGCGCGTCGCCCGAGTAGCGGAAATGTTCGGCGAAGAAGATCTCACCCGTCACCTCCAGATCATGCTCCGCACCCACGGCGAGCTGGGATACAAACAGGAGCAACGTTTCCACCTCGAACTGGGCCTGCTGAAAATGGCCCACGCGCAAAAGCTGCTGCCGATCGAACAGTTGCTGAGCGACGTAGCCGCCGCGCCCACAACCAGCTCGCAGAGGCCGCCCGCAAGACCGTCAATCGTCGGCAGCGCGCCGAATTCTGGTGTGTCGAATTCTAGTGTGTCGAATTCTGAAACACGCCGCCCCGACCCGACTCAGCCCGCGCGTCAAAATTTCATTTCCCCTTTCGCTGCCGACTCCGCCCGCAAAGGTACCCCGCGTCAGGAATCGCCCGACTCAGCGCCAGCAACCGGCCCGCGAATTGTAGCCGCCGCCAGTTCTCAAGAGCCGGTAATCATGGGTTCCGCGGTCCCAGCGTTACCTGATCCCGATACCGACCCTAATCGTAGAGACGTAGCTAGCTACGTCTCTGCCGGAGCCACAACGCAGCCCGAGCTCGACGAACCGGGGAAGGGCACGAGTTTTACTCGTGCCATTAGAAGCTCTGAAGAACGCGCTTTAGCGCCTGAGGGCGAGCGGACTCCAGGGCCACAATCGCCTGCGAGCCCCGAGGTCGACCGCCTGCAAACCACCGTCCTGCAAGCCCTCACCGACGGCAACCAGCGCATCCTGGTGTCCATGCTCTCGGCCGGAGATTGGTGCGTTCAGGGCAACGAACTGGTCATCAAAATCGCCGAATCGCAAACGGTAGTCGATATGTCGCTCGGCCCCGACGCGAAACGTCTGGCCATCGCCTCGGCCAGCGGAGTCCTGGGCCGCCCCATAAAATTAAGAGTGGTTCCCGGCGCAACCGTTGCCCCGCAGGAAATCAAGCGCAACGGCGGTCCCCCCGGCCCCGGCGGCCGAGGTCGCGCCGAGCAAGACCCGGTCGTCCGCCGCATGCAAGAAAAGTTCAACGCCGAAATTCGCACCGTGATCGACTACAAAGAAAAACGCTAGCGGCTTCCGGGAGTCGCAGCAGTCCGAAAGCCGGATAGCGGAAGCCGAAAGCCGAGGTTCTATGGGTGGATTCAACCTGCAAGAACTGATGTCCAAAGCCAAATCGCAATATGAAGACCTGCAGAAGAAAATGCAGGCCACGGTCGTCGAAGCCACATCCGGCGGCGGCACCGTCACCGCCAAAATGGACGGCCGCAAGCAACTCCTCAGCCTGCGCATCGACCCCGAAGCCGTGAAATCCGGCGACGTCGAAATGTTGCAGGACCTGGTCCTGGCCGCCGTCAACGAAGCCGCCCGCAAAGTCGACGCCCAAATGCAATCCACCGTCGGCGGCCTGCTCGGCGGCCTCGGCATTCCCGGCCTCTAACAGATTGAGCAATTGAGAAATTTGGTAGTTGTGTAATTTGAACTTCACCTGGCAGTTACAATGGCAGCAGCCGATTTTCAATTACTCAATTACAAAATTTCCAATTACTCAATTCCTGAATCTCCCCATGTCCAAATTCGCCGAACCCATGTCCCGCCTCATCGACGAGCTGAAGAAGCTCCCCGGTGTCGGCGCCAAAAGCGCGCAGCGTCTGGCCTTCTACATCCTGCGCTCGAGCGACGAGGACGCCGAAGCCCTCGCCGCCGCCGTACGCGACGTCAAGGCCAACCTCCGTCTGTGCTCGGTGTGCAACAACATCACCGACGTCGATCCCTGCGTCTACTGCACCAGCCCGACCCGCAACCAGCGCCTGGTCTGCGTGGTCGAGGAACCCACCAACATCGCCGCCATCGAAAAGACCAAGCACTTCAACGGAGTCTTCCACGTGCTGCACGGCGCCATCTCGCCTCTGCACGGCATCGGCCCCGAACAGCTGCGCATCTCCAACCTCATCACCCGCGTCGACGCCGGCAACGTCGACGAAGTCATCGTCGCCACCAACCCCACCGTCGAAGGTGAAGCAACGGCGACCTACCTATCGCAGCAACTCAAGCGTGCCGGCGTGAAAGTCACCCGCATCGCTATGGGCATCCCCGTCGGCAGCGACATCGAGTACACCGACGAAATCACGATGCTGAAAGCCATGGAAGGCCGCAGAGATATGTGAAGTTAAATGTCTGAAAGTGAAAATATTTGAGGACTGAAGTGAACTTGTGGGACAGCCGCCCTCGGCTGTCCGCCGAGCGAAGCTCGGCGCTCTTGACTTTCCAAATGGCCCGCAACCTTCCGGCTCGAAGTCTACTTCTTCATCTCCGCATCCCAATTCAACACCAGCGTAATCGGCGACGAAACGAGCTGGTCGGCCACAATCTCCACCAGAATCCGTCCGTCCGGCGCGACGTCGATCGGCCCGGCGCCTCCCGGCGCCGTGAAGATCTGCCGGGGCAACCCAGCGTGAAACTCGTTGCCCAGGACTTCGACATCGACCGCCATCACCGCCGAGGTCGCATCGCGAAAGTAGAGTTGCTTGCCATCCCGGCTCCAGGTGACTGCAGGGACGCCCCCGCCGATGGCCCCGTTGTTGGAGATCTGCCAGCGTCCACCTGGTCCCGGAAACGGCACCACGAAAACTTCCCCGCGTCCAGTTTCGTTGGAACAGTAGGCCAGCCACCGCCCGTCAGGCGATAGTCTGGGTGCGAGTTCGTCAAACTGCGAATTCAGCACCGGCGTTAGGGGCTGCGGCTTTTCTGAGACTGGCAGCGAACTTACATCCATGCCGGTGCTGGAATTCTGCAACTGAACGAGAATCACGTGCCCATCCGGTGACCAATCCCTGACACCGCCTACCAGATCGCTGGAAATGCTGACCGGTGTGCCGCTTCCGTTGGACGGCATGATCTGCACCTTCGTACCAAGCGCTGCTATGGCCAGGCGGCTGCCGTCTGGAGACCAGGCCGCCGACCAGAATGTCGCAGGGTGGAAGGTCAGCCGGGAGAGAGTTCCTCGCTGCACATCCATGAGCCACAGATCACCCTTGGTTGTGTCCGTTGGATCCTCGCGCGAAATAACGACGGTACGGCCATCGGGGGACAGCCGCCCGAACGCGTACTTTCCCGGGTCTCCCAGAGTCGCGAGTTGCTTGCCGGTCCGGTCCAGCCACACCAGGCGGGTTGGACTCGAAAAGGCATTGCGGTACACCAGTACTCCGTTCTCAGAGACAGAGAAATCTGCCCGTGACCTCGAATCGGAGTACTCCACCTTGGGCGCCACCGGAACCGGGTTCCCACTCAGAGTCAGGTGGTCCGGGTCAAAGGGCTGGGCCACGAGATTCCCATCCTTGGCGAAAAAGAGGTAGCCGTTCGCGTAAGCTGCGCCGTTACTCTCCTCCACGACCAGTTTCGTGTCGGGAGAATCGAGCGAGGCCGCATAAACCTTTCCCTTAGGGTTGTCGCCATCTGCTCCCACGTAAAGAAAATGCCGCCCATCGGGCAGGAAGTAAGGCCACCGGTTCCCGGCAAACGCACCCGCCTTCTTCACCTGGGTCACAGCCACGGGCTGACCGCCGCCATCCGGCACGCGGTAGATCACATCATGAATCCCGGGCGCAAACAGAATCACGCCCTCACGGTTCCAGCTGCCACCTCGACCGAAGGGAGCATCACAGATGGTCTGCACCACACCGCCGGAGGCTTCCACTTTTTTCATTTTTCCGCCAGCGAAGAAGCCGAGGAACTTACTGTCGGCAGACCAGAAAGGGTAGTAAGCGCCCTCCGTGCCAGCCAGAGGCTGCGCGGCGGTGGCGTGCAGCGGACGCACCCAGAGAAGCAGTTTGCCCTCACCTTCCGCAATAAAAGCAATATTGTTGCCGTCCGGTGAAATCACGACGTGGTTGGTAAGGCCGACTGGGGTAAAGGAATAATGCTCGGGCGCGCTAATCTGTGCCCGCACCACTTTCCGGAAACTCTCCGCTTTCTTTGAAAGGATCACACTCCCCGCAATGCCGCCCACCGCCAGAAGTCCACACACCACCACCGCCGCAATCAGCCCGCGCTCCCGATTCTTTCTGCGCGCCGCCAGCGGAGCCGGAACTCCCGCCTGCGAACCACCCTCCGCAATCCACATCAGCTGCAGCTTGAGATCATGCACCGACTGAAACCGCTCGTCGGGATCCTTCGCCAAACAAACCTTCACCACCCGATCCAGCGCCGGCGGCGACATGGGTCGCACCACCGAAATCGGCTGCGGCTCGGCCGCCAGAATTGCCGCGATCACGCTCGCTTGCGTCTTGCCATTAAACGCCCGAATGCCCGTCGCCATTTCGTACAGCACTGCACCCAGCGCAAAGATGTCGGAGCGGGCGTCGGCTTCTTTCCCTTCGATCTGCTCCGTGGACATGTACTGGAATGTGCCAACGATGGTGCCTCGCGCAGTGAGAGGTTGCTCGGCCGACGGCCCGGAAAGAGTAGCGGTCAAGCTCGAAGCCGGTGGCGGGCTTGCCGCCACCGCCTTCGCCAGCCCAAAGTCCATCAGCTTCGCTCCCGCCTTCGTCAGCATGATGTTGCCCGGCTTCAGGTCGCGGTGAATCACTCCCGTCCTGTGCGCCTTCTCCAATCCCTCGCAGATTTCAATCCCATACTTCAACACCTGCTCCGGAGGCAGCGGACCCTTCGCCAGCCGCGCCGCCAGCGTCTCGCCCTCCAGAAACTCCATGACGAGATAATCCATCCCGTCCTGATGCCCGACGTCATACAACGTGCAGATGTTGGGATGATTGAGCGACGAGATCGCTCGCGCCTCTCGATCAAACCGCTGCTTCGCTTCGGCGTTATCGGTCAGATGCGCGGGAAGGATCTTGATGGCGACCGTGCGGTCGAGCCGCGTATCGCGAGCCCGATACACCTCGCCCATGCCACCTGCTCCTGCTGCGGAGATGACTTCGTACGGCCCGACCCGCGCGCCAGAAGTCAGAGACATAAGTGCCGAAAATTATAAGCGCAGAATGTGTGCAATGCATCCCTGACGCATCCGTAGAGACGTAGCTCGCTACGTCTCTGTCGGCACACCCTGAAATCTCTAGTGATGCACAAGTTCATGTGCAATTTGTTGCAAAATTTTGCCCTCGAGCCGCAGTAGTGAAGTAGGGAGTGGCGATGATTATGCCTGTTGATTATGCCAGGCAACTCCAATCATCGCAATCGCTTGCGAGTCGTTCTCGAAACGAATGCATGCACTGGCATCCTGCTTGCACCCCGCCGCCTGTCGGTTTCCCCTGCCGGTCAGATCTTTCGATCTGTGGACTCGCCTGAGGAGCACAAAACCACCCTCAGCGCCAGTCGCGCCGCGTTGTGATGTAACCGCATCCAACTCGACGCAGAAGAAGCCGGGCCAACCAGCCCGGTTTTCTTTTTGTAGCGCCTGCCGTCTGTCCTGAGGGATGTCGAACGGTCCCGCCGGGCAGTTGCGAAGGCGTCCCGACTCCAGCCGCGAAGCGGCAGCACGTGAAAGCCCGACACGGAAGTGCCGGGAACGCCCAGAAACACGGAAAACCGAGTCCCGTCAGGGACGGCACGCAGCCCGATCAATCGCGAAAGCGATTCACACCCGGCAATCGCGCTAGCACGGCATTTCCGGCTCCAGAAAAACATTCAACTCTTCCTCGGCCGCTTCCAACCCCTCCGGCAGCGTCCCGCGATTGTACTCAGCCATCCGGTTCTTCCACTTCAGAAAGTCCGTGATGCTCTGCGGCTCAATCCTCACCTCAACCCGCCGCAAACTGGCCAGCAGCAAATTCATTTCATAACGGAATCCGGTAGCCGTCCGCAGATTCTTCGCCGAGTCCTGCATCCTCTCGATCCTTCCGCGCCGGTATTCCAGCAATCCCCAGCCCGCAGGCAGTTCCTCAACTTTCACGAGCGATGGCGGAGTCAGATAGAACCGCTCGCTCCCCACTCCTTGCTCAGGCTTCTGCCGAAATGGCTTCGCCCGGTCTGCCAGAAAATCCGCCCGCGTCACCTTGCACTCGACGAGCACCGAATGCGAAGCCCGCTTCCACCCAATCGCATCCGGCATCTCCCCGCTGACGCAAGCCTGCTCCGACAGCACCACCCCACAGCGATAGCATCGCAGCCACCGCACCGCCCGTTCCACCAATTGTGCGTGAGTCATAGATGTTCAAGTTGTAGCCGGAGAGGAAGACGTGCGGAAGTGACTGGAAAGTTACTGCTGTATCGAAGCGACAAGTGAACTAGAATTCTATTCGATTATGTCATTGGCGGATTTGGACGAAAAGGAACGGGAAGTTGTGAGGGAATGCCTGCAAGCAGCAGTCGACGGGCCATTTTTTCCGGATTGGGAGTTTGGAACAATATTCGGTATCGAGCGGAATGATGTAAGGGAAGTGCTTTCCTGCTGGCCAGCCCTCAACGAAACCGATGAGTCCGTCGTGCGCGCAATCAACAACTCTCTGAACAATCTCTTGGGCTATCCGACTCGGAATAAGAACGAAATCTGGGCGAAGTTCATCTCGGTGACGCCATGGGAGGTCGCCTTAATTTTCGACAAATGGAAAGGCAGAGCACCGCGAGCTGTCTACAAGGTTCGGGATTACTTTGATGACGCTATGTAGGCCGCAGATGCGCGGACGCTAGATCCGCTTCTGATCAAAGTCTTCATCGCCCTCACCACCACCGGCCTCCGCAGCACCGTTTCCAGCAGATATCTCTCCGCCGCGATAGCTTGCGCGGTCGGACTCCCGGCCACAAAGCCCTCGGCAGCGATCACCACCGCCTCGTTCGGCCCCAACTTCGCCGGCTTCCGCAGAAATCCATTCGTCCGCCGCATTCCCGCGTCCCCATTCTCAATCCGCACCCGCCGGATGTGTCCGTCGTGTGCCGTGTCAAATGCATTCGCTAACCTGAGAATCGCAGCCAACTGAATCGTGATCTTCTGCTCCTCGGGCAGCAGGTCGCGCAGCATTCTGTGGCTACGAGTGGGCAACGCGCCCGCGTGAAAGCGCGCCACCACAGCCGCGCGCTGCAGATATTCCGGATTCCATCCCAGCGGATTACTGTGGCTTCGGATCAACTCAAACGAAGCCTTGTGATGTCCCTTATTCCCGTCCGCCTTGCCCACATCGTGCAGCATTGCGGCGACTTGCAGGCTGGAACGGGCGTCACCCCCATTCGCGGATTCCAGCAATCCCGCACCCAGCAGCCCGTCATAAAGCTCCACCGCAAGCCGCGACACTCGTTCCGAATGCGCAAAGTCCGGATCGAGCGCCTTCGCCCACAGCATCATGCGTTGCGTGGCACTCGCCTGAATCTGCTTGCCTTGCGGCAGCCCCGCTCGCCACACGTTCCACAGCGAATCCGGCCCGGCAGTTTTTTCGCGATACTCCTCAATCCGCTTCGTCCGTTCCTCAACAATCCGCGCATGCCAGTTCTTGCGTGACTCCTCGTCTGGGAATATGTGGCACGCCAGCGCGGTCGCCCATAACACGTCGAGATCGTGCACCTCGCCCAGCAGATCCTGCATATGCTTCAGGTCGTTGCTCCACGCCTTGTGTTCGACGGGCAGGAAATTCTCCACGATGTAGCGGAACCTCTTGATCCCAATTCTCAGCGTGTGAAACGCCACCTGCGACCGGTTGCGCATCGCTCGAGTGTGCAGTTCGCGCGCCGCAGTCCACCGCTCCAGCGCCAGATGCTTGAACACCGCGCTGCCCGGCCGTATGCGCGCCGCGCGCAAGGGAAGCGACTTGTTCCATTGCCGCCACTGCTTGCGGTCGAAGTCGTCGAGCGCCGCGCGTGCCTCCCGCTTCTGCTCGATTTCACGCCCCTTCAGAATTTGAAATAGCACGCTCGCTGCAGGATCACCCGGGGGCCGTGTGGGCGCCGGAGACTCGCCCGCGCTGCCACCCTCGGCAGAGATTTCAGCGAACACAACCGGCCCAGCCTCAACCGGACTCGGATACAGCTTCTCGACCCACTCAACCATGATCTGCACATCGCGCAATGCACCCAGGCGCTGGAACAGGCTCTTGCCAGCCTTCCTCATCGCCTTCCAATCGCGATCCGGATCCATAGCCATCATGCCATCCGCCAGCGACCGGCAGCGCCGCAACGAAACCCGCAAATCGTGTACCGGATCCGCGCCGAAGTCAGCCGCCACGCGCTCGCACTCTTCCAGCACGCGCGCCATCCAGTACCGCAGCCCCGTCATTTTCGTGGCAGTCTTCAAGGCTCCAATCGCACCAGATCGTTCCGCGATCATTCTACTGAACATATCGTTCACACGCTGGCCCGTCGTCACAGTGGCGTCGGCCCCCAACACCAGGAAGCCCCCTCACCGGTCCGAGCCAGACGTCGGCCTCCGGCGTTAGCCGCAGATCTCGAGGACAAGCAATTCCGGAAGGCGAAAGCCGAGAGCCGAAAGCCCGGTTTCAGAGGCCATGCCCTTACGGGCGTTGTCTGGGTCCCCTCTTATTACCTCCGTAACGTTTAAGCCCTTACCTTTTCGCTTTACCCTTGAGCTTCAATCTTGCGTTTCCGAGGAGCTTCCTATCTCTGCCGCAAACACATCGCAAGGTGCGCGTGCCGCCTCCGCACGGGCGTTTGTGCACAGCCTGAACATCCTGATCAAGTACGCCCGGATGTATGGCTATGGGCACAAGCGCACCGAGGCGCAATTCGAAGTTACCTGGAAAGAATTGCAGCAGGGTCTGCCCACCACCGGGGACCAGGGCTTCCTGTTGGGCGTGTCCGACAACAAGCTACTGCTGGATGGGATTCCGCTGGAAGCGGGGAACGCCGAGCGCAGTTTCGCCACGCTGTTGAATACCGCCGGACTCGCCAGCCTGCACTTCTCCAAAGACGTGACTGAGGAAGACTTCGTTCGTCTGGTGCGCGCGTTCACGGTCGGTGGATCGAAGGCGCAGGATGTATCGAGACAAATTAAAGAAGCTCTGAGCGCGAACAAAAACGGCGGCACCATCAGGATCAATGAAGTGAAGTTTGTGGCGGCCGATCCGCTGACCGGCGACGTGAGTATCGCCGCCCAGATCGCAGCCCAGACCCTGGGACCAGAGTTCAAGCAGTGGCTGAACGATCCCCAGAAGCTGTTGCAGTTGATCGCCGCGGCCGAGGGCGCAAACTCGGGCGGCGGGCAGGTTGCCGCGGGCGGAGTTCCAATGGTTCCGCTCGGCAGTGTCCCTAACGTTCCGGCGGGCACGGGCAAGGGAAGATGGGTTCCGGACGGCACTCCGATCGGTAACGCTGGCGGGACCGCAGCCGGCGCGGCTCCGGCTTGGACCGGCGGAATGGTTCCTCTGCAGGAGCAGGAAGTCATTCAGGCCATTCGGCTCCTCACCCGGTTCGGGCAGGTGCAAACGGATCCCAACGTCAAAGAAGAAGACATTCAGAAGGAACTGGTCGAGACCGATCCCAACACGCGTTTGAACTTGCAGCAACTGCTGGGAAGTCTTGCGGCCAAGGCAGCGACGTCGGAAGAAGAAGACACGCCGCTCTTGATGAAGGCCGCCGAGCACATGGCGATCCGCTTTGCCCTGGAGCGCTATCAGAAGGGCGAAGTCAAGGTCAACGCCGTCCACCAGATGATGGAGCACATGAGCCGCCAGATGGACTCTCTGCGTTCCATCCTGAAACTGCAGGAAGATAAGATGAGCAAGGCCGGGATTCTGGTGGAGTCGCACGCCGACATCCTGGACCGCATGTTCTGGGCGGAAGTGCCGGAGTCGGGCAAGAAAAGTGTGCTCATGTCGCACGAGGCGCCCTGCGTGCCCCCGCGCAACCTGCGGCAGTTCGTGGAAGTGCTGCTCGATCGCGACGACAAGCAAAGCGCCAGCGATATTCTCAACAACTATTCGAGTTGCCTGGGTGCGAAAGATGCGGAACCGCGCCGCCGAACGGCGATTGGCCTCAGCCAGCTCGCCGACCTGTACGCCCGGCTGGGCGGGCAGCCGATGGGCCAGGCCATCAAGAAACTGAGCGAACAACTCATCGCTGAGAAAGACCCGGAGCTGCAAAGCCTGTTCAGCGCGGCCTTTGTGCGCCTGAGCCAGGAAGCCAGCTCGGCCAAGAATTTCGCCGCGGTCAACGAAGTTTGCGCCGGCATGGAACTGATCAGCGTAGAGCGGCCGGTGCTCATGAGCGATCTGCGTCCCCGCGTGGGCGTGGAAAACCGGCTGCCGGAGTTCATCGAAGAAGCGCTCCAGATGGAACCGATTCCTCCGGATATGTTGTCGGTGCTGCGGCGCACCAGCCATACCGGCGCCGAACACCTGGCGGACCGCTTTTTCCGCTGCATGCGCCGCGACGAATGCGACCGCATGATCGAACTGGTGACGGAACTGGGATCTCCGGTTCTCGCCCAGTTGCGCGAGATTCTGCGCACCGGGCAGCCACGCCAAGCATCGGGTGCGGTGGGATTGGTGAGCCGGCTTGATGTGGGAACGCTGCTCGAGTTGCTGCCCTCCCGCATGCCGGAGTGGAACCGTTTCTATCACGACATCGTCGTGCGGCAGATTGCCTACGGCGCGGCTCCCGACCGCGGGCGCACGCTGCTGGAACTGGCCGAGATTCTGGATCCACTGGTCTTGCCCGAGGCCGTGGACGAAATCGGAATGAGCGGCGACATGACCTCAACCCCGCCGCTGATTGCCATGGCGCGGCCGGGCGAAGCGGCTTCGCGATCGCCCTTTGTGCAGCTCAAGGCGATTGAGTCTCTCGGGCGATTGAAGGACGCGGAGGCCGTAAGCGTCCTGCGCGAGATTCTGGAGGCCAAGAAAACCTTCGGCTGGGTCTACCACCGAGAGTTAAGAATCGCAGCGGCGCAGGCTTTGTCGAAGACCGATCCGCGATACAGTTCACAGGTTCTGTCCGACAGCGGGTTAGAACCATCGGAACTCGCGATCGCTCCGCTCGATATGGCTCCGGCATGCCCTTGGGTGCGGCAACGGCGTTACGAGCGCATGGTGCTGTCGAAAACCGTCTCGGCAACCATCGGCAGTTCGTGGGGCAAGTCCAGGATTCTGATCCGCGAGCTGAGCCTGGGCGGCGGCATGGGCACGAAGGAAGATAACCTCCGCATCGGCAGCGAAGCGGATTTGGAAATCTCCGTCGGCATGCGTTCGAAAATTCGCGCCCATGTGCTGCTTCGCCGCGCCCGAGTGAACGAAGTGGGATTCGAGATTGTGAACACCGACCTGGAAAGCCGCTTCCGCCTGCGCCGCCTGCTGGTCGACGCCCTGATGAGCGCCCCGCAGAGCCGGGGCCAGGAGTGGAGCGGCGAGCGCAAAGTATAGTCCGCTCTCAACTGTTAGCTTTCAAATAAAAAAGCCTCTGCTCAAGCAGAGGCTTTGATTTTGTAGCGCCGGCGCCCCGCCCTCGTGCTCCGAGCTACTTCACCTTTAGGAAGATGATCGCCAGGGTATAGAGGGCCAGCGACTCGATCAAAACCAAGCCCAACAGAAGGGCAAACTGGATGCCCGGACGTGCGGCAGGGTTCCGGGCGAGTGCCTCGGCTGCGGCTGCTGTGGCCTTGCCTTGCGCCAGACCGCAAACGGCGGACGCGATTGCCATCGAGAATCCAGCGGTGATAGCGATCCAATTTGTCTCGCCCGCGGTGCCGCCCTGCGCGAAGGCAGGGACGGCGAAGCACAGCACGGATAACGTCATGAACAGATGACTCAGTTTACGCATCGGTGTTTCTCCTCGTATCAAATTACCGCCAGTGGGTGGTTGACGCCATACCTTGCAGACGCCCTCACGCTTGCGGCTACCAACAAAAATCAATGCTCGTCGGCGACGGCGCCGGAGACGTAAATGATCGACAACAGCATGAAGACGTAGGCCTGCAAAATGGCGACCACGATATGAAGGCCCATGAAGATGATGGGAATGGCGATTGGGATCATGGAAAAGAAAACCAGGGTGATCAGGTCGCCGGCGAAGATGTTGGCCCACAGGCGGACCGTGAGCGAGAGCAACCGGGCGCAGTGGCTGACCAACTCGATGGGCAGCATCAAAATCGCCAGTGGAATACGCGCCCAGATCGACATCCCTTCCATCGGCGGACCGAAAAAATGCAGTAGATATTTCGGCCCGGCATGTTTGAAGCCCTGCGTGTGGTAGTACAAAAATGCACAGATGGCGCAGCCCAGGGGTACGACTGGAACGCCCGTCGGCGACTCAAAACCCGGAATCAGACCGATCAGGTTGCAGACCAGGATGAAGATGAAGACGATAGTGAAAAATGGCGTGTAGGGCTCGCTGTGATGCCCGATAATTTCCCGGCTCTGGCCCACCACGAAACCTTCGACGGCTTCGAAAGAGTGCTGCAGCCCTCCCGGGGACTCAACCGAGAGGCGCGACCGGAGCAGGAGAAACAGAGTCAGCAGGAATCCGAAGACGAGCAATTCCATCGCGAAAGAGTTCGGGATGGGCGCTTCGGCGTGCTTGGGTGTAATGCGGAGCACATGCAGAAATGCAGTGACCGGCCCGGCGAACAGGCGGTTCAGGATTTCGGTAAACCAGAGTTGTTCAGGCATGCGACAGCTTTCTTGCTCCTCGCCTCTCCTGCTAGGGTGCCCCATTTCTCGCGCGCTCTTTGCGCGAGAAGTGGGGATTTTCGCCGAAAACCTATACCTCGCGAGTCACGGCCACATACAGCTCGTATGCGGCTTCGCAGGCAATTGCTCCAACGGGCAGGAACAGCCCCGCAAACAAGCCACGAAGACTCGCGGGAAAACTGGTTAATATACCATACGCGGCGGCTCCCAACAACAGATAGCGCAACAGGAAGCGGGCCACAAGCCCCTTCCCGGACTGCGATTTACCTGAATTCGTGACGCGATCGGCGAGGTCGGAAACTCCGCCTTTGAGCCAGTGGAAGTTGAGGTAGGCGATGACGCACCCGCAAACGAAGCCGAGAGCGGCCGGACGCCCGAATTTCCACCAAGCTCCTCCAGACAAAAGCACCGCGAGACCGATCATGGAAAGACGGATGCGCTCCAGAGCACCGGAATAGAACACATCGCCCGGAAGCGGAGCGGGGTCAGGATGCTGGTCGATGTTGTCCATTGGGCGGAAGTTTTTATGTGGCCCGCGCAGTTGCAGCGGCACAGCGCGCGATCTTACTTCGTATCGCGCAAAACAGTCCGAATCAGTTCGATCATCCCCGCAGTTATCCCCAAAAAAAGCCCAACGATGCTGATCCATGAGGTGTGAAGCCACCGGTCGAGGGCGGAGCCGGAGAGCCATCCCACGACCGTGCCCGCCGGGAGCATGAGGGCCAGTTGGCTATAACGTCCGACCTGCACCCACGGATTCGTCTTCTTGTCGACCTTGCGGTCCCCTGTTGGAGTAGAAGGCGGCATCTGTGGGAAACAGTCCTAATCGATTCTAAGCGCGAAGATGCTCATGTGGCGACAGCTGCCTCGGGTGTCCGGCCAGCGCGAAGCGCGGCCGCCCCCACCACGACTCTTGTCATTTAGAGAGAAGTGAAGAACCCATGCGCTCAGCGCGTCAGCCTGGCGACGTTCGGATTCTGCGCGATCCCCAGCGCCCAGTTCACCAGCTCGATGAAGCTGTTCGGCAGTAGACCGATGTAAAGCGTAGCAATGCCAGTTACGGCAATCGCAGCGCGCATGGTCAGGCCGATCGGCAGTTTCTCTTCGTCCTTTTCTACCTTGCCCATGAACATGGCGTTGGCGATCTTCAGGTAGTAGTACAGTCCGAAGACGGAATAAAACACGCCCAGCGAAGCCAGCGCGTAGTGCCCGGACGAGACCAGGCTCAGGAAGATAAAATATTTCCCCCAGAATCCGGCCAGCGGCGGGATTCCCGCCAGCGACAGCATGAACACCAGCATCAACACAGCTTCGACCGGCGCCCGCGAGTACAGTCCGTTGAGGTCGTCGAGTTCGTCGCCAATCACGTTGCGGTGCCGCAGCGAAGTGATCACCGCGAACGCGCCCAGGTTCATAAACGTGTAGACCAGCAGATAGATCAGGATGCCCTTGATGCCGTCCGGGCTGAGCTGCGTCGCGGTTCCGGCGATCAGTCCGAGCAGCATGTACCCGACGTGCGCGATCGACGAATAGGCCAGCAGACGCTTGGTGTTGGTCTGGGTCAGCGCGGCGAAGTTCGCGCCAGTCATAGTCGCGATGGAAACAAAGACCAGCAACGGCACCCAGATGGGGCGCATGGGCAAAAGTCCCAGGATGAGGATGCGCAGGAGCATGGCCCATCCCGCGGCCTTCACCGCGACCGACATGAATCCGGTAATGCTGGTGGGCGCACCTTCATACGCATCGGGAGCCCACTGGTGGAACGGGATGGCGGCAATTTTGAACAGCAGGCCGGTGATCGTGGTCAGCAAGGCCACGATGGCTACGGGTCTGTACTCGCTCTTGAGCACATTGTTCGCTAGTTCTCGCGCGATAACCGCCAGATTGGTGCTGCCGGTCAAACCGTAAAACAAGGACAAGCCGTAAGCGAAGATGCCCGAAGAAAACGCCCCGAGCAGCAGGTATTTCAAAGCAGCTTCGTTAGAGCGCCGGTCGCGGCGCAGAAATCCCACCAGCACGTAAGTCGAAATGGCCATCAACTCAAGCCCGATGAAAATCAGAACGATGTCAAGGCCGGCGGCCATGCACATCATGCCGGCAACCGAGAGTAGCATAAGAGCGTAATACTCGCCGTGATTCTCGTGCTCGGTTTCGAGGTACCGCACTGACATGAGAATGGCGATGGCCGTCGCCGCGAGGAATAAGTACCAGAAATAAATGGCGAAGCGATCGACCGCTATCGTATTCAGCATCGCCGCGTGGCCGCCGACCCCGTGAGCCTCAAGATAAGCAAGAATTCCTGGCCTAAAAGGATTCCATATTGCGGCCGCTGAGAACGCAACGCCGCACAGCGCCATCACCGCATTTACCCACTTTTCCTCTGGAGGAATCCACAGGTCAATCAGCAGAATCCCCAGCGCAAACAAAGTAAGCAGAGTGATGGGCAAGACCAGCAGATAGTCCGTCATCGAGAATCCGAGCGTGCCCACTAATTCGCCCCCTTCTTCTTCGGGGCAGCGACAGGTGGCTTCACAAGCTTTCCACCATGGGGCGGAATTCCGCCTCTGTCGTCAAGCGTCACCGGGAACTGCGGGCTTTCCTCTGCCGGTTTCACGACGGCGTTCACAGTCGTGGACTTCAAGTAGTCAGGACCACGCACCATCGAGATCGTTTTCTCCACCGGTTGCTGCAAAATCTGAAAGAACGGCTTGGGATAAAGCCCAATCCAGAAAGCCATAATCAACAGCGGCACAAACGTGGCCACTTCCCGCGGCGTGAGATCGTGCAGTTTTTCATTCTTGGGATTCGTCACGGGCCCGAAGAACACGCGCTGGTACAGCCACAGCAAATACGCCGCGGCCAGCACAACTCCGGGAACAGCCCACGCGGCCCACTTCCAGTTCTCCGTGAAGGTTCCCCAGAGAATGGTGTACTCGCCGATGAACCCGTTCAGCAGCGGCAAGCCCATCGACGACAGGAACATGATCATCGTAATTGTCGCGTAAACAGGCATGACGTTCGAGATGCCGCCGTATTCCGCGATCTCGCGCGTGTGTCGCCTTTCATAGAGAATGCCGACAATCAAGAACAGCGCCCCGGTCGAGATGCCGTGGTTGATCTGCTGCAGCACCGATCCGCTCAACCCCAGTGGCGTGAGCGCAAAAATTCCCAGCGTGCAGAAGCCCAGATGGCTCACCGACGAATATGCCACCAGCTTCTTCATGTCCTTCTGCATCAGCGAGACCAGCGCGCCGTAAATGATGCCCACGATCGAAAGGAAAATCATCCACCCGCGCACCGTCATCCCCAGGAACGTCTCGGAACTCAACAGCACTCTGGGAAAGAAGGGAAGCGAAAAGCGGATGAATCCGTACGTCCCCATTTTCAGCAGGACGCCCGCCAGAATTACCGAGCCTGCGGTGGGCGCCTCCACGTGCGCGTCCGGCAGCCACGTGTGGAACGGGAACATCGGCACTTTGATGGCGAACGCAAAGAAGAAACTCAGGAACAGCAACGTCGCCGCGTACGGACCGTAGTCGGAATAAATGCGCGGCGCTGTTTCGTACAGTCTCTCGAGGGCGAAGGTGTAGATGCCCGTAACTGCGTGATGGTGGAAGTACAGAAACAGAATGCCCAGCAGCATCAGCACCGAGCCAGCCAACGTGTACAAGAAGAATTTAATGGCGGCGTAGAGCTTGCGCGGCCCTCCCCAAATCCCGATCAGCAGATACATCGGCACCAGCATGGCTTCCCAGAACACGAAGAAGAGGAAGAAATCGAGCGCCATAAAAACGCCCAGCATGCCAGTCTGCAGAAACAGAAACCAGATGTAGTATTCCTTGACGCGATTCTCGATGGCGGTCCACGAAGAGAGGATCGAGATCCATCCCAGCAGCGTCGTGAGCATGATCAGCAAAAACGAGATGCCGTCGATGCCCAGCACGTAGCCCGCGCCGATCGAAGGAATCCAGTTGCCCGCCGCGCCCTCCATGAACTTGAAGCCGGGCTCGAAACGCTGCTCCCAGAACCAGGGCACCAGCGGCAGCGAGACCAGCAAGCCGGCGAGCGCAAAAATATTCGCGATCCAGCGGATGGCGTCCTTGTTCTCCTTAGGCACAAACAGGAGAAACAGCGCACCCACGAGCGGCGTGAAAAGAATGATCGATAAGATGTGGTTTTGCATAAGAGCTCTTGGCTCTTGGCCTTTGGCTTTTAGCTAAGAGCTAAGAGCCAATAGCTAAGAGCTGCGTTAGTGATACACGTAATAAAACACAAACCCCACCAACCCCGCGGTCATCACCAGCGCATACCATTGCACCAGCCCCCACTCAAACAGCCGCGCGGGATAACTCAACATCCGCGCCAGAATCGCCGGACCGTTGACGCCGATCCCATCGATAATCCACTTGTCCCACCAACTGGAGAACGTCGCCGTGGAGCGGGTGATCCAGCCCGCGGCGTTCACCGCGCCGTCGATCACATGCGAATCGAACCACGAACTGGCTTCTCCCAGACCCATCACTCCCAGCCGCACGTCTCCCAGCTTGCGACGGCCGGTGAAAACGTAGTCGTAGCCTTCGTCCACGTAATATTTGTTCAGCAACGTGTCGTAAACAGGCGGCGCGGCCGCGGCAATAGGCTCGGTATAACCCTTACCGGCGTTGCCGTAGGCGCGCGAAGCCATGAGCCATCCCACGCCAGCGGCTGCCACCGAGAGACCCATCAGCAGATATTCAGTGAGGCCAGGCCCTGACTCGCTCGCAGGCGGAACTTCTTTTTCCGCTGCGTTTGCGAACACCGGCTCCAGAAACTTCTCGAAGTGGTTCGAGCCCCCCAGGCTCGCCGGCCATCCCAGCCAGCCTGCCGTGATCGAGAAGAACGCCAATACCACCAGCGGTACCGTCATCGACTTCGGCGATTCGTGGATGTGGTGCTCGATTTCGTGGCTGGTAACGCGCGACGGGCTCCAGAACGTCAGGTACATCAGCCGGAACATATAAAAAGCCGTCATCAGCGCAGTGGCAAACCCAATAGCCCAAAGATACGGGCCGTACGTCGCGAACTTCCAAGCCTGCCACAGGATTTCGTCCTTCGAGAAGAATCCGGCCAGGATCGGGATCCCGGCAATGGCCAGCGTAGCCACGAGCATGGTGCGGAAGGTGACGGGAATCTTCCCCGAAAGATCACCCATGTTCCGCATGTCCTGCTCGCCACTCATGGCGTGAATCACCGAGCCCGCGCCCAGAAAGAGCAGCGCCTTAAAGAACGCGTGCGTGAATACGTGGAACACTCCAGCAGAGAACGCTCCGACCCCAAGCGCCAGAAACATGTATCCGAGCTGTGAGACCGTCGAGTAAGCCAGCACCCGCTTGATGTCGTTCTGCACCAGCCCGGTCGACGCTGCGAAAATCGCAGTCAGCGCGCCCACGATCGCCACCACCAGCATCGACTCCCGAGACAGCACGAACAGCGCATTCGACCGCGCCACCATGTAGACGCCCGCCGTAACCATGGTCGCCGCGTGGATCAACGCGGAAACCGGCGTAGGCCCTTCCATCGCGTCGGGCAACCACACATAAAGAGGAAGCTGCGCCGACTTCCCGCAGGCCCCAACAAAAAGCAGCAGCGTTGCCGCGGTGATGTAGGGATTGCCGAGCAATGTTGCCGCGTGCTCGCGGGCGAATCCAGTTACGTCAATAAAACGCAACGAGCCGCAGAGCCAGGCGACAAAAAACATGCCCAGAATAAATCCCGCATCGCCGATGCGGTTGACGATAAACGCCTTATTAGCCGCATCGCTGGCCGACTTCCGATGAAAATAAAACCCAATCAACAGGTACGAACACAGCCCCACGCCTTCCCACCCGACAAACATGAGCACGTAATTGTTCGCCAAAATCAGCGTGAGCATCGAGAACATGAAGAGATTGAGATACCCGAAGAACCGGTAATACCCGCCTTCATGCGCCATGTACCCGGTCGAATAAATATGGATCAGCATCCCGACACCAGTCACGAACAGCAGCCAGATGCTGGAAAGCGGATCGAGCAGGAATCCAGCGTCGGCCTGAAAAGAGGCCGCAGAGCCGTCAGATTTCTGGTAATTCAAGTGGCCCGTGTCGGTGCCAAGCCAGGTGTAGAGGATCTTTTCGTAGGGCCCATGCTCATTCGCGGCGGCCCAGTTCGTATACTGCAAGACCGCGCCGCAGGCCATAAGAAATGCCAGAACGACAGATCCGACGCAGACCGCGCTCACCGTCGACTTCTGCAGCCTGCGCCCGAAAAAAAACATAAGCGCCGCGCCGACGGCAGGCAGCAGCGGGATGAGCCAGATGTGGTCTAGAAACATGTCGCCTTTGGCTCTTAGCTTTTGGCTCTTAGCTCGACCCCGAAAGGCCAAAAGCCAAGAGCCAACAGCCAAGAGCGATCTTCTACCACTTCAACAAATTCACCTCATCCACATTCACCGTCTCCTTATTACGGAAGAAGGCGATCAGGATGCCGAGGCCAACCGCAGCTTCCGCGGCAGCGTCGGTGATCACGAAAATTGCAAAGACCTGCCCGTGCAACGCGCTGGGTCCACCGAAGTGGCCAGGCATTCCTTGCCAGTAGCGCGAGAATGCAACCAGGTTCAGATTGACCGCGTTCAGAATCAACTCGATCGACATCAGCACGATGACCACATTCCGCCGCGTGAGCACGCCAATCACGCCCAGCAGGAACAGGGCAGCGCCCAGCACCAGGTAGTGCAGCGTCGTGATGTGGAGCATCGCGCCCATGTTGATCACAGCCAATCAGCCACCGGCCTTGTCATTCCGACCGATGCACCCTGTCATACCGACCGAAGGGAGGAACCTGCTTCCCGCCGGTACCTGCTCACGTTCAAATCCTCTTCTTCGCCATGACAACCGCCCCGATGATCGCCACCAGCAGCAGCAGGGAAGCGATTTCGAAGGCAAACATATACGTTCCGTGCGTCCGGTCAAACAACAGAGCCGCGATCGCCTGGGTATTTTGCGATTCTCCGTAGGTCACTTGACCTTCGGGGAAGAGCGCCTTGCCTTTTGGGGTAGCCGTATAGACCGCGATAAACAGGCCGCCTAACGCCGCCGCAGCAGCAATTCCGACCAGCCACTGCTTGTTGAACTGCCGCTCTTTCGCCGCCCGCTCAATCGAGATCAGCATGATCACGAACAGGAACAGCACCATAATCCCGCCGGCATACAGAATGATTTGCAAGCCAGCCACGAACGGAGCGTAGAGCATAAGGTAGAGCGCAGCCTGGGCCAGCAACGTCGTGATCAGCGCCAACGCCGAGTGCACCGCGTTCTTGCGCGTGATCACCAGGATGCCGCCGATGATCATGGTACCGGCCAGCAGGTAAAAGAAAAATGGCGTCGCTACAGGAGGATTCATGGGTGCCCCACTCCCCGCAATTGATCCCACAGATCCGCGCGCATGGCGACGACCGCGGTCAGAATCAACAGCGCCAGGCCCATGGGCAGCAGCACTTTCCATCCCATCTTCATGAGTTGGTCAAAGCGATAACGCGGGAATGTGCCACGATACCAGATATACAGGTACATGAACCCGGCAACTTTGGCCGCGAACCAGAAAATGTCGCCGACCCGGTCCCGCACACCTGGAACGAACATGATCAGGCCGATCAGCCCGAGCACCGCCCCGAACCCGGCCAGGCCCATGGTTTGAATCTTGAACAGCGGATGCTTGGGCATGCGGACCACATTGAAGAAACAGATCGCCGCGAAGAAAAGGAACGTAAGTCCAGGCACAAGCGAAAAAACGAGGTCCCACGTAGATCCGCTCAACAAGTTGGGGAACGGCCGCAACCATCCTCCGAGCCACAGCGTGACCGCGATCGACGACACCGCGATCATCGCGGAGTATTCCGCCAGAAAAAATAAAGACCATCGGAAGCCGCTGTACTCGGTATGGAATCCGGCAGTGAGTTCGGATTCAGCTTCGGGCAGGTCAAAGGGCGCGCGGTTCGTCTCGGCCACCATCGCGATCGCGAAGATGAAGAATCCGATCAGCCCCAGCGGGAAGAATTTGAAGATGAACCATTCTCCCGACGCCTGCTGCGCCTGCACGATGCCGATCATGCTCAGCGTGCCAGTGCCGGTCTGAAGGCTGGTCATCATGATGACCGAAACCACGGCCAGGCCCATCGCAACTTCATACGAAACCATCTGTGCGCTGGAGCGCAGCGCCCCGATCAGCGGATAGTGCGAATTCGAAGCCCATCCCGCCGTCACGATCCCCAGCACGCTCAGCGACGAGACACCCAACATAAAGAGGATGCCGATATTCATGTCGGTAATCGCGTGCGTAGGCCCGAAAGGAACGACCACGAAAACGGTGAACGCCGCCAGCACAACGATGAACGGCGCGATCCAGAAGACAAACTTGTCGGCCTCGGCCGGGATGATGTCTTCCTTGAGCAGCAGCTTAATCGCGTCGGCAATCGGCTGCAGCAAGCCGTGCGGCCCCACGCGCATCGGGCCGAGGCGCACCTGCATGTGCGCGAGAATTTTCCGCTCCAGCCAGTTCATGGCGATGACGGCAATGGAAAGCCCCACGAAGACGAGCAGAATGTAGACTGTCGCCCAGAAAATATTTCCGTCGGCGCCGGGCGTCACTCTTACTTTCGGATCGAGATATTTCTCGATGTACAGAATCAGCTCGTGCATCAGCGGTCTACCTCGCCGAGAACGATGTCCAGCGTGCCAATGACGGCAATCACGTCGGAGACGAGCTGCCCACGACACATCACGTCGAGCGCCTGCAGGTTCACGAACGACGGCGGCCGCACGCGGATTCTGTAAGGCTGTGTCGACCCGTCGCTGACGATGAAGTATCCCAGCTCGCCCTTGGGAGCCTCGATGGAATGGTAGACTTCGCCCACCGGAGGCTTCATGACCTTGGGAACCTTTGCCATGATGGGCCCTTCGGGAATCCCCGCGACCGCCTGCTCGATGATTCGGCACGACTGCCGCATCTCCGCCATGCGGACCAGATATCGATCATACGTGTCGCCGTGCTCACCCGTAGGAATCTTGAAGTCGAAATTCTTGTAGTTAGCGTAAGGCTGAGCTTTGCGAATATCCCATTGCACGCCACTGGCGCGCAGGACAGGTCCGGTCACACCTAAAGCGATGCAGTCCTTGCCTGAGATCTTGCCCACGCCTTTCGTGCGCTCAAGCCAGATGCGGTTGGTAGTGAGCAGTTCCTCGTACTCGTCGATCTTCGGAGCGAAGAACGCCAGGAAATTCTTCACCTCTTTTTCGAAGCCATCATAAGCCTCGTACTGCAGGCCACCGATGCGAAACGCATGCGTAGTAAGCCGCGCCCCGCAATACTTTTCGAAAATCTTGAGAATCTCTTCCCGGTCGCGGAACGTATAGAACAGCGGCGTGATGGCGCCAATGTCGAGCGCATGTGTGCCCAGCCAGAGCTGGTGGCTGGCGATGCGGTTCAGCTCGGTCAGGATGACGCGAATGTATTGCGCCCGCGGCGGCGCTTCCACGCTCAGAAGTTTTTCGACCGCCTCGCAATATCCCAGCCCGTTTGAGACCGCCGCCACGTAATCCATGCGGTCGACGTACGGATTGAACATCGTGTAAGTGCGGTGCTCGGCAATCTTCTCCACCCCGCGGTGCAGGTAGCCGATCACGCACTCAAGCCCCAGCACCTTTTCGCCATCAAGCCGCAAAATGACCCGCAGCACGCCATGCGTTGCCGGATGCTGCGGCCCCATATTGATGACGAGCTCGTTCGAATCCAGAAACGTCTTGTCCGGCGTGTCCAGATCCAGCGGCGAGAGTGTGTTCGGGTCCGTCATTTAATGAATCGGGAAGGGCACGACTTCAGTCGTGCCACGAGGGTCACACAATAGTTGGGCCTTAGCCCCTGAGGGTCGCTGGGGACGGCGCCGAAAGCGGCCTTTGCTTGATGTGCTTTCATTGCCCGCTCTCAATCCCCAAATTGATCTGCACCCACTCATTATCCTGCTGCAAAATGCCGTAATCTTTGCGCAACGGATGCCCCTTCCAACCATCCGGCAAAAGAATCCGCTTCAGGTCGGGATGCCCGTCGAACTTGATCCCAAACATGTCGAACACTTCGCGCTCCAGCCAATTCGCAGTCGCCCAGATCGGCACCGAACTCGGCAGCGTCTCGCCGTCAGCGATCAGCGTCTTCACGCGGATGCGTTCGTTGCGCGAAAACGAGTACAGCACCCACACCACGTCAAACTGCTTCTCGCGCTGGGGATAGTGCACCGCGGTAATGTCCACGCAGTAGTCAAACTGCTCTTCGTTGTGCAGATTCTGCAGAATCTCCGGAATCAGCGACCGATCGACCACCATATAGTTCTGCCCCAGATGGGTCAAAGGCTCGATCCCCGATCCATATTCTCCCTTGAACTTTGCAACCATCGGCGAATCCCACGGCGTAGGAACCGGGGCAGCAGGTTTCGGCGGAGCCGCAGCGGGCTTGGGGGCGGCCGGCGCCGCAGGCGCAGCGGCAGCTGGTTTTGCTGGGGTTGGTGGTGCGGCAGCAGCTGGCGTCTCAGATCCAGGTTGCGTCGAGCCGGAAGGACTAGCCTTCACCCCGCCCGGGCTGGCGGGCTTGTCCGCCGCCGGTTTCGGCTCACCTTCCGGCGGCGGTGGAGTGGGGGATTTGATTTCGTCCGGCATTAGCGCGTAGGCACAAACCTCCCGCGGCGTGTGCGTTGGAAAGAACGTTAACTTTTATCAGCTTGAGAGTGCGAAGTCAACGACGCGGTGGGCGACAGATTGTGAAAATCTCGCATTTAATCGCCGCTCTCTCCTTGCTCTGTCATCCTGAGCAAGTTGCCGAGAGCGCAGCGAACGACACTCCGTCGAAGGATCCCTTTCACCGCCGCGAAACCAGCGACTACACGAGTAGTTAAGCGCGCGATTGCGCCTGGTAGGTCTCGATCAAATCGCGGATCCGCTGCGCGTCGGCTTTGCGGTGCCCGTGGCTGGTGATGGGATCGGTGCCCCCCGTCGATTCAATGACAATCTCGGACCAGAACACGCCGGTAGAAATGTGCACCGAAGCGATCTTCGACATGCCGATGCTTTCTTCGTTGCTGCCGAACAGGCGCGACTTGACCCGCGCCACGCGCTGCGGGCTGATGACCAGCTTCGTAGGGAAGAAAAAATTACCCTGCGTCCAGCGACTGGCCGCAAAGGTTTCGGCCGGCGAAGAGTCCATGGGATTGTCTGGGAGCGCAGGCATGGTTTTATGTTCGATTGTCTAAACCCATTCCAGCGCTCCTTTTCTCCATACCCAGATGTAACCCACAATCAGGATCGCCAGGAAGATCAGCATTTCCAGCAGACCAAACAGCCCGAACGCCTTGAACCTCACAGCCCAGGGAAACAGAAAAATTGTTTCCACATCGAATACCACGAACAGGATCGCGATGATGTAGTAGCGGACGGTGTACCGTCCCCGCGCGCTGTCGATCGGGTCGATGCCGCATTCGTAAGGCATCAGCTTGGTCTTGCTCGGATTCGAAGGCCGCACCAGTTTTGCCAGGAGCAAAGTAATGGGCAGCAGCGTCCCAACGATAGCGATGAAGATAAAGATGGGAACGTAATTTTGCGGCATAAAGAGTCTAGCCTCGTTAATCAGCGCAGCAAGTCATAGTAGCGCCGATGGCGACGCCGTTCAAGAGAAGGTTCAAGACAAGGTTTCCTTCGTGAACCTTAGTGCCCTTCGTGGTTTAAGGTTCTCTTGTGCGCTCACGAAAATCCATTCCGCGCCAGCGGCAACTCCCGCACTCGCTTGCCCGTAGCGGCAAAAACCGCGTTGCACAGCGCCGGAACAAACGGAGGCACACCAGGCTCGCCCACCCCCGCAGGTGGCGCACTGCTTTCCACAATGTGGATATCCACCTGGCGCGGCGAGTCGTTCATTCTCGCCACCGGATAATCGTAAAAATTAGACTGATCGACCGCACCGCCGGTGGCCGTGATCTCGCCCGTGCGCGCGATACTCGTTCCAAAGACCGCCGCGCCTTCGAACTGCTGGCGGACCATCTCAGGGTTGGCCACGACTCCGGCGTCCACCGCGGTCGTGACGCGGGGAATGCGAATCGTCCCCTGGTCGTCAACCTCGACCTCAACCACGGATGCTACATAGGTAAAGAAGCTGCGGTGCACCGCAATTCCCATCCCCGTGCCCTTGCCGAACTTCTTCTTGCCCCAGTTCGCTTTTTCCGCGGCCAGTTCGGTGACGTGGCGCAGGCGCGCGATGTCATACGGATATTTTGCCGCCATATCGGCTTGCTGCCCGGCGTCGATGGTGCGCCCATTTCCAATCAACCCGAGCAGGTAATCGTAAGGATCGCGATTCGCCGCGTACGCCAGCTCATTGGCGAACGATTGGACTGCAAATGCGTGATAAATATTCGCCACCGAACGCAGCCAGCCGATGCGAACGTGCGCTACCGCCTTCCCATTTTCCGACCGGAAGTTGGGAACGTCGAAAGGAACAACATTCCATCCCATTGACATCTCGCCCGCGCCCCCGTAAACCGTATTCGTATCGAACGTCGATCCGATGGGCGGGAACACAGACCGCTGCAGCCAGGCTTTCGGCTTGCCGCCGTCGTCGAGTGCAGCCTTCAAGTACATGGCGGCGACCGAGTGGTAATAGTCGAACTTGATGTCGTCTTCGCGGCTCCAGATGACTTTGACCGGCTTGCCAGTTTTTTGTGACAGCACGGCTGCTTCGACGGCGTAGTCAGGCTTGGACTTTCTCCCAAACCCGCCGCCGAGAAAAGTCACGTGGCAGGTGACGTTTTCCTTCTTCACGCCCAGAGCCTTGGCAACTTGCTCTTGAACTCCCTGCGGATCCTGCGTCGGCGACCAGACAGTAACCTTTTCCCCTTGAACATCCGCGACCGCGACCGGAGGCTCCATGGAAGCGTGCGCGAGATGAGGCGCAAAGTATTCGGCTTCGACAATTTTTCCGCCCTTGGCGAATTCGGCGTCGGGATCGCCAATGGTGTGCACGACTTTGCCCGGCTGGCGTGCCGTCTGCTGCAACTCCTTCTTATAGTCGGCGGAGTTATACGCAGCGTTGCTGCCGTTGTCCCACTCGATTTTGAGATTCTTCCTTCCCTTGAACGCAGCAAACGTGTTGTCGGCGATCACAGCGACGCCGCCCAAAGGCTGAAACGCGTGCGGCGGTTTGAACGGATCGATCGCCATCGTCTTCTTTACACCGATCACCTTGAGCGCGGCGGAGTCATCGACGGACTTCACTTTCCCCCCGAGCACCGGCGGGTGAGCAATCGCAGCATAGAGCATGCCGTCCACCCGAACGTCCATGCCAAACAGCGGCTTGCCGGAGCAAACTTCTGCGACGTCGTAGCCAGGAGCAGGCTTGCCGATGTAGCGCCATTGTTGCGGCGACTTGAGCTGCAACTCTTCTTTCTTGGGAACTGGAAGTTTCGCGGCGAGAGCGGCAAGTTCTCCGTAACCGAGCTTGCGGCTTGAATTCTTGTCCGACACGACATGGACAGGATCGGCAACACACTGGGATTCGGGAACACCCCACTGCTGCGCAGCCGCCCGAACTAGCATCAGGCGCGCAGTGGCTCCGGCTTCACGCAGCACGTCAAAAAATTCGCGAACCGAATGGGATCCGTCAGTATCTTGCGAGCCGTATACGGTGTCGCCGTCGGCCTGCAGTACGGTCACGCGGCTCCAGTCGGCGTCGAGTTCGTCGGCGAGAATCCGCGGCAGGCTGGTACGCACGCCATTGCCCATCTCCGACCGGTGTGCCACGATGTAGACCATACCGTCGGTGTGAATGCCGACAAAGACGCTGGGATGGAAGGCCGTGCCCCCAATTGATGAAGGCGTGATTGCCGCCAAACCGGGTGCTCCATTTCCCGCCGCTTTTGCGAGAAGTGGGGAGGTTCGAGCGCACACCACAAACGCGCTGGTCGCCAACATGCCATATAGAAAGTTGCGGCGCGAAACATTTTCAATCGTGATCGTTTCCGTACTGGAGTTTTCCAAAGTGATCATGCCGTCTCCTTCGCCGCTTCCTTGATCGCGGCCCGGATGCGCTGGTAAGTCCCGCAGCGGCAGATGTTGCCCGCCATCACCGTATCGATGTCGTCGTCGGTGGGCTTCGGCTTCGACGACAGCAGCGACACAGCCTGCATGATTTGGCCCGGCTGGCAGTAACCGCATTGTGGGACGTTCACTTCCGCCCAGGCCTTTTGCACGGCATGCGGACCGTTGCTCGAAATCGCTTCGATGGTCGTGATATCGAGCCCTTCGACGGTGCCCATCTGCTTCGAGCACGAGCGAATCGCTTTTCCGTTTTGCAGCACCGTGCAGGCGCCGCACAAAGCCATGCCACAGCCGAATTTTGTTCCCGTCAGTCCGAGAATGTCACGCACGTACCACAACAGTGGCATCTCCGGATCGCCGTCGAAACTCTGGACGCGTCCGTTCACCTTGAAATGAACCATGGGGCACTTCCTGAATTGGAGTGGTTAGAAAATGATGGCCCCTATTCTACTGCGCGAAAAGGCAAAAATGCATCATCTGCGCCCGCCTTCGTAGAGACGCTGCTGGCAACGTCTCAGCAGCGGCGGACTTGGAAATCGCTGATTGAGCTCCTACTTTGTCATCCCGAGCGGAGAAGAATTGCCGCCTTTTCGGCAATTCTCCGGAGTCGAGGGACCTTGTGTTTTCCCTTACGATACTTGATCAGAGCTTCCCTGGCGGTCGACTCTACTTCTCCCAGTGAGTTGTGCTGAATTGTTGTGGATCGAAAGTTCCCGGCGCAAGGTTCACATTAGCCCGAATGTCAGAGTAGTCCTCGCTAAACACCATCTTGTCATCAGTGTGCACCTCGACCCGGGCCGCGACCCACGCTCCGGCCAGCGGGCGGTAGTCGGTGAAACGGACGTCGTCAAGCTTCTTAGGATCGTCGTGAGCCGGTTCAATCTCGCGCACAAACAGAAGCGTGTCTTTCGCCACCCAGAACTGTTTGGATTTCAAATCGCCCTTGTCGGCGCCCACCACGTACGCCGGATGTCCCTCCCAGGTATCTTCGCGGAACTTCGACAGATCGTAGCCCTCGCCCTTCACCACCTTAATAGTGGTCTCAGGATCCTGCGTATAGACGTCGAATCCGAGGACAAGCAGCATGTTCACCAAGGGGATGCTGCCCGTGACTTTGCCGTCCTTGACGACCGTGGCTGTCCCGTCGACCAGCACATAGCCGTTGCCGGTGGAAGGCGGCCCGATATCGATGCGCAACTTCCCCGGCAGCAGCGCTGCCTCATACCAGGTTTCTGCCGTGCTCGTGCCGTCCGGTTTATAGGTAGTGCTCTTCTGCGTGAACGTGAGTGTCTTATACCAGGAGGTCTGGTAACGGTCGTGCATCGCGCGCAGCAGCCCGTCGCCGGTGTGAACGTCTTGCGCCTGAACCACGGCAAAGCTCAGCAGCGCAGAAATGAACAGAGTTCGCTTGAAGAAATTCATCGTGGGTACCTGTCGACGAAGATCGTATCTTAAGTGAGTATTAGGGCTCAAATTTCTTGGCACCCAGAGTTCCCTCGCACTTGTCAGGCAAAATAAAGACATTGCGAGCGAGGTCGGATTGCAGTGTCGCATCTCGATAGTATCGTGTGAGGATCCCGTTCTTCCATTCCAACAAGTCGGGATTGACCCGCGCGAATTCGTCCCAGTCGACCGCTGCCGACCGCGCCATGCGTTCGCGAATCAGAAAGAAGTACGCGTGGGTGATGGTCTCATGGTAAAGCCGCGACTTGCCGCGGGCCGCAGCATAGCGCTTCAGCGCGGTCGCAAACTTTTCCAGCGCCGGAAAAACCGGATATTGCGACAAGTATGCAAAGGCAAGGCGCACATGGTCGGCGTGGTGGAAGGAGTCCGCTGGAAGGGCGTCGCCTTCGAAACGCTGGATAAGTTCTTCATTGGTCATGGCCGCGCCGTTTTTCAGTCAGGATGTAAAGCTGTCAAAATGTGGGGACAGCCACCCCCGGCTGTCCGCCGGGCGCAGCCCGGCGATCTTGACCTTCAGCCTTTCTTTCCGGCCGCAACCGCAAACGCCGCGGCAGCATAAATCACCAGATTGCCAATCCCATACATCCCATGCAGCAGGTGAAGCAGGATCGCCATGATGACCACCGCCAGCAGCAACCATGCGCCGCGGACAGCGGTCTGCGGAATCAGCAGCAAAACGCCCCCGGCGATCTCGCCGAATCCCAGAACCAGCCGCACGAACCCGGGCATGTGCGTCCGCGCAAAGTCGTGCGCAGCGCTGGGCAGCACGAACATCACGGCCTCGATCAGAATCACGATGCCCAGGGAGTACTGCAGGACGGTCAAAGCGCATTTGGCTTGAGTCGAACTCATGGATTTCCTCTTTTGACTATTTTTCGGTGTTGCGCTTGCGTGGAGACTTCGACCTGATTTCTTGCAAGCGGTGGCTGGCGCTGGAGTCGAGATCCAGTTCGTAAAACTTTTTCAGCTCACGAATGCGTTCCAGCGAAGCCGCGCTAAACGGCGTCTTCCCATCGAAGGCGTGCAGCACAATCCCTTCGAGCACATCGCCCAGGGTCATGTCGTGGTATTCCGCAAACCCCTTGAGCACTTTGAGAATGCGTTTCTCGATGCGCACCCCGGTTTGCACCCGCTCGACCAGAAGCTTAGGATCGTCACTCATTGGTACCAATGTACCACGGTACCACATCGAATGCAAATTCCAGGAACTTCAGGTCTCCGTGAGTCTGCAATCGCCTAACTTTCGGCTCTGGGGATGAATCAATTGGATTGAAATCGATCTGAATGACGAGCCATGCGAGGCCGCGCCCCGACTTACGAGCTCTTCTCGACAATCTCCTGCAGCGCCGCTCGGTAACCCCGGCTGCAGGAGAGCTCTCTCCCGCTTCTCAGAACCACCACATATTCTCCACTGTTCACCGGGATCAGTTCCTTGATCTTGCGCACGTTGACGATCGTCGATCGATGGATGCGGACGAAATGATTCGCGTCCAGCCGTTCGGAAATCCGGCTGATCGTCTCGCGGAAAAGATAAGCGTCTTTGCCAACGTTCAAGCGCACATAATTCGCCGCCGCTTCGATCCACTCGATCGTATCCAGGTCAAGGAACACGACTCGTCCATTGGCCTTGATCACCAGGCGGCTGTCCCGTTCGGGTGCGGGCAGCGCCACCGACCGCACCTGCGACAGCAGGTTCAGAATCCGGTGTGTGATTTCCCGATCCCGCGCCTTCAGCAATTCCGCTCGTGCTCTCTCCAACGCATGGTGCAGTCGTTCCTGGTCGAATGGCTTCAACAGATAGTCCAGTGCATTGGACTCAAACGCTCGAATCGCGTACTGATCGTAAGCTGATGTGAAAATAACCAGCGGCATTTCTTCCGGCGGAACTTCGCTCAAAACCTGGAAGCCATCCAGATCCGGCATCTGGATATCGAGCAGCAGCATGTCCGGCCGAAAATTGCGAAGCGCAGCCACGGTTTGTCGGCCATCCTGGCACTCCGCCACGACCTTTACCTGCGGTTCCGCTGCCAGCAGGATAAGCAACTTCTGCCGTGCCAGTCGCTCATCGTCGGCGATGACGGTGCGAATCACCGTATCGAACGGCCGGTCTGACGTCGGCAAAGTAACCGATTCTGGGATCATTGGCGACTCGCATGATTCCGACTGTTGAATAGACGTGACTGACTCATAATGGTTGCCCGCTACATTCGTCCCAGCATCGACGACTTATCCCGCGCTCGCGACTTGCGGTCCCCTCAAAGCGATTCTCTATCCCACGCACGCGTGTGCTAGTCCCCTCGAGGTCCACAAGTGGACATCGCTGACAGCTCAACAAAGGCTTTTCGTTTGTCTGCGCAGGTCTCGCAGAAAGGACAGTGGAGAATGTCAACGTGATAGCAACAAAACATCCCTAACAGCGGAACTGCACGAACCCAAAAATGAGCGGATGCGCGCGACGGGACCCAGCGCAAATCGTGCGAACCACCCTTGATTCGCGCGCCTCTGATAACCACCGCCCCGCTGCCGCGTCCATCATGCAACCGCGTCCACGGGGCACCGTCGGTCAAGCAACAAGACGATGCTTGTCACTTGAGTCCAACAACAGCTGTGGGCCAGCGTGTTGTGATCGAAACAGCAAACGCCCGCGCAGTCTTTTCACTGGCGGCATGTACGCCTTGGGATGAATGGTCGTCTTTCTGGGACGAGTGGTAGATATGTCGGGACTGAAAAATTCCGCCATCAGCCGCAACGATCTTTGATTGCTCTCTTGCCTGATTTAGTCCATCATGTATGCCGCTTTCTATGACGCGGACTACCGACGAAAACGAGCTTCCAAAACGATCCGATACCGTATACGACCTGGCTGATGGTGCTGCTCAGATGAATGCCAGCTGCGCAGGATGCGGTCTAGCGCTTCCGGCCGATGCCGCGATTTATGCGTGCTCCCACGAATCCACTTTCTGTGAGACTTGCTCATCGCAGATGCACGGCGTTTGTCCGCATTGTCAAGGCAAGTTAGTCCGCCGGTTCCAGCGAATGTCGGACCTACACAATGGCGCAGACATCAATCACGGTTTCCCCGGCGTGTTTCGCTCCTGGATCATCTGGGCCTTGAGTGCCGGCGTCTGGACATTCGTTACTCTGGCTTACGCCATCACAGTCTACGAGTTGTATCGTTCCACCGGCGGGTCCATGAGCTTTCTCGCCTGCCTGGGTATGGCCGCCAGCCAGGTGCTCACCTATGTTCCTCTGACTCCCTTCGTTTTCGCATTCGCAATTCGCTTTCAGATACAACGTAACAACTGGGCGAGGAGTTCCTTGATCCTGCTGGCCGGCGGGCTGGTGTTCACCCTGGTGCAGGTAGCGCTGCACGGCATGACTCCCTACGCATTTTGGGACGCTCGGCTCCGGCACTGGGTTTCCGCTGTTTGGGACACGCAAACCCACGCCTTCCACATCCAGTGGTTTATGTATAAAAGGATCTTGCTCTCGAACCTGGTGGACGACGTTGTCACCGTCTACTTGCCGATCGTGCTGGCCGCTCACGTGGCGTCTTACTACCAAGGGTTACGGGAGCGGGAGTTACGCACATCGCAATTGCAGGCGCAACTTGAAAAGGCGCGGCTGCAATCGCTCAAGAGTCAACTGCAGCCCCATTTCCTCTTCAACACCTTGAACTCCATTTCCGCGTTGATGTTAACCAACGTTCAAGCGGCCGATCGCATGATCACCAGGCTCGGCGACCTGCTCCGGATCAGCCTCGAAACCGCCGGAACTCAAATGACCACCCTCAGCCGCGAGCTGGAATTCGTCAATTGTTATATCGAGATCGAAAAAGTACGATTCGAAGAAAGGCTCAAGGTGTATGTCGACGTCGCTCCCGAAACTCTCGACGCCAGCGTCCCTCACCTGTTGTTGCAGCCTCTGGTCGATAACGCCATCAAACACGGAATTTCCCGGCGACTGTCTGGCGGCGAGATTCGAATCTCCGCCACTCACGATAACGACGATCTTCATCTGGAGGTGAGAGACAACGGACCCGGCCTAAGAGACGCAGTCCACTCCCGGTCCGGAGGCATGGGACTGCGAATCACCCGCGAGCGCTTGGAGACCATCTACGGCCAGGATCAAAGCATGGAGCTGCTCAGCCCGCCTGACGGCGGCGTGGTGGCTCGAGTGTGTATTCCTCTCCGCCTGGCAGCGGACGCTCGCGAATCGATGCCAGAACCCGCCGCCTCAGTCGCTCCAGCCTAGCAACTGCTTCTCAAAGTCGAAGCTGATGCGTTTTGGCCGCAGGCACGAAACCCCCATCAATCCGTCCAGGTTGCCGGCGTAGTCATGCTGACTTGGTACCACCGACGCCGGCTGCGGTCCCACCTCAAGGGTTCCAATCCTCGCCTGATGAAGAACGATCGCCTTGAACTCAACGTTGCCCGTCAGATTGTTTCCGCTCCCTGCGCCACTCATCCACCCCAGGTCCACATCCCGCAGGTGACTCTCAAATAACACCAGCCGCGGAGTTCCGGTATCCAGAAGTAGATGCAACTCGCGGCTGCCGCTTTTCAGATTTACCGTGATGAACTGTTGGCCCGCCGAGAACGGCACGGTGTGATGCTCCACCGAAGCGCCAAAACTTATCCGCCGCTTTTTGTAATCGATGGTGAAGTTCGAAGCTCCCAACACGTCCAGTCCAATGACGGCGTCAATCCGAGTTCCCAACCCTCTGCCAATCGCGGAAAAGTCCGCCACCATCACCTGCAGATTCTGCCTTCGCAGGGGACCGAACTCAAACTCGGGCAGCAAAACAGTTTCCGACACAACCTTCTTGTTGAACAATGACAAATCGCGCGACGTCGCCTGCAAGCCCAACTCCGCCGCAACCCGCCGGTCGATCATGCTCGGGTTCGTTCCGGTGTCCACCAGCAAGTTCTGGTGCTCCAGGTTGCCAATTCGCCCTTCCGCCACGATTAAGTAGTCCTGATAGGCCTTGAAGGGAATCTGCGCCACCGGCCCCGTGGGTCTAGGAGTGATCTCCGGGATATCACCACCCCAGCAGAAGGCCGACAGCGCACAGCTCGCGAACGCCAACAGAGCAAAGCGCGCAATCCTGAGACGCGCCCCAGCAATCTGTCTTGACCAACAAATTCGCGGAATGCTGTTCGGCCGCGCAGGCTGCGCTGCCCCTCTCGCTACGCTCGTCCCGTAACTGCACAGGCCACGTGCCATGTGCAAGAGACGTTGAGGCGCGAGTGATCGCTATCGATCCTGGTACGGTTAGTCGTTGCGCTGGGATGAGAACCTCGAAATTGCCACGAGTGGATTTACAGCGAGGTGCGCGATTTAGCCAGTAAAAATGCGCCTTTGCAGCTCAACCACTGGGAACGCAGCAGACAGCGTCGCGAGACAATTTGTGTGCTAGACAACTCGCTAAATACCCGGCCTTGAGTTCTGCCCTTCAAGCGCGTTGCTCGCTCGGTTCTCGCGCTCTGCCGCCCACACCCAGACGCGTTGCCCGCGATCTCCCGGCCGAACCGTCGCTTCCCCATATTGCACCAGCCGGCCCAGAATCGTATTGATCGTTGCCATCGGATCCTGATGCCGGGCCAGCAAAGCCGGCGAAGTCCGTTGAATCTCATCGCACACTTCGCGGGCGCTCATTGGCCTCCGTGCTTCCATCAGCACTCTGCGGCAGGACGAGGTGATCCCGGGCTGGCGTCCGCCCCGGCCATCGAACAGAGACAACAGATCACGATCCAGCATGCCGTCGCCGAACAACTTCGCTAAACTCACGATGGTCCGCTTGACGGTCCCAATGCGCTTCGTGACCTCGCCTCGCTCGTCGATCAGCTGGCGTAACTCCTGCTCGGCTCGCCGCACCACGTCCAGCACGTGCAGATTTGCCTCGCCCGCACCGCCCGACAGATGGGTGCCCGATACATGTGCGCCCGGTAGAGGACTGCCCAGTCCCGCGTTGTCCGGAGTATGTCCGCTATTCATGGCACATACATAACACCCTTCCCGTCTCCAGACAGTAACGCCGGGATTGACACCGCGTTATGCGGGACCAACAACCCATCAACCGCCACGAAACTCGCAGCCCTCCGGAGCGATCATTATGGAGCGATCATTATGGAGCGGTCATTATGGAGCGGTCCTGTGCAGCAGGCACTCCTGTGTGCGATTGTGGCGTATACTTTTCGTCGCTGCCGGACTCACCAGCCGGGGTGGCTCCGATGCCTAGGCCTTCACCTTTGCTCTTCGTGATTGTTATCAGTACGCCGTTACCGGCTCAGTCAGAATCCGTGGCAGTCTGAGCAACGTTGGTCTGGGGTGAGCCAAATGAAAGGTGATTTGGTGAGACCGGCTCTGGCATTTTGGCTGTTCACTAGCAGTTTTCTCTGGGCACAGCAAAAACCAAGTCTCGAGATATTCGCAGGGTATTCGCTCGAGAATGTCTCTCCCTGCGGAAACTCCGCCGACGTGTTTCCCATTTGCAGTATTGAGCCTCGACCTTTTCCGCCGGCCGCGAACTACAATGGCTGGAACGCTTCGCTGACGGTTTTCGCCTACAAGTCTCTTGGGGTCACTGCTGATTTCGGCGGCCACTATGGGACAACGAACGCTTCAGCTATTTCCGCACCGGTCTCGCGCTACAGCTTCATGTTTGGTCCAGTGGTGGCAATGCAAAGGCAAAGAGTGTCTCCGTTTGTCCATGCATTATTCGGAGGCGTCACAAATGCCTCTCTGAACTTCTCCTCGCCTGAATTTCCAGACGTTCTGACAAATCGCGGCTACACTAAGTTTGCCTGGGCGATCGGTGGCGGAGTCGACGCCAAGTTGACTCGACGTTGGGCTGTCCGGATCGCGCAATTCGATTTTGAACGGATCAGTTTACCCTCACCCGTAAATGGATACCGCGTTTCCGCCGGTATTGTTTTCAAACCCTGATTTTCCTGCTCGCGTACGACCCTTCTCTCACACACCTAAGACCAAGACTTTGAAGTGAAGAGGACAAAGGTCCGGAAGTTGCGAAGCCTGCCACAATCGGAGCGGAATGTGGAGCGGTCGCTCCCGCTGCCCGCTTGCCACTAACCTTGGGAGTGGCTCCCGAGCCCCCGATAGTGGAGCTCGACTACAAGCCCGCTAGTTTCTTCGACTTCTCCTCCAGTGCCACTCGAAGTTTCACTCGTGCCCGGTCTTCGTTTAGTTGATTCTCTGCTATCAACAACTGGCGAAAAGCGTCCAGGACCTCCTGATCCGTTCCGCGTGCCGCAGAATTGTTATCCCGTGTGAGCGCGGCTCTTGCATCCAGCAGCGCGTCCTTCTCGCCCATTTCCACCAACTGGTTCCTCAACTTTATGTCACCCAGGATGAATTCGGTGGACCGCCAATACGGTCGGTCGAATACCCGGCCCGTGTATGCTGAGATATACCAGGTCGCAAGCCCCGCCAGTTCTCCTTTGCGGTTCGCGTCCTGAACAATCCAGGCACACAGCGAGATCACCCCAATCGTCCCAACCACCGTCCCTACTGCGACCGCACCTGCGGTCAGCACTGCCTCGGAGACGAGCCATTCCCCAAGTTCCACCAACGCCGGTCCGGCTTTCTCCACAAAGAACCGCAGCACCGGCCGGCCGACATTCTCGGCAATCCATTCCCATCCCTCCGCCGACAGCCCCACATTCAATCCCATCGTCACCGCAAACTTGCCCCTGAAATGCCCGTGGCCGATCATCAGATCGTCTTCATACCCTCCGGTCACCCGAAGAATCAGGGGTGTCGCCGAAAACTCCCCGCCGATTTCCGGTTCAACCGTGAGATTGTCCCACCGGTACGTCGTCTTGATCGTTACCTCAAATTGCTTTGCTAACGCCGTGAAAAAACCGTCCCGCGACCCTTTCGCGACCGCATCTGCGAGTGGTTTCAGCTTCTCCTTATCTTCTAAACTTATCTTCCCGGCGAACGTGACCTTGGTGTCCTCTGTGATCTTTTTCTCGATCGCAAGCTTTAATTGATCTTTTTTCAGCGAGACCTTCACCGGCCCGCCAACTTGTTTCAGCTCCCCGCTGACGCTGATCTTCGCCGCCGCGAGGAAGCTTCCCAGGTTTGCCGGTTCCTTTCCCGGCGGGATCTTGAATTCGTACGTGAACTTGTCCGAGGACACCAGGTCGGGCGTACCCGGATCTGCAAGATCGACGGTTTGTTGCTTCACGCCAGCGACAATTGCAATCGGGTCGAGCCGGATCACCTCCGCTGGAATATAAATTTTTCCCGGGTCGGCGCTTGGACGAGAAGCGCCAGTTCAGTCGGTCGCGGGTTGGTAAATCGCACCCCACGTATTCCCGCAGATACCAGTTGATCTCCCCCTCGTCCATGGTGCCAAAATTATGCATGATCAAATGCTTCACCGGCACGCCGTGGTCTTGCGCCACCGATTCGAACGTCTCATCATCCTGCACCTGGTGGCTCTTGCGAGTCCCGTGTGGGACGCCTTTAGGGACCGGTCGATCAGGACGCTTTTCGGTTCTCAGTGGCAGAACACGCTTCTTTGTCGCGAGGGCCATAGTTTTCTCCTTTTGTGCTCGGTTAGTGGCTCTCTCGCATCGCACTAACCGCCTCTACCGCTCTACTTACAAAATTCGAAAACAGAGGTCAAATTGGATCATCGACTGGACATTTTTCTTTAAACCCTGACTACAACTTGACCAAGACCTGACAATGACCGCCCCTTTCGGTTTTCCACAGCTCTGCACAGAAATAAATCATCCCCGTGTGACGCACAACCTTGACTGAGGATATGGAAAGCGGACAATCGAATCATGCCCCCAGACCCGAATCAATCCGGCACTCAAGCAGTGGCCGCGGTCTGCGCTCCTAACTCCTTGCCCCGTAATATTTTGGCGATAAGCTGTTGCGAATCAATATTTTGCCGCCCACCCGTCCGACCTCCTCAGCCTAACCGCAAACGAATCAATACCTTGCCGCCCCGCGCGAAAAAAAAATTGATGCATACCTGCGTCACCCCGACTGTCGGCCAAGTGCCCGAAGGGTCCACTCAACGCATTGTTTATAATCTCCCTTCCAAAGTAATCACCCAAAGGACTCCCTTGGCACTCGACGACCACATTTACAACCTGCGCCGCGAGAAGTTGAAGCAGATTGAGGCGCTCGGCCAGGCCACCTACCGCAGCAAGTACGATTTCACCCACACGCTCGAGCAGATCCTGGCCGAGTACTCGCCGAAAACCGCCGAGGAACTGGAACAGGCGCATGTGAACGTCCGCGTCGCCGGACGCATCATGGCGATACGCCTCATGGGAAAGGCCGGCTTCGCCCACCTGCAGCAGGGCGGCAAGCGTCTGCAGATTTACGTCAAGAAAGACGCCGTCGGCGACAAAGGCTTCGACCTCTACAAACTGCTCGACCTCGGCGACCACATCGGTGTCAGCGGATACCTGTTTCGCACCCGCACCGGCGAGCTCAGCGTGCACGTCGAAGAAATCACCTTCCTGAGCAAAGACCTGTTGCCGCTGCCTGAAAAATGGCACGGCCTGACCGATGTCGAGCTGCGCTACCGCCAGCGCTATGTCGATCTGGTGATGAATCCCGAAGTGCGCGAGGTTTTTCTCAAACGCACCAAGTTAGTTCAGTCGATGCGCCGCACGCTCGACGCACACGGGTTCATCGAAGTTGAAACGCCGATGATGCAGCCCATCGCCGGCGGCGCCGTGGCGCGCCCCTTCGTCACCCATCACAACACGCTCGACATGGATATGTACCTGCGCATCGCGCCGGAGCTTTATTTGAAACGGCTGGTCGTCGGAGGCTTAGACCGCGTCTACGAAATCAACCGCAACTTCCGCAACGAAGGCCTGGGCTGGCGCTGGAATCCCGAGTTCACCATGCTGGAGTTCTATCAGGCCTACACCGACTACCAAGGCGTTATGGATCTGACGCAAGCCATCATCACCCAGGCGGTGAAGGACGTAAACGGCGGCACAAAGACGAAGTGGGGCGAGCAGGAGATCGATTGGTCCAACTGGCAACGCATGACCATGCGCGAGGCGATCATTCATTATTGGCCCGAGGCGGCCGGGCCTAAGCCGGTGATGAACGAGTTTGCTAGCCGTGAGGGTGTGCGAGTGTTGGTGGAGCGTTTTCATGCGGGACATGCGCATATCGCGTACGACCCCAATGCTCCGGCGGGGAAGAACATCGCGGCCCTGTTCGAAGCGGCGGCCGAAGAACATCTCACGCAGCCGACCATCATCTACGAATATCCCACCGCCGTCTCTCCGCTGTCGAAGCAGAAGCCAGACGAGCCCGACTGGACCGAGCGCTGGGAAATGTTTGCCGGACAGATGGAAATCGCCAACGGCTTCAGCGAACTCAACGATCCCGAAGATCAACGGCGCCGCTTCGAAGGCCAACTGAAAGAACGCGAGCGCGGCGACGACGAAGCCCACCAGATGGATGAGGACTACATCCGGGCTCTGTCCTACGGCATGCCGCCGGCCGGCGGTGTCGGCGTCGGCATCGACCGCCTGTGCATGCTTCTGACCGACTCGCACACCATCCGCGACGTAATCCTGTTCCCCCTGCTCCGCCCCGAGAAAACCACACCCGCCGAGGACACCGCGGGACCAGAGGGAAAGCCAAAGCCCTAATCGTGTCGGTCATTTTCGTAGGGGCGTCATCCCGACCGGAGCCGCTTTTCAGGCGAAGGGAAGGATCTCCCGGCAGATGCGCTCGCCCAATCCAGCACCTTCCAGGTATTAACTCTCCGGTACCCGACTATGCACTACCAGTAGTGCATCCGCCTTTCTATACTGCGGCCAGGGTTTGGGCTCTGAATTGGCAGCGCTGCCGTAGTGTCCCGCAACCGTTGCGCGACACTGGGTCGGTAGCGCTTTGCTGTTTGAGGCCGATTACTTCGCCTTCGTCGCGCTCTTCTTACCTGGCGTCTTCTTAACCGACGTCCGCGGCGGCTCGTACGGCGGCTGATCCGGGCTGAAGTTCGTGCTCAGATAGTCGATCAAAGCGTCCCGATCGACGGCATCGACCAACGCTCCCCACTTCATCATCTTGTCGACTTCCTTCGTCCACGCAGCCTTGCTCAGGCGCTGCTGCAGGATGATGCGCGCTTCGTGGCACTCCAGACAGGAAGTAGTAGCCTTCGCCTGCATCGCACCTGCAGGCAAGTCTTCGGTCAGCTTCTGCGAAGCCGCCAGAGGCGCCATGAGAGCTAAGCCAATCACCGCAGGGGCAGCAAGCATCCATCGTCGCGGCATGCCTGCGCGCCTGGCCCGATTCGACTTCAGACTATGCGACATGGATCTTCACCTGATCCGCAGCGTTGTAGAGATAGCCGCTGGGATTCCATACCGCCGTAGCCGGCTGCGTACGTCCCTGCGAGTCGGTAGCGCGAGAGAGGACCGAGTAGTCGCCGCTCTTCGCCGTCCACTCGTAGTTCCAGAGGCGCCAGGCATAGTGAGCCTGATCGTGGCCGAGGCTAGCAGCATTCCAGCTCGCGCCGCCATCGGTCGAGACCTCGACCTTCACGACGTCGGCCTCGCCTGCCCAGGCCGCACCATGGACCGAGACTCTGCCGGCTTTCAGCTTGGCGCCATCGAGAGGCCCCGAGATCACCGACTTCACACTCAACGCTGTGAGCGGGTGAGTATCTTCGGGTTTCACCGCGTCGCCGGGCTTACCGGGCTGATTGGGGAAGCGGTATGCGGGGCTCATGAAGTTGCCGGCGAATTCCGATTCCAGGACCTTGATCTCGGTCAGCCATTTGCACGACGCCGCCCCAATCCATCCGGGCGCCAGCGCGCGTGCCGGGAAGCCGTGATGCTTGGTGAGCGGAGCGCCGTTCATATGCGTGGCGACCAGAGTGTCCGCGTCGAGTGCTTTCTCAATAGGGATGCTGCGAATGAACGGAGGAACTTTGCCCGGGACTTCGTCGAGTCCGCGAAACATGACGTGTTTGCCGGTGGGCTTCACACCGGTGCGTTGCAGCACGTCCCGCAAGCGCGGACCGGAGAAGCGCGCCGTGCTGACCGCGCCTTTTCCCCACTGAACGCCGGGAACTTGCGGCCGCTGCAGGCTGCGTCCGTTGCCCGCGCATTCGAGAGTGTTGACCACGGAATGCGTTGCGAACTTGGAGAGTTCAGCGAGAGTCAGAGTCCAGGGCTTCTCCACCTCCCCACCAATAGTTAGGCGCCATTCCTCTGCATCCAGTTCGCTGGGTTCGTGCATGTGGTTGCGCACGAAGAAGTGCGACACCGGTGTAAGCCAGGTATTGAAGTACTCGACCGGCGTCTCCAGATCGACGAAGCGGAAGGAGCGAACGATCAATCCATCTTCGCCCGGAACGTCGATGGACCCGCTTTGGGACGCGCGAGTCCATGCCAGAAGAGAAGGGGGCGCACTGACAGCGATCGCGGCGCCCGACATCTGCTTCAGGAAGTTGCGTCTGGAGTGCATAGTGTTCCGGCCGTCGAAGTATAACCCGTCCCCGTGCACTGATGTTACTGCTTCCGCGCGTGATCAGAACGCGAACTGGACCCGGTTCATCAGCACGTTCTCGTTATGCAGCGGCGTCACGGTGGACGAGGCCATGTGGAACTCGGTGTGCTCGTAGTCGCTTTCCAGTTTGATGTAGCGGTTCAAATACCAGTTGATCCCGATCGCCTGTTCCTTGGCGGATTGCGCCGCAGTGGCCGGATTCGCGAAAAGCGGGAACGTGTTGCCGTCGATGCGCAGTTGACTGTACCGCAGAGCGAGTTCCAGGGCGCCGAGGCGGCGAAAGCCCGAGGCGTTCTCGGTGGCATTGCGCGGACGGACACCGCGATAGGAATTCCTTTCTCCTGTGAGCAGGACCGATCCGGCAACTTGCCAGGCTTCGTTTCGCAGCCTTTGAGAGACGCCCTTGTTCAGCACATCCTGCGAGGAGATGGCGTATTCGCCCATCACGCCGAAGGGACCAGCGTAGTAGTAGGCTTGCGGCACCAGGCGATTGTGCTGGCCATCTGCCGACGCGGATGACGAGTATTTGAAGAAGGTGGTCTGTCCCACGGTCTTCAATCCCGGGATGACGCCGCTCTGGTGTCCCGCCGAGCCCGCCACGCCAAGGCCGAATTGGCGGAGAGCGTTCACCCCGGTGGTGGCGAACGGATGGAAGAAGAGCCGCGCAGCAGCCTCATTGCCGTGAGCCCACTGGGTGAAGACGCCATTCGATCCATCGCTCGATCCGTTGAAATAGCCAGCCGCGTACGAGACCGTGTTCGAGAGCAGGTCGGCTGAGAGTTGCGCTCCGATATAACGCAGCGGAACCAGATCCGAGGCCAGTGAGCGCTCGGCAAACGTCAGATCACGGTCGGACCGGAGGACTTCCAGTCCGATCGGTTCCTTGAACTTTCCCACACGCAACTTCGCGAACTTGACGGACTTGAGTTCGAGAAAAGCTTCCTGGATTTGGGGATTGTTTTGTCCGAAATCAGGCATGAAGCGGAAATCGACGGAGTTGAACAGCGTGCCTTCAAACAATGGACGGATGCGGCGGAATAGGAACGTGTCCAGTCCTTCGTCGTGAATGTTTTCGGAGAACATGCGGTCGTCGGCCTGGGCATAGCCATGAACGTGCAATTGGGTGGCGCCGTTCGGGGTCGAGAACCAGAGGCCATCGCGCCGGGCCGCCACGGGAGGCTTGGTTTGACCCGAGGTGAAGGCCGGTTGCAATGCCACCGGGGCGGTGTCATCCGATAGACCGGCCTGCGAAGTGGAGTCGCTTCCCGTATTCGCGGGTTGGGGAGTCGCAGCTTCGGTCTGTGCGTATCCGCCGGCGGTTAGGGTCAGCAGCATGAGGGTTGCGAAGATCAGAGTCGTGGTCGGTTTCATGGACATCCCTAAGATTGAGTTTTCAGTTCCACAGCTACTTCGAGGGAGACAGATCCAGATGATGTAAGTAATACCATTAACATACTAGAGATTATCGCAAAAATTCAGCCTTCGTCATTAACGGCCGATTAATTCTGAAAGCCGCAGTGCCTGTCCGGCGTCGGAGATTCCATCCCATCACTCGCTCTTCTTACTCGCTCTTCCGACCTCCAACCACCATGGGGAGGACGCTGGCCTGATCTTTCGCTTGGTTCTTCTGCTTGCTGTTCTTTCGCGGGCCGTCGTGAGCGATCAAGTCGGCGAGGCTGGTGTTGTCGAGAATGCGGGCGGCCGCGTCGCGGACGTCGAGAAACACCTGGTACAAGGCGCGGTGCGGCAGATCGCGGTCGATCAGTTCGCGCAACTGTTCGGCGTCGCCGAAGGGCGCGAGTGGACCGTCAATCAGACGGATGATCTCGCTGAGATGGATTTCGGCGGGCTCACGGCGCAACTGGTAGCCGCCCTTGGCGCCGCGCACGCTTTCCACCATGCGGGCGTTTTTGAGTTCGAGCAGGATCAACTCCAGGAACTTTTCCGGCAGCGCCTCTTCGTAGGCGATGTCGCGGATCTTGATGGCGCCCTGATGGTGGTGGCGGGCGAGCATCATCATGGCCTGCAGGGCGTAGAGTCCTTTTTGGGAGATTTTCATGGGCGCATTATTCCATAAACCAGAGTGAACTGATAGACATTATTAACATAAATGACATTGCAAGCGAGATTCCATCGCGCTGAAATCCGGAGGGCGAATTAAATCTGTAAAATCAATCAGTTAGCTTACAGCTCCGCCGCCAGCGCGCGGCGCAATGTGCAGCAGATTGCAGTTTCGAGGCAAGGAAGGTACCGTTCATGGGTGGAAATTCCTGGCTAAGTGGAGGCGTCCGTGACGCTGACCCGGACTAGTGCACTGCCAGCCATACCTCATGAATCGCCGAAATGACGACCTCCGGATGTTCGGTTGGCATTTCGTGGCTGCTGTCGACAACAATCTGCTTGCCCTGGGTGGAGAGACGAGCCAACTCCGGCTGTAACTGGTGGACCCAAAGATCCTCCTCCGCCTGTGCGTCCTTAGACGCAATCTCCGGAGAGATATCGTCCTGTCTCGTTGCGGTAAGCACAATCAGCGGGCGATCCCCAAGATTTCCGGCGCTTCGCACCTGTGCCGCGCTCAAAGTGGAGAACACCTGATCCTCATCGATCGTCGCGAATTGATGTTTGGTCGGAAGTATCAGGAAACTTTCTTCCTCCCGAAATTCTTTCGGCCAGAATGCAGGCGCATCGCGACCCGCCGTCAGGCGAGCCCAGCCAAGATGGAGCTGAAAGAAATATTTCAGCTTTTTCCAGCCCGGATGCTTGCGATAGTCCTGTGACCATTTGCGGATTGACTCCGGCGCTCTCAGGTCCTGATCTTCGTGAGACGCGTCAACCAGCACCATTCCCACAACATCATTCGGATACTGGCCGGTGTAAACCCTGATGTCGTATCCGCCCATGGAGTGACCGACAAGAATGTACGGACCTTTTTCACCGGCCGCCTGCAGCAACCGTTTCAGTTCGCGCGCAATTTGTAGGCTGCTGCGGGGTTCAGGACCGGAGTCGCTCCAGCCATACCCGGCTCGGTCGTAGGAACACACGCGGGAGAACTTCGCGACCTCTGGTTGCACCATCAGCCAGTCAACGGAAGGGCCGCCGGAACCGGTCTCCAGGATTACGGTGGGCGAACCCTGCCCGCTGCAGTCGATGTTCATACGGATTGGCCCAGCCTGGACGAAGTGGCCACGCTGGGGGAAGCGTCGCGCGTCGCGCCACCTGCTTATCATTTCGTAGAACGCGCCGGTGATCGCCACGGACACGGTAACGAGACAGGCGCCAGCGAGCAACGCGCGGGCAATTCGCTTCATGGGCATCAATTCCAAAGTCCTGCCAACTCAGAGATCCTCCGGTTCCTCTCCGGCAATCTTCCTCCTACTTGCTCAGAAGCATAGTCCAGAAGCGGTCCTCTTCCATGTGCTAAGAGCAGATGAAGTGCATCGGCCAAGAGGACCACTCAGGCTGGAACCCGTCAGGCGGAAACGCGTAGCACCAGCACGGTGACGTTATCGGGACCGCCGCGCTCCAGCGCCATGGCCACCAACTTTAGGCAGGCTTCAGCAGGGGGATTGGTTTGTACGACGCGGGCGAGATCCGGGTCGCCGACCAGACCCCAGAGCCCGTCGGTGCAGAGGAGAAGCGTGTCCCCTTCTTCCAGCGGGAACGGGTGCTCCGGAACGTTAGGGGTAACTTCCCGGCCTGAGCCGAGCGCAGCGGTAAGAATGTGGCGCTGCGGGTGCGACTCGGCGTCTTCGGAGCGCACGATGCCACTCTCGACCAGCCGGCCTACATAAGAATGATCGCGCGTGAGGCGGGTGATGGTCTCGGCGCGAATCAGGTAGAGGCGGCTGTCGCCGACGTGGGCGAAGGAGAGCTGGCGGTCGACGATGGCGAGCGCGGTGCAAGTGGTCCCCATACCGTAGAACTGGGGATGGTCCTGGGCAAAGCGCTGAATGTTCTGGTGCGCGGCTTCGAACGCCTCGACCAGCGTCTCTTGCGGATCGCCGGCGAACCCGTTGTCGTAGACGCTGCGCACGGTCTCGACGGCAAGGCGGCTGGCCTCCTGCCCGCCTTCATATCCGCCCATGCCGTCGGCGATGACGGCCAGACGGCCCTTGCGGCGGAAATCCTCGTCGGAGTCGGGCTCCCAGTAGACAAACGAATCTTCGTTATTGGAGCGCTGGCGGCCGACGTCGGTCAGGCTCGCGGCTTCGATGCCTGGCTTTGGAGTTTTCAATTCAACGGCCATAGATGCGAACGAGCGCTTGTCACAACTCTCGCAATGAATCTGTGTGCGACGGACTCCAAAGCAATCGAAATGGCGTTTCGGACCCCGGTCATTATAAGGGAAGCCTGACGCTTCCGCCTTCGGCCCGGCCCCTCGCCACCGACAGATCAGGATTGGGTAGCCTATCACTTTCCAGGGCGGTTCGGACATTGAGTTCAAGCTTGTCCGGAAAAAAGGAATCAGGCCCGAAGAGTGCGGCCATCTTTCATCCGTTTCGTGAAAGACTGGTAGGCACACCCGAATGCCGAGAAACGTGGAGCGCGGTTTGGCACGGCTCCGGTTGACGGGTTACTATTTCGGCGCTTCCAAGGAAACCATGAAAATGATCTGCCATGTTCGCCGTGTTGGATGGAGAAGTCTGGGTTGGGGAAGTCTGGGGTGCAGAAGTTTGGGTTATCTCACGTTGTCTCTTGCCGGCTGGATTTTCCCCGCGACGTCAGCGGCACAAACTGCTGCCGGGCTGCCCAGCGAAACTCCCGCCAAAATTGAACCGGCAACGGAGAGCTTCGACTACGTTAAGCGGGACGTGATGATCCCCATGCGCGACGGGGTGAAGCTGCACACGGTCATCGTGATTCCCAAGGGCGCGAAGAATGCTCCCATCCTGCTCACGCGGACGCCTTATAACGCCAGCGCGCTACTGAATCACGCGCAGAGTTCGCATCTGGGGCCGATTCTGAATGGCTACGACAACGCCGTGGAAGTGATTGTCAAAGGCGGCTACATCCGCGTGGTGCAGGACGTGCGCGGCAAGTATGGGTCGGAGGGAGACTACGTGATGACGCGGCCGCTGCATGGGCCGCTGAATCCGACCGACGTCGATCATGCGACCGACACCTATGACACTATCGACTGGCTGGTCAAGAATCTGCCGGAGAGTAATGGCAAGGTGGGGATTCTCGGCATCTCTTACGATGGCTTTCTGCCGCTGATGGCGTTGGTGAATCCGCACCCGGCGCTGAAAGTGTCGGTGCCCATGAATCCCATGGTCGATGGCTGGATGGGCGACGACTGGTTTCACAACGGAGCGTTTCGCGAACAGAACATGCCGTACATCTGGGAGCAGGAAGCGACGCGGGACAACAGTTCGATGTGGTGGACCGACCACTTCGACGACTACGACGTATACATGGAAGCGGGATCGGCCGGAGAACTGGGCCGGCGGCACGGACTGGAGCAAGTCGGATTCTGGCGCAAAATTCTGGAGCATCCCAGCTACGATGCGTGGTGGCAACAGCAGGCCATGGACAAGATTCTCGCGGCGCAGCCTTTGAAAGTGCCGGTGATGCTGGTCGACAGCCTGTGGGATCAGGAAGACATTTACGGGGCGCCCGCGGTTTACAAAGCCATCAAGCCGAAGGACACCGGCAACGATAAATTGTTTCTCGTGCTGGGGCCGTGGCACCACGGGCAGGAAATTGGCGATGGCAGCACGCTCGGGGCGTTGAAGTTCAACAGCGATACCGGGCTGTATTTCCGCGAAAACATTCTGCGGCCGTTTCTCGATCAGTATCTGAAAGACGGTGCGCCGAAGGCGGACGTGGCTCCAGTGACCGCATTTGAAACGGGCACGAACACGTGGCGGCGTCTGCCGGCGTGGCCGGCGGGATGCGCCAGCGGATGTGCGATCCGGGCGACACGGCTTTATCTGGAAGCAGGACTCAAGTTGGGCGTCGATGTTCCGAAGAGCGGCGACGTAGCGAGCGGGAGTACGTACGACGAATATGTTTCCGATCCCGCGAAGCCCGTGACGTTCCGCCCGCGGCCGATTCAGCCTGTGGGATACAGCGACGGATTTACCTGGGCGCAGTGGCTGGTCGACGATCAGCGAGAGGCGTCGGGGCGTCCTGACGTTATTTCTTTTGCTTCGGATGTGTTGAAGGAGCCGGTGAAGATCAGCGGGCAGCCGGCGGCGAACCTGATCGCTTCAACCAGCGGGACGGATTCCGACTGGGTGGTGAAAGTGATTGATGTTTATCCCGATGAAGTGGGCACGGATCCGAAGATGGGCGGATATCAGCTGATGATTTCGGCGGACATTTTCCGTGGGCGGTATCGCGAGAGCCCGGAGACGGCGAAGGCGATCACGCCCGAGAAGCCGTTGTTCTATCACTTCCTGCTGCCGACCGCGAATCACGTTTTTCTGCCCGGGCACCGGATCATGGTGCAGGTGCAATCGAGTTGGTTCCCGTTGTATGACCGGAATCCGCAAACGTTTGTACCGAACATTTTTTGGGCCAAGCCGGGGGATTATAAAAAGGCGACGCAGCGGATCTTCCACTCGGCCGATCAGGCGAGTTTTGTAGAGTTGCCGATTGTCGAGATGAAGTGAGCGGATCGGCAGAGTCTCTCATGAAAATCGGGTTTCAATTTGTATGCGGGCTCCTGTTGCTGACGGCATCTGCGCTCGGGCAGGGGAAGCGGCTGTGGGTGCTGCGCGCGCCGGGAGAGATGGTCGAATACGATCCCGCGACCTTTGCGGTAAAGCAGACGGTCAAGGTGCCGGCCGAGGCGGTGCAGTCGCCGGGAAATGTTCAGGTGAACCGGCTGGGACAAATTCTGTTCGCCCCGGCGGTATCGCTGCCGCTTTCCGAAGAAGACGCCGCATCGGCGCACAAGGCATGGTTTTGGAATGGGCGCACGGCCGCCACGATTGATGAAGGGGTGAAGCGCGAGGTCGGAACCGCGGGGTCGAATCAGGTCGTTACCGAGACGGCTCCTGTGGCTTATCTTTCCGCGGACGGCGCGCATCTGTTCTGGTTCGCCAATCAGGCGCGGCGGCTGCAGCGCGAGGGAGTCGACCTTTCGACCACGACGACGTGGCAAGCTTGGCAGACTGATCTGACCGGGGCGGGGCGCGTAGAGCTGGTCACCGCGAAATTTGCGGACTGCCGCTGTGAAACGGGGACGTGCGAGGAGAGTTGTCCCTATGGCGTGGTTTGGATGCCGGACGGCGGCGTCGAGAAGTTTTTCCTGATGACGCAGTTTGTCGTGGGTAAGATTGGGCCAGTGTATAAGGCGACGACGAGCTATCGGGAAGACGGTGGGAAGTGGACGGCCAAGGCGTTCGGCGAGCCTTTGCAGCGTGTGCTGGATGCGAGCTCGGACGGTCAAACGATTGTTGAGGCAATTCCCGACACCGGATGCTGCGGGTGGTCGAATCAGAGTAACGATCAGACGCTCGTGCTGAGCAACGCGCTGAGCAACGTGCTGAACAGCGGCAAGAAGATCACCGTGTTTGACGAACGCGCGACGTATAAAAATCCTGACTACGATGTGAGCTTCTATACCTCGAACGCGCACCTTTCGCCGGAAATGGGATCGGTGGCGATGACCATTGTTTCGACGGCCGAAACCAACAAGACGATTCAACTCGCGGAAGATGCAGAGGCAAATCCGGAGGAGTCACAGCGCATTCGCAAGGCCCTACCGGAGTTGCCGGCGGTGGAGGTGAAGAGCATCGAAGACACACCGCGCCAGTTGGCCTTCGTACCGCACGCGACCTTGGTGGGATGGCTCAGCGAAAAAGAAATTCTGATCGTCGAGAATCATGTGCTGGTGGTTTACACCGTGGGGACCGGAGCGCGGCGGAAGTCGAGTGTGCGGGTGGAGGATGCGGGGCGGGTGTTTCTGCGGTGAGAGCGTACGAAAAATGCTCTGGGGGACCGTTCTGTGGTGTAGGTGCAATGTTCCGCCCACAATCAGTTCACCTGAATTACGGCGTGCAGGGTTTCGCACCTGGATTGTTATAGGAACTCTTCGGTTTAATGAGCCGAACATCCACGGAAATACTCTTGTCTATTCTCTGCCCGGCTTGGAGCGCGAAAGTTTCCCGAGGTGAACCGTTTGTAAAATACTCCACTCCATGACACGAATATTGGTCAACGGAAATCTCGTATTGACCCGCAGGCAAGAACACCGTATCTGGACCGCCATCCCGCCCGGTCGCTATCATCAGCACGTAGCCAGGTCTAGCGCCCGCCGGGGGGACTCTCTTCAAGCTCAGTTCAGCCCATATGAAACTGTCGGAGGGGGCATCCCGCACCCGAAAGCTGACCAAAGATCCTCGATTTTCGAGCCTGATTTCAGTGGTTGTCGGAGGGCCAGACCATTTGGTCTCAACGAGGGGCGCCGTTCCGTTGTCCTTTTCATGAAAAACGTCCTGTCCGGTTTCCAACCACAAGTCCGCTTCCTTCTTTGCTCTGAGTCGAATACGACCGCAACCCGGCAATGGCGGCACATAGAACGAGCCATCAGCGGACGTCTTGACTTCCTTGACAAAGCTCACGTTCGCTTCGCCGTCTTCCTTGCATTCCGTGACGGCGGTCACGGTAGCCCCTTCGCTTGGCGAACCGTCGGGGTACCGAACTATGCCAGAAATCCCTCCGGACGACGGAGGTACAACCTCCTGCCCGACCGCTAAAGTCAGCAAGAGAGCGAATGACGGCAAGACGACATTAGTATTCACGAAGAAGACTTTACGCCTACCGGGTTGATTGTGCCAGCACTGGCAAGATCCTTCCCGCCGAGATCATGACATCGTTCCGTCGCTCTTCCGCTGTCCCGCGCGATAGATCATCCACCCGAAAACGTCGGCCCCGAGGACCACGAGAACGACTTTTGCAAAATATCCCGCCTTGCTGGCGACCGGGATGACGGGTTGCACCGAAAGCAACACAAAGAGAAGAGTCACGAGAAATCCGGATGCGGCACCGAGGCGCATCCATGTGCCGGGACGCAATCCTTTTTCTTTCGCCGAGACCAGAGGAATCGCAAACTTCACCAGGTAGGCCAGGCCATAAAACGTCCAGGCCCATGTCTGCAGCAGGACGAACGACTCCTGGCTGCCGGTTCCGATCAGCACTGCCGTGCTCGCCGCCAGGGCCACGCCGCCCATAAAAAGAATTGAATTCACCGGAGTGCGGTGCCTGGGATGGAGACGCGTGAACCACCCCGGCAGCAAGTGGTCCCACCCGGCGGCCAGCGGCAAGCGCGTGTTCGCGGAAAAATACAGCGTGTAAGAGCAAAGGTAGTTCAGCAGCAGGAGCAGGATTGCGATGGCCACGATCGGGCCCGCCTGGCCGAACCCGGAGAATCCGCTGCGCAGCGCCTGTGGAATGGGCCCGATCACATCAATCGCATCGGGGGAAACGAAGGCGAGGATCGCGCTGGTGCCGAGGATGTAGAGCACGGCGATGATCGGCGCGGTAAAGAGGATGGAGCGGGCAATGTTGCGTGCGGGGTGGCGGGATTCTCCGGCAAAGATGGCGACGGTCTCAAAGCCGGACAAAGCTCCGAAGGTCATTTTGCTGAAGATGCTGAAACTCAACAGGGTCATCGGCGGCAGGACCAGCGGTAGCGGGTGATACGCGGGCAGATGTCCGCGCCAGACGTTGAAGTACGGCAAGAGGATCAGCACCGTCAAAATGAAAACGGTGACCATGCTGCCCGCATTGCTGAACCACTTGCCGATGCCGAGGCCAAGGCGCGCGATCAGCATCATGAGCGCGAACAACACGACGGACGCGGCCACCAGAGCGGGCCGGCTGGTGGCGATCCAGGCGGCGCTTGGTGCGGCGTAGGAGATGTAGGTCGTCGTGACCAGCGCAATCTGCGATACCTGGACGGTCTGCAGAAGCCACATGTTCCATGCCGTGAGAAATCCGACTCGATCACTAAAACCCAGCCGGGCCCATTCGTAGAGGCCGCCCTCCAGAGGCATCAGACGATTCAGGTGAGCGACGACGAAAGCGTGCGGGATGAAGAACAGAAGGATGGCCAGAAGCCACAGAACGACATGCGCGTTGCCGGCCTTCACAGCGGTCCCGTAGAACTCAGGGACGATGATGATGAGGATCTGGGCGAACACCAAATCCGCAATGCCGAGTTCGCGGCGCAGAGAAGCGCTGTGGGATTGGACTTCGGCCTCGGCTTTCTCCAGCGGATTATGCGGTGAGGTCAAGGTTCTGTTTCTCGTATAGAAGTCAAAGTCCCCACCCTGTCCCGCCAAAAAACGGCGGGACAAGGATGGGGCACCCTCCCGTGAATTATTTCTTCTCTGCTGGTTTCAGCAGCAGGTCTTGATAGTCAAAACTGAAATCGGCCAGCGGAGAGACGGCGGCCATTCTTGCGCTGTCGATGCTGCCGTCGGGGTTCAGCGAGAAAGTAACAAAGGCGTCTTCGATCGTCCGCACGCGCCAGTGGGCTTTGAACGTGTCGTGTTGCCAGTGTTGCAGGTCGCCGATCATGGTCGGCGTGTGATCGAAGGTGATGACCAGCCCGCCGTTTTCAAACTTGATGGTGATGGGCCCGTACCAGGCGTCGTTATAAACGCCGGCGTATTTGTCGAGGGGCAGGGAAGGCTGGGAATTGGCGTCGCGCGATCCCTCGGCTTTCTTCATGGTCTCGGCCGCGTCCTTTTCTTCTTTGTCGTTCACAGTCTTGAAAGCGGCGATCCAGTCGGTGGACGGCAACTGAAAATAATGATCGAGCACGTGGTATAGGACGGAATCGAAAGCCCCGCTTTCTTCGGCATTGGTCAGCACAACGACACCCAGATTTTCTTCCGGCACCAGCATGACGCGCGAAACGAAGCCGCCAACGCCGCCGGTGTGTCCGACCAGTTTGCGGCCGTGGTAGTCGCGCAGTCCCCAGCCCAGCGCGTAATCGGCGAAGTTAGCTCTCAGCCCCTTAAGAGAAGGCGGAGGATCGCCGACCGGAAGGATAGTCTGGGCCGACCACATTTCTTTCGACCGCTCCTCGGTGAAGAGGCGGCCATCGCGATCGACAAACTTTCCGCGGTTGAGTTGCAGCTGTACCCACTTCGCCATGTCGGCCGCCGAGGAGTTGATCGAGCCGGCCGGCCCGGCGTTTTCCAGATTTCCGAAAGGAATCACTTGCAGCTTGCCGTCTACGTTCGAATGCGGGAAGGCGTAGTCGTCGCCGGGCTTGAAGGCCTGGTTGCTGACGTTCGAGTGATTCATGCCGAGAGGCGCAAAAATGCGCTGGCGAATGTAGTCGTCCCACGAAATGCCGGTCACCGCGGGGATGATTTGTCCGGCCGTCATGTACAGCAAGTTGTCGTAGGCATAGTGGCTGCGGAAACTGGACTGCGGTTTCATGAAGCGCAGCTTGTAGATAACGTCTTCGCGCGAGTAGGTCGAGTGCGGCCAGAACAGGAGATCGCCCTCGCCCAGTCCCATGCCGCTGCGGTGCGTGAGCAGATCGCGGATAGTCATTTCGTGCGAGACGTAGGGGTCGTACATGACGAAGCCAGGAAGCCGCTGGTAGACGGGATCGTCCCATGAGAGCTTGCCTTCATCGACCAGCGTGGCTAGGGCCGCGGTGGTGAATGCCTTGGTGTTCGAGCCGATACCGAACATGGTGAATTCGTCGACCGGTGTGGGATCGCCCAGTTTGCGCACGCCGTAGCCTTTGGCGACGACAATCTTGCCGTCCTTCACAATGGCGACGGCCATGCCGGGGACGTCGAAGGTCTTCATGGAAGATGCCACGTAAGCGTCGAGGTCGGCCGGAGCGCCTGACGATTGCGTGAACGCCGAGGTCACAAGAGTGATGGCAACAACGAAGACGTAGTGTTTCAGACAGTTCTTGGGCATCAGTCGCTCCGAATGATTCGGTGAAAGAATTACGACGCGGAGATTAGAACACAGAACGAGCCCGAAGGGAGCCTGTACAAAGCCACGGGCTTCGTATACAAACTCTGAAAGCGGTGTGTGGCGCGCGATTTTGGGGGCCCGATTTTTGTATCTCAAGCCGAAAACACTGGATGAGGCGGTCTCTCTGCTGGCTTCTCCCGGCGGACAGATTCTGGCTGGGGGAACGGACTTCTATCCGGCCCTAGGGGAACGGCTGCCGCAAGGGCGTGTTGTCGACATTACAGCCGTTGGCGAAATCCGCGGCATTGCCGTGGAAAGTGAGCAGGTCCGTATCGGTGGGCTGACCACGTGGAGCGAGGTGATTCGCGCGCCGCTTCCGCGTTGCTTCGATGCGCTGAAGGCGGCGGCGAGGGAAGTGGGCTCGGTGCAGATTCAGAATCGCGGAACAGTGGCGGGGAATTTGTGCAACGCTTCTCCGGCGGCAGATGGTGTTCCGCCTTTGCTCGCATTGGATGCAGAGGTCGAACTCGCGTCTGCGACGGGAAGACGCCGCATGCCGCTGGCGCAGTTTATCGCGGGTAATCGCAGCACGATGCGGCGTCCGGACGAGATTCTGGCGGCGGTGCTGGTTCCACGGCGATTGGAAGACGCGGCTTCCGCTTTTGTGAAACTGGGCGCGCGTCGCTATCTGGTTATTTCCATTTCAATGGTGGCCGCTGTGGTGCAGGCCGATGAACCGGGCCGCGTGGCAGAGGTCCACGTCGCGGTGGGATCCTGTTCGGCGAAAGCGCAACGGCTGAGCGATTTAGAAAATGACTTAGTCGGATTACCCGCGAATGCGGGAATTGGCAAGGCTGTAACATCGGAGCATCTGCAGAGTCTTTCCCCGATTGACGATATGCGAGCGACTGCAAACTACCGGCGCGACGCGTCGCTGACTCTGGTGCGACGCGCGCTGGAAGCTTGCGTGGGAAACCGCTGATGGCCACCACGGAAAAGCTGCTCGCGGTGGAGTCTGATTTGATTTCGTTCTCGGTGAACAGACGCAGTGTGGATGTTGCGGCGCCGGGGACGCGGCGCCTATCGCGAGTGCTGCGCGACGATCTCGGACTGACCGGGACAAAAGTGGGCTGCGATGCGGGCGACTGCGGTGCCTGCACGGTATTGCTCGATGGCGAACCGGCCTGCGCGTGTCTGGTGGCGGCGGGGCAGGCCGCAGGATGCGAAATTACAACCGTCGAGGGACTGGCCGAGCGCCCTCCGTTGCACGGCCAACTGCAGCGGTCCTTTCTTTCTCACGGTGCCGCCCAATGTGGCGCTTGCACTCCTGGGATGCTGGTGGCCGCGACTGCGCTGCTCGAGAAGACTTCATCGCCGAGCGAGAACGAAGTGATGGATGCGATCGGCGGCGTGCTTTGCCGCTGCACGGGATATCGGAAGATCATCACCGCGATTATGCAGGCGAGGACGAGTGCTGCCTTGGAGGCGTCGCCTGCGGCGGGAGCGGCGGTGGGAGCTCGCCTGGTGCGGCTCGACGGCAGGAAGAAAGTCGAGGGCACGGAGACTTTTGGGGCGGATGAAACTCCTGCGGGAACGGTGGGGGTGCGCGTGATCCGCTGCCCGCATCATCGCGGCCGATTTCACTTCGGCGATCTCGATCAATTCGTCGCGGCTCATCCGGGTCTAATCATGATTCTGACGGCGAAGGATGTGCCCGGCATCGATTGCTACGGCGTCATACCGAGCTTCGCGGATCAGCCTGTGTTTGCGCACCACGAAGCGCGCTTTCGCGGGGAAGCGGTGGCCGCGCTGGTGGGAGAACCCGATGCGCTCGAAGCCGTCGACCTGGCAGAGTTCCCAGTCCGCTGGGAACAGTTGCCGCCGCTTAAAACGATTGACGAGGCGTTGGCCCCCGATGCGCCCCGTCTGCATGCGCATCGCGAGCAAAATGTTCTGGTGCGCGGACGGGTGGTTTGCGGGGATGTAGACAAGGCACTCGCCGAAGCCGACATTGTGGCCGAGGGCGAATACGAGACGGGATTTGTCGAGCATGCCTACATCGAACCGGAGGCGGGATTTGCGCGCCGCATCGCTGATTGCGTCGAGGTTCAAGCCTGCACACAGGCTCCGTACATGGATCGCCACGATGTCGCCAAGCTTCTGGGAATTCCGCTGGAGAAGGTACGAATCATTCCAACCGCGGTTGGTGGAGGATTTGGAGCGAAGCTCGATCTTTCAGTGCAGCCGTTTGTTGCGCTGGCGGCGTGGAAGTCGGGCCGGCCCGTACGCATGGTGTATTCGCGGGCCGAGTCGATTGTGTCGACGACGAAGCGGCACCCTGCGCAAATGCGGCTGCGCGCGGGAGCGACGCGGGACGGCAAACTCACGGCGCTCGACTTTGCTGCAGACTTCAACACCGGCGCGTATTCGTCCTGGGGACCGACGGTTGCAGGGCGCGTGCCGGTGCATGCGTCAGGGCCGTACCGCGTTCCAAACTACCGTGCGCTGACCCGTGCCGTGCACACCAACATTGTTCCGGCGGGAGCATTTCGCGGATTTGGCGTGCCTCAGGCGGCGATTGCGCAGGAGCAGCTTTATGACGAGCTCGCGGATCGCATCGGAATGGATCGCCTGGAATTTCGCATTCTCAACGCACTGCAGGACGATACTCCGACAGTGACGGGGCAAGTGCTCGGCGAGGGCGTAGGAATACGAGCCTGCTTCGAGGCGTTACGTCCGCGATGGCAAGCGGCGCGCGCGGACGCAGCTGCCTTCAACGCGAATGCGGCGGGGCCCTTGCGGCGCGGAGTCGGTGTGGCGGGTATGTGGTACGGATGCGGCAATACGTCACTGCCGAATCCGTCGACCGTACGCATCGGATTGAAGCGCGATGGACGCATCGCATTGCATCAAGGCGCGGTCGACATTGGTCAGGGATCGAATACCATCGTCACGCAGATTTGTGCCGACGCGCTGGGGGCTCCAGTGGCGCAGTTCGATCTGGTTTCAGGCGACACGGCGCTCTCCCCCGATTGCGGCAAGACCTCAGCATCGCGGCAGACGTTCGTCACCGGCAAAGCGGCGCACATGGCGGGAAGCAAGTTGCGCAGCGAAATTTTGAAGCTGGCTGGAGCGTGTGATTGCGCGAAGATCGAGTTCGGCGACGGCAGCGTGTCGGTCGACGAAGATGGCAACCAAAAAGTGATCGCTCTGGCTGATAAGCCGCTGGACGCGCATGGCTATGTGATGACCTGCGAGGCGACGTTCGATCCGCCCACCAGTCCGCTGGATGAGAATGGGCAGGGAAGTCCGTACGCGGTGTTCGGCTTCGGTGCGCATCTAGCGGAGATTGAAGTCGATATGGAATTGGGCACCGTGCGCGTGCTGAAAGTGACGGCGGCGCACGACGTGGGGCGCGCGATCAATCCCACGCTGATCGAGGGGCAGATCGAAGGCGGCGTGGCACAAGGCCTGGGGATGGCGCTGATGGAAGAATTTTTCCCCGGCAAGGGAGAGAATCTGCACGACTATCTGATCCCGACGGCCGGAGACGTTCCTCCCGTTGAATCGATTCTGATTGAGGATGCGTCTTCCATCGGCCCGTTCGGCGCCAAGGGAATTGGCGAGCAGGCGGTGATTCCAACGGCGCCTGCGATTCTCAATGCGATTCACGATGCGATTGGGGTCCGTATTCACAAAGTTCCGGCGACCCCGGACCGGGTCCGGGCGGCGATTCTTGCCAAGGCCAACGGAGGCGCGCGTGCCTGACGATGCCATCCGCTGCGATGCCTGTCCAGTGCTCTGCTACATCAAGCCGGGCCGTACGGGATCGTGCGACCGCTATGGCAATCACGAAGGAAAATTGGTGCGTCTGGACCCGCATATCGTGCTGGATCGAGCGCTGGAGCGCGGGGAGTCGGTTGTGCCATTTCTGGAGCGCGGACGCGACTGGGACGGTACGCTGATTCATCAAAGCAGGATCGGCCACAGCGAGATCCACAACGAGGGCAGCCACGGGGAAACTTTTGTGACGGCCATCGGCGCTGGCACGACGTATCCGGATTACAAGCCGGCGCCCTTCATCATTTCGTCGCAAGTGCAAGGTGTCGACATGGTCACGGTGGTGACCGAAGGAATTTTCAGCTACTGCGGAGTGAAAGTAAAGATCGATACTGATCGATATCTGGGCGCGGAATGCAGCACGGTGCGGGCGCAGGGAGAAGCGGTGGGGCATGTGACGACCAGCGAGTATGGATCGCAGATGCTGTCGCTGGGAGGAGTGAAGCATTTGACCGGAGGCAGTCGGCACGAAGGCACCGCTACCTGCGAGACGCTGCTGAACCTGTGCAACGGCAACGCCGTGGAATTGAAAATTGAAGATGGCGCGAAAGTCGTGGTGCAGGCGGGCAAGCCGCCGCTTGTGGACGGCGCGCAGGAAGAGCGCATGCGCGTAGGCTGTGGCTCGGCGACCATTGGCATGTTTGCGAAACAATGGTTCGGCAAAGTGGACGAAGTTGTGGTGGTCGACGATCACATCACCGGCGTACTGTCGGAACATCAGGCTGGCAAACTACTCGGCGTGCCTGAGACCGGAATCAAGCTGAAGGGCAGACGGTCCACGCCGGGAAGATATTTTCAGGTCGCTGAGCCGGGAACGTCGTGGGGCGGGACTGAGATTGAGGATCCACTCCAGATTCTTGGAAAGTTCAGCGCGAAGAAGGCCTGGCCCGGGTTGCGCCTGCTCATGGTGAGCACGACCGGCGAGCACCATGCTTATTTCGAACTGGACGAAGCTCTGAAGCCGCGGGAAAAAGATTTGCCGGCTGTCTTGCGCGAGTCGGTGGCGCGTATCCGGGAAAATTGCGAGCCCGCGCTGTGCACCGTTTTGTTCATGGGCGGCGCCGGAGGATCGTTGCGGGCGGGTGTGACTGAAAATCCGGTGAAGCTGACTCACTCCGTGCGCGACACCCTCACGCGCGTGACCTGTGGCGGCGCCCCGGTCTACGTCTGGCCGGGCGGCGGCATCACGTTTATGGTCGACGTGACTCGCATGCCGCAGAACGCATTTGGATATGTGCCGACGCCCGCGCTGGTGGCTCCGATCGAGTTCACATTGCGGCTGGCGGATTACGCCGCTTTGGGCGGATATGTCGAGCATGTGCGTCCGCTGAGTTCGATGGCTGCGGCCGATGAAGGCCGGCGGCGCATGGCTGCGCGATCGGACAATCCGTGGCCGCTTGAGTCTGGAGCAAGAACAAAGAAGCGCTAAAAAGAAGAAGCGCTAAACGAAGAAACGATGAATCAACGGGCTCAAATCCGCATGCTGCCGGATGGACGGCGGCTGCATCTGAACGATGGACCGATGGACTTGATCGTCGAGGCGTTCGGCGCGATGCGCGAAGTTGAGGCAGCGTATCGGGCTGCCAGCGCGCGATTTGTGACGGTGCTCGACGAATTATGCGGTGAGCTCTCATACTTGCGCCGGGCCTGCTCGCCGGAGGCAGCGTGGCCGCAAGGCGCAGTTGCTCGGAGGATGACTGCCGCAGTGATGCCGTACGCAGCAGAGTACTTCATCACACCCATGGCCGCGGTGGCGGGTGCGGTGGCGGAGGAAATTCAGGCGGCGATGGTGGCCGCGGCGGAACTGTCGTCCGCGTACGTCAACGACGGGGGAGATATTGCGCTGCACTTGGCCACGGGAGAAAAGTTTGTGGTCGGCATGGTGGAGCGGCCCGACCAGCCTTCGCTGCTCGGGACGACCACGGTGCATGCCGCCGATCCAGTGCGCGGCATTGCGACCAGCGGGTGGCGAGGGCGCAGCTATTCACTCGGAATTGCGGATGCCGTCACCGTGCTCGCCGATCGTGCCGCGGCTGCCGACGCTGCGGCCACTATCATCGCCAATGCCGTCGACCTTCGGGGGCATCCTGCGATAGTTCGCGTTCCAGCTCGCGAACTTGCGCCCGATACCGATCTTGGGGATCGACCAGTGACACAAGCAGTCGGCGAGTTGACGGTGCAAGACGTGAATCAGGCTTTGGAAGCGGGTGCGCGAACCGCGGAACTACTGCTCAGAATGGGGTTGATCCGGTCGGCTGCCCTGAGTCTGCAGGGAGAGACGCGCGTGGTGGGATCTCCGGGAGAATCGCGCATGACCGCGACTCCGGTTCGCGAAAGGGGTCTGGTGCATGCCTGAGGTCGTGGTGCGCAAGAAAGTCACATGCGTGGAAGAGATTTTTCACGAAGGCGGGCCAGTGGCGGAGAAGCCACTGCGCCGCGCCGCAGCGCTTGCGGTCATTCGAAATCCGTTTGCGGGAAAGTACGTCGAGAACATTGAAGGCTTCATGGACGACTTGAAGCCGCTGGGTCTGGAGATGGCGCGGGCGCTGGTCGCGGCGCTGGGCGGAGATGCGAAGATCGTCGAGGGTTATGGGAAGGGAGCGATTGTAGGATCCCTCGGAGAAATTGAGCACGGCGCGTTATGGCACGCGCCCGGCGGTTATGGCATGCGCGAAGTGCTGGGCGGAGCGAAAGCGATTGTGGCTTCGACCAAAAAAGTTGGTGGACCGGGAACTCGGCTGGATGTGCCCATCACGCACATCAATGCGTCATACGTGCGCAGTCATTTCGACGCCATGGAAGTGGGCGTGAACGATGCTCCCCGGGCGGACGAAATCCTGCTGGCCCTGGTGATGACCACCGGCGCGCGCGTGCACGCTCGCGTGGGCGGACTGAAGGCGTCCGAGATCAAAGGGGAAGACGGGCTGAGATAAGCTGAGGGCGAAAGCATGAAAGCGAAGATCCGCAAGATCGCGACGTTCGTGGACGAGACTGAGCGCGAAATGGACCGGACGATATCGCCGCCCACGCGGCGGGCGGCAGCCGTGGCCGTAATTGAGAATCCGTGCGCGGGAAAATATGTGGAGGACCTTTCGGAGTTGATGGCCATCGGCGAGGAACTCGGGGAACTGCTCACTGCGCGCGCAATAGCGGCGCTGGGAATTCCGGGAACCTCGGCGGAGAGCTATGGCAAGGCGGCAGCGGTTGGCGAGAACGGAGAACTCGAGCATGCCGCGGCCATTCTCCATCCGAAGCTGGGGACGCCGGTGCGGCGTGTGCTGGGCAAGGGGGCGGCGCTGATTCCGTCGTCGAAGAAGCGCGGCGGCATGGGCGTGGTGCTCGACATCCCGCTGGGTCACAAAGATGCTGCGTATGTGCGCAGTCACTTCGATGGCATGGAAGTGCGAATCAATGACGCGCCGCGGGCGAATGAGATTTTGGTAGCGATTGCGGTGACGGATAGCGGGCGTCCGCTGGCTCGCGTGGGCGGACTTACCAAGGATCAGATCAAAGGGGAAGACGGACTGCGGTAGTGCCTGGTCGAGTTTGGGATGCGCGGGCGAGACGCCCCCGCGACAGCCGGCGGGACGCCCACGCTATAAAGCTAGCGACCCGCTGGCGCGCGCATCAGGAAAGAAATATCGTCCACTTTGTAAATGACTTTGCCCGGGGACTCCGGCGTGGGTGTGACCTTTCCCGCCCGCACCGCATCGAACGCCGTCACCAGTCGCGCCAGTATCGACGGCTGTGCGACGGGAATGTTATGCGCGCCCAGAACTAGTTTAACTTGTGGCGCAAGCGCAGCCAGCCGCCGAATCGACGCGGCATAAGCGTTGAGATCGGTTTCCGGCCGGAAGAGCCAGATGGGCGCGGGATAGTAAGTGTCGCCCGTGAACAGCAGACCGTTAGCGCGATCGATGAGCGAAATCGCGTCCGGCGTGTGGCCGGGCGTGGCGATGATCTCCAGCACGCGGCCGCTCAGATCGATGCGGTCGCCGTCATGTTTGTAGGCCGTGATCTGCCACGGTCGGGTTGCGTAAGACTTCGCGTCGAATCCCTTGGGCAATATGCCGCAGATCTGGTCCGGCGCGATTTCGGCCTGCGCGTCTTCGCGTGAGCCTTGTGCGTTCTTGCGGGTGAAATCCGTATCCACTCCGTAGACCGTGTCGAATTGCCAGTTGCCCCCCACGTGGTCGTCGTGGGTGTGGGAGTTCAGCACGACGATGGGAAGCTTGGTGAGTTCAGCTGTAACTTTCTTGATGTCGCTGATGCCCATGCCGGTGTCGAACAGCAGCGCCAGTTTTTCTCCGACGATGAGATAGCTGATGACTTCTTCCGCCTGATGCGGTTCGTAGATGGCGAAGACGCCGGTCGCGGGTTTGTACACTTCGAACCAGGGGTCAGTGACGGGGACGCGCTCGAGACCTTTGTATTCCGGCCGCGGGAGGGGACGGCACCAGTCGGGGATTGCACCCTGCGCGAACAGTGTGGAGGAGACGAGAAGAATGCAAGCGAAGAGGCCAGCAACTTTGCCACCACGGGCTCTTCCGGTAGGGGCGCTCGGCTTCGCCTTCGCTCGGACGGCCGAGGCGGCTGTCGCCACATGGTCTGTCATGGCTTCATCACCTCGGGCACTCGCGTGGCTGGCGGTGTGTTGCGGCTGCGCTGTATGCTGACCGCGCCGTCCGTGATCACCATGCCGATCCCGGCCAGGTCTCCTTTTTGAATGCTGTCGAGCAGATTCTTGCCGGCCGATTGCTGCGCGGTGTCGAGGAAAACGAAACTGGCTTCGCGTCCGGCGGCGATCAGGCCGCAGTTCAGGCTGCGCATTTTCGCGGAGTTCCCGGTCGCCAGGCAGATCGCCACTTCTGCCGGAATTTCTCCGAGCGACGACAGCAAAGAGATCATGCGCAGAATACCCAGCGGCTGAACTCCTGAACCCGCAGGCGAATCCGTGCCAAGAATCACGTGGTCAAGATGACTCACCTCCCGTGCAGTTCGCAGTGCCAGCAATGCGGCACGCTCATTACCATTGTGAACAATTTCCAGGGCGCGTGGCGAGCGCAAGCATATATCCATAATCTGATCATCTGGCAGAGCGGTGTGCCCGCCGTTGATATGGCCCACTACGTCGGCGTCGGTTTCGAGCACCATATCTTTGTCGATCAGACTCGATCCCGGAATGGATGGGCCACCGGTGTGAATCGTGCTCTGGATGCCGTACTTGCGGGCCCAGTGGACCATGCGGCGTCCGGTGACTCCGTCTTTCACGCTGCCCAGACCGACCTCACCGAGAAACTTCACGCCAGCGGCGGCGAGTTCCTTGAAGTCGTCTTCGACCATGCCCTGTTCGAGCACGGGCGCTCCGGCGTAGACCTTAACGCCCCCGGGGCGAAACGATTGGAAGGCGCGCTGAGCGAAAATGGCCATCGCTTTCAGGCCGACAATATCTTTGGGGCGGCCGGGCGTGTGCACTTCTCCGGCGGAGACCATGGTGGTGACGCCACCGTGCAGGCAGCTATCGATCCAGCCGAGCTGGTTCTGGCGAGGCGTCCAATCGCCGCAGACGGGATGAACGTGGCTGTCGATGAGTCCGGGAGCGAGCGCCGTGCCCTTGGCGTCGATCGTCGTCGTGGCGCCTGCGATGTCAATTTCTTTTTCTTTGCCGACGGCGTGGATGACGCCATCAATGGCCACGACGGTATCGGCGTCGAGGATGGGATGCTCGAGGTCGCCGCTGAGGAGCAGTCCTATGTTGCGGATCACCAATCTGTTAGAGGCCGCGGATTGTGCCGGGGCGTTGCTGCTCATGAAGTCTGCTTTCTGCTGATGTTATGGGCTGAATGTTATGGAACGACGTTTTCGAACCTGCCGATCATACCCGACGCTTCTTCGCCGGTGAAGCTTCGCGATGAGCGATCTTCAGCAGGTCGGTCAGAGCGTCCTCGCGCACATTCGAAAGGCTCACCAATATCCACGGATAGTCGCGATAGTGGTCGGTGATGAAATAGGTTTCCGGATCGACCGCCATCAGTTCTTCGCGGCGGTCGAAGGGCATTTTCACGACAATCTTGTCAAAGTCTTGATGCAGCCGGACGAACAGCTTGCCCCCGACCTTCAGCGCGGGAGTTCGGTACGACGTGCTTTCCTTTACGTTGGGAAGAGTGAGACCGACTCGACGTACGGTGTCGTAGGTGACGGGTTGCTTCTTCATGGAATGATTTCGGTAGATTAGCTCATGGCGCGTGGCTCCCGCCAGCGCTAGGGCGTTTGTCAGCGCCGAAGCAATGGTGTTACGCTCGGCCTTCAACGCTCGACAGGAGAATCATGATTTCGCAGGACTTCATCTTCTGGGAGGTGGATGTACAGGCCGATTTCATGTTGCCGGGAGGAAAGCTTTATGTGCCGGGGGCGGAGAAGTTGCTGCCCAACATCCGGCGGCTTACCGATGCGGCGCGGCAGGGGCAAGTGTTCCTGGTTTCGCACGGATGTTTTCACACGCCCGACGATCCCGAGTTCAAAATCTTTCCCCCGCATTGCGTGAAGGGAACCGCGGGAGCGGAACTTGTCGCCGAAGCTCTGACCGAAAAAGTTGTGCGCGTCCCGAATGACGCCGCGGCCAAACTGCCGGAAGATTTGTCCCGGTACCAGCAGATCCTGCTGGAGAAGCAGACGCTGAATATTTTTGAAAGCCGGCACGCGGACGCGATCGTGCAGAGGCTCGGGAGTCATGCGGAGTTTGTGGTGTTCGGGGTGGTGACCGAGTACTGCGTGAACTTTGCCGTCAAAGGTCTGCTCGAAAGGGGACGGCGCGTGGCCGTGGTGCGGGATGCGATCGAAACTCTGAAGGGGGAAGACGGGCGGAAGACGATGGCCGAGTTAGAGCAGCTTGGGGCGCGACTTACGACTACTGACCAGGCTCTCAGGGCGCTCCGCAACTGAGAGCCTGGATCGGGGCCCAAAACAACTCATTTCGACAGTCGTCCCCGTTGGCTATCGCCAGAGCAGCGATTTTACGCCAATTTACTTGGTCTTGATGACAGTGGCCACAATCTCCCCTTCCACATCCCACCATGCACCCTGCCGTTCGGCGAATCGCGCAATACGTTCTTTAATGGAACCAATCGTCTGCTTATCGCCGGCGTCGGTGCGTTCGGTTTCGCACGCGATACCGAGGCAGCGCGTTACCACGGTCAGTTCCTGGGGTGTCAACGGCAAGGCGATAAGGTCTTTTTCGCCGGTTCTTTCGTTCGAATGGTTTCGCATCGCGGCAAAAACCTGCTTAAGGGTTAGATTCATAGTCTGGGGCGATCTACCGATGATCTTTGTCCCGGTCGTGGTCACCGTGGTTGTGGCGCCAGGTCCAGTATTCCTTCTGCTCCTCTGGACGAAGCTTGCGGAAGTCACGGTCGCGGTCGCGATGGTTCTCATCGGCCCACCGACGGTAGTACACAACCTCGTCGTTGTTCCACACGTGATAGTCAGTGTAGTAGGGATCATAAACGCGATAGTAATGATGCTCGCAGGCGACTCCGGCCAAAGATGAAGCCAGCGCAGCCGCCAGCAGCAGGGAACTCAGGGGATGGGAACCACGGCTCATGTTGTTCTCCTTCGCAAAAAGAAAACCCTTCTCTCAACAATTAGTTGCTGGAAGCGAAGCTGGGGACTCAGGAAAGTCAACTGACTGAGACACTTGCCTGCAAGACTGCTCCCACCTTCTCTCTAACGTTTTCTTCCGAACCGCATTTCCTTTTCTTTCGATTACTTCTCAACGGGGTTAGATTGTAATAGACTTGGGCGGAGGGAGAATACACGTTGCGAGATCCGCTGGGCACGCTGTTGGAGTTGCCGGAGCAGGAGAAAGCCGAGCGGGGGCTGGAACACACGCCCCGCGAAATCTGGCAGCAGCCCGCAACCTGGAGCAAAACCTACGAGCGCTGCCAGGAACGCCAGGGCGAATTGAACGACGCGCTGCGGCGGGCCGGAATCGGGCGCGGCAGCACCTCCTCTCCCACGGTGTATCTGGTGGGCGCGGGCACATCGGACTATACCGGGCGGGCGCTGGCTCCGTTGCTTCGCCGGCGCTGGGGCTGTGACGTCTGGCCCATTCCGAGTACCACGCTGCTCACGGATTTCGAGGAGTTCCACCGTCCGGGAAGAGACTATCTCTGGATCTCGTTCTCCCGTTCGGGAGAGAGTCCGGAGGGCGTGGCGCTGCTGGAGCAGGCGCTGGACCGGCAGCGCGACATCCGGCATGTGGTCATCACCTGCAACCAGCAGGGCACGATGGCGCAACTGTGCCTGCGGCATCCGGATCGCGCCGTGGCTCTGGTGCTGGACGACGCGGTGAACGACCGCGGCCTCGCCATGACCAGTTCGTTCAGCAACATGGTTCTCGCCGGACAGTGCGTGGGGCATCTGGAAGAGTTGGCGCCGTTCGGCGAAGTAGTGGCGCAGATGTCTGAAGTCGGCCGGCAATTCCTTCCCGCTGCTGCCGAGGCCGCTGCAGCCATTACGACGTTGGGCTGCACGCGTGCCTGTTTTGTGGGCGCGGGAGTTCTGCGAGCGGTGGCCGACGAATCCAGCTTGAAAGTGGTGGAGCTGAGCGCCGGCAAAGTCACCACTTTGGCGGAGACGCCGCTCGGGCTGCGTCATGGGCCGCTGTCAAGCGTGGATAGCCAGACTTTATTTGTGGCCTTCCTGTCGAGCGAGGCGCGGCGCCGCGGCTACGAACTTGATTTGCTGCGGGAGATCGATCGCAAACATCTAGGCCGGGTGCGGGCTGTGGTTACCGCGCGCAGCGGCGACGATGTGTCGGCGCTGGCCGATTATACGTTGTCATTGAATTGTGCCGATTTTCCGGATCAGTATCGGCCCGTACTCGATGTGATGCTGGGCCAGTTGATAGGCCTGTTCGCCTCCATGCGCTGCGGCCTGAAGCCAGACCAACCGAGTCCCGGTGGAACCATTACGCGGGTCGTCGCGCCCATCAAGCTGTATTCCTGAATACTTTCAGCGCGCTAGGTCGAGATCGCCACGGCGGTTGTGGGCTCATACGTACAGAACGGATCGCTTCCTAAGGCATCGCCGGTGTGCGCGTAGGCTCGGGCGCGCGACCCTCCGCAGATATGGCTGTACTCGCACCCTCCGCACTTTCCGTGGAACTGATCGGGAGAGTGCAGGGCGCGGAAGGTGTTGGAGTTGCGATAGACGTCGACCAGCGAACCGGTGCGGACATTGCCGCAGCGCAGCGGCAGGAATCCCGAGGGATAAATCTCTCCCAGGTTTGAGACGAAGACAATGCCGTGTCCGTCGCGAATCTGAAATCCCTTGTAGACGGAAGTGGCCTTCATGGCGGGCGTCGGCATGCCCGAGGCGCGCATCTGGTCGAGCGCGATGCGGCGGTAGGACGGAGCCTCGGTCGTCTTGATGGCAAATGGAGCGTGGGGAGAAAGATCAAACACCCACTTCATAATCGCTTCGCCATCTTCGGGGGAGACTTCGTTCAGGGCTTTGCCGCGTCCCACCGAGATCAGGAAGAACAGGCTCCAGCGCATAACTGGAAAACTGGTGCGCAGCAATTGGTAAATGTCGGGCAGATCGTCGGCGGTCTCTTCGGCGACCAGCGTGTTGACCTGGATGGGAATGCCGAGGCGCCCGCAATGGCGGGCCGCTTCCATGGTGCGCTCGAACGTTCCTGCGACGGCTCGGATGTTGTCATGCCTCTCGACCGAGGAGCCGTCGAGGCTGAGTCCCAGGCTTTGAATTCCGTGCGCCTTCAACCTGGTGATGGCCTCGTTGGTCAACGCGGGAGTCGCGCTCGGAGTGATCGAGACTTCCAGTCCCAATCCGTTGGCGTATTCGATCAGAGGAAAAATATCTTTGCGGCTGAGCGGATCGCCTCCGGTCAGGATCAGGTGCGGCAGCGGATTGCCGAACTCGACCAGTTGGTTCAGGAAGCGCTTGCTCTGCTCGGTGTTGAGTTCCAGTGGATTTGCATTCGGCATCGCCTCGGCGCGGCAGTGTTTGCAGGCAAGGCCGCAAGCCTGGGTCATCTCCCAGTAGACCAGCATGGGATTTCTGGAAAAATCGTGAGCCCCACGACTCATAATTGGATGATTACCGGCGATCCCCACGAAGTTCCCCCTTCGGCAAGTTCAGAGTAATTTCGGGGAGGGGAAAAGGGCTGTGAGTGCAATCACACCGGCGGGTGACTGGTCTCGCAGAAAGCAGAGGGCGGTGAGCGGAGATGACGTTCGGGTTACGCGAGGACAACAGGAGGCAGTTTGGGAAAGTTTACTCTTTGATAACCCCCCTCCCCCCCCCCCCCCCGATCCATTGGAATCATCAACTTCGGGGAAATTCGCGAATTAATCTATGGGCTGCAATCACTTAGGGGCAAAATCTTGAGCCGCAAGGAGTTACAGTCCGAGATCGGATCCCGGATGGTCCATGCCAGTATCGCGGAACGAAATCTCTCAGTCAAGGTTGTGTGAACCTGGTTGCAGGTATTCCTGTGGAAAACGCTGGGCTCAGAACTCGGCTGGGAGAGATGAGTTGTAATGGACACTCCGATCAGCGAGCTAGATTGGGGGCTTCTTCCCACAAATCCCTTCCGCGGATGCACACTACACGATCTTCGGGCCGGAGTGCAGCTTCACGTCCCAGGCGAGGCCGAGCAGGCGCAAGACCCATATCCCAAGCCAGTTCACGTCGATCTCGTACCAGGCAAAGCCGTGCCGGGCGGATTGAGGGCAGGCGTGGTGGTTGTTGTGCCAGCCTTCGCCGAAGCTCAGTATTGCTACCCAAGCGTTGTTCCTGGATGAATCGCGGGTGAGGAAGCGACGCGATCCCCACATGTGAGTAGCGGAGTTCACCAGATAAGTCGCGTGCAGGCCGACCACAGTGCGCAGGAAGACTCCCCACATCACGTATCTCCAGCCGCCTACGGCGAGGATGACCAGCGCCAGGGCGCCCACGGGAATCCAATGCCACTTGCTGATCCACAGCATGAACCTGTCTTTGCGGAGTTCAGGAACATACGGTAAAAGCACGGTGGGGTTGTTGTGCATGGCCGCGCCCGTAATGATCCAGCCCATGTGCGACCAGAATCCGCCGTCGCGCGGCGAATGCGGGTCGTCCGCCTGGTCCGAGTTCTGATGATGGATGCGGTGCGTCGCCACCCAGCTGATGGGACCACCCTGCAGAGCCAGGGTCCCGCAGATCGTCAAGAAATACTCGATCCACTTAGGCGTCTTATAGCCGCGGTGTGTGAGCAGTCGATGGTAACCCATCCCAATGCCCAGGCTCCCCGCCACCCACCACAGAAACAGCGCAAGCGCCAGCGCCTTCCAACTGAATACGAACAAGGCAACGACGGCGCAGACGTGGAACAGGCCAAGAAACAAAGTGACGGTCAGATTGAGGGGCTGGGCAAAGGTTCGGTCACGTTTGAGAATACCTAACCCGAGGTTGCTAAAGGCTGACACTGGATTGCAGCACACACCAGAAAACGAGGCACAGGAGTCTTGTCCGAGCGCCCACTTCTTTGGGGTCGAGCACCGAGGCAATTCGTCCGGTCCTATAAAGATGACGATACGCGGAAAATTCTCCGAGCCATGTGCAATATTGGTCACTCGAGAGAATTTGGACCGGGCGGTACAGAGAAGCGGGATTGGCTACCAATCTGGGAACGCTTATCTCTTAAGCCCAGAGATGAGCCCTCAGGCTCGATGAGTGTTAAGGAGATGCTACGTCACCTATCGGCTAGAATGGCCGGGCGTCTGCTGGTTAGCGGCTGGTGGCGTTGATTCTACAGCCAACAACGGTTAGTACCTTACTGTTTGTTGATTCGGGGAGACCGAACCACGGCAGGATAGTCAAGCTGAGGCGGTCAGGGCTCGTCCGCTTGACGGCCGAGGAGGGCAGTGCTTCGCGCGAGCAGCGGGTCCGCTTTCTATCTTTACTATCTTTCTAGACTATCTTTCTAGACTAACTTTCTAGACTAACTTTCTAGACTATCTTTCTAGCTTGCTATCTGCCATCTTTGCTGTCGGCGGAATTGCGTGTGATCGCAATCATGAGGGGACAGCTGACAAGGCTGACTCCACATTTTGCAAAGCCTGACAAATCTCTACCTTCCTTGACGATTTCCTGAATATCATTAAGAGCGCCGACTTAACGAGGGCCGAGCATTGGATGCCGGCAACGGTTTCAACTAGCTCGCTCGGCTGCCTCCGATCCCGGCTGTGTTCGATAATGTTCGTAAGTGGAGGAGTCTATGAAGTTCGCCGCTTCGTTCTCTCGCCGCCGAGTCGTTTCCAACCTAACGTTCTTCTCTCCGATCTTCTCTCCAGCCTTAGCGGTGGTGATCGCCATCGGTTTCACCACAGCTTGCGGTTCCAGTGGAAGTTCCGGCGGCGGTCAAAAGCTGAGCGGGAATACGGCCGTTACGGTGTTGCTCTCGAGTACGGCTAACGATCAAGTAACGCGGTTTGATCTGAAATTTCAGACGTTGACGCTGACCAACCAGTCGGGGAAGACCGTCACTCTGCTATCGTCGCCGCAACCCTCCGAGTTCATGCACTTGAACGGAGGGCTCGAACCGTTCACGACCGTCAATGTTCCTCAAGATGTCTATACTTCGGCCACGGTTACGCTTGGAGGAGCAGTATTCGTCTGTATTGGGCAAGTTCCGGGCGGCGGACTCGGCATCGCGAATTATTCCATTGTCAATCAAGGACCGACGGTGAGTTTGCCGTCGCCAATTACGGTTACGGGCAGTAGCATGGGACTGCTACTGAATATGCAGGTTGCCAGTTCGGCCGTTTTTCCCGCTTGCTGGACGACCCCAGCATTTGAGGGGTTCTCCATGATGCCGACGTTCAACCTCACTCCGATTGCATTGTCCACTTCCCCGACGAACGCTGGGAATGGCAAGGTCAGCGGGTTGAAGGCAGAAATTGCGTCAGTGGGAACGACAGGGTCAAGTTTGACGCTCACGGTTCCGGGAGGACCATTTGGAACGAGAACCCTCACCGCGAGTTCCAATAGCGCGACGGTGTTTCAGGGGATCGGCGGCGCTTCGGCGCTCTCTCCCGGAATGTTTTTGGATGTGGACGGGGCGATTGCATCGGATGGTTCGCTGCTGGCGACTCGAATTGAAGTAGAGGGGCAAGGCGCCTCGGTGATCAATGAGTCCAGCGGTCCTGTGATGTTTATTGACACTATAGTTCCAGTTCTTCAGCTCTATGGCCGCACCGAACTTGGCACTCTGCTTACTGGCCCAAGCGGCTCAACCGGAGTTTATTTCGATTTCCCCAGTTTCGATTTCAGCAGTGCCCAGTTCGGGATCTCGGGTGCGTTCACGAACCTGCAGAATCTGCCGTTCGTTCCCAGCTTTAGCGCCTCAAATGTCGTAACCGGCCAGAATGTCGACATTACTGCGCCAACCTTTTCAGTCATGGGAGGCGTCTACACTCCGGCGAACACGATCACCCTGGCTCCGCAGACGATCAATGGGACCGTTGTCGCTTCGCAGCAGAGCGGCAGCTTTATGGACTACACGGTTTCATTGGCCCCGTATGACCTTTTCCCCACGCTTGCCGTGCAGCAGGGGCAGACCACGGTACTCAACAATCCGAGCCAAGTCAAAGTCTACGTCGACAGCAGCACGCAGAAGCTGAACACGCAGGCGCTGGCTCCGGGGAGCACGCTTCGTTTTTACGGGCTGGTGTTCAACGACAACGGCACACTGCGGATGGATTGCGCTCAGGTGAATGACGGCGTGGCTGGGTCGTCCCAGTCGAACTCTGCGCAACATCTCGAAACCGCCGAGAGTCAGACGGTCCGTCACGAAGGCGTCGGTGGGATGCAGCCGACGATGAGCGTGGTGACGCTTTCGCACGGGTCTCAGCCCTAGGCGCTGGCAAATCCGTGAGTGGGTGACGGCCGCGTTGCTGGAGCTCTCGTGGGGTAAACGGAGCTCGCTGAGCCGACTCAGTTCGATCCGCCGGTCGAACTGGCCGGCTGCAGCACGGCTTCCGGCACCTCGAATTGGATGGGGCGGTTGTAATCGGAATAGGAATAGTGGCCGCCGTCTTTCATGGTCATCTCGTAGGGCAGATGGTCGTCCAGGCCGATGCACATTGAACCGTCCTGGGACGAGAGGGCGGACCTGACGGCGAACTTCCATTCCCGGCAGCGCACACCGCTCACCGTCTTCTTATCGCCTTCTTCAGTGATGGCGTGGCTGACCAAGGTGTACATATCCGGCAGCAGATCGCGAACGGTGCCGCGCGCGAGGTTGTCGCAATACCACTTGGCTGAACCGCGCTCGCCGGCGTACCCGTTGTTCTCCCAGGCTCCGTCGCCGGTGCGGTTGTACCTCTGTTCGCCCACGAGCAACTCATCCTCTTTCATCTCGACAGGAGAATCAGTATTGGAATCGTGGGACTGCTGGTGGACAATCACCTGGTTGCAATCCACCTCCCAGAGCCTTTCCGAATGCTGGGCGCCCGACGCGCTCTCGATATAGGTACCGCGAAAGCTTTTGACCCGCTTGATCGATTCCAGCGTTTTCTTAAACTCCACGTCGCCGCTGCTGGGGTTCACGGCCTGGCCCACTGCCCAGAAGATTACGCCCGCGACCAGCAGAGTCGCGCCGATCCAAAGCCAACGACGGTTGTCCATAAAAGAGTCTCCCTAAGTTGCCCTCGCGCCTAGGTTAGTGAACAGAATTGGCGGTTGAAAGTTACGGACGTACCTGAAAGGCGATGGCGGGATCGAAGTTCGCTGGCACGATTTCAAGGAAGCGTTCCAGAAATTGAAGACTTTCTGCAACCGGCTCACGACTCACGGTCACTGAGATGCGTATCCTTGAGAACTGGTGAAGCCGACGTCTGGATATCCTTCATCTCTGGTATCTGACAAACTTTGACGTCCCGAATGGACTCGCTGTTCGGTGTTTGACCGAAAGAGAACTGAGGGATGGTGGTTAGAGGAATCCTCAAAAACACCAAGCTTGTCTATGTGATGCTGACTTCGGTGTAGGTGCCATACACCTGGCGCAGGGCTTCGCAGATTTCGCCCACGGTGGCGTAGGCGCGGACGGCGTCCACGATGTAGAGCATGGTGTTGGCGGAGGAGACGTTGCCATTCGCGCCGGCATTGGGTTCTTGTGCCGCAGCCTTCTTCAGCGCCTCAAGGGCGCGGTGCACAGCCTCATTCGAGCGGCGAGCGCGCAGGGTCTTCAGCTTGGCCGACTGCTGGCGGGCTACAGTCTCGTCGATGTAGAGAATGTGCGGCGACTCTTCTTCGATGACGAACTCGTTGGCGCCGACGATCACTTTCTCGCGGGCCTCGACTGCGCGCTGGTACTGGTAAGACGCTTCAGCTATTTCTTTCTGCGGATAGCCGCGCTCGATGGCCTTGACCATGCCGCCCATGGCGTCGAGCTTGGCGAAATAATCGAAAGCACCCTTTTCCATTTGCAGGGTTAGGTTTTCCAAGAAGTAAGACCCGCCCAGAGGATCGACGGTTTGCGCGACGCCGGATTCGTAGGCAATGATCTGTTGGGTGCGCAGCGCGATGCGAGCGGCTTCTTCGGTGGGCAGGGCGAGGGCCTCGTCGTAGGAATCGGTGTGCAGCGACTGGGTTCCGCCGAGAACCGCCGCCAGCGCCTGTAGCGCCACGCGCGCAATGTTGTTCATGGGCTGCTGCGCCGGAAGAGATACTCCCGCGGTCTGTGTGTGGAAGCGCATCAGCCAGGTGCGCTGGTTCTTCGCGCCAAAGCGAGTCTTCATTACTTGACCCCAAATCTTCCGGGCAGCGCGGTATTTGGCGATCTCTTCGAAGAAATCATTGTGGGCGTTGAAGAAGAAGCTGAGGCGCGGGCCGAAATCGTCTACGTCGAGACCACGGCGCTTTGCCCACTCCACATATTCGACCCCGTCGTAGAGCGTGAACGCCAGTTCCTGTAAGGCGGTTGAGCCGGCTTCACGAATGTGATATCCGCTGATGGAAATTGTGTTGAAGCGCGGCGTGAACTTCGAACCGAACTCGAAGGTGTCGATGACCAGCCGCATCGACGGCGCGGGGGGATAGATGTATTCCTTCTGCGCGATGTATTCCTTGAGAATGTCGTTTTGAATGGTGCCGGAAATTTTCTTCCAGTCAGCGCCCTGCTTTTCCGCGACCACCAGATACATGGCCCACAGCACGGACGCGGGCGAATTGATGGTCATCGAGACCGTGGTCTTCTCCAGATCGATGCCGCCGAAAAGAATTTCCATGTCTTCGAGCGAATCGATGGCCACGCCGCACTTGCCGACTTCACCTTCACTGGCCGGATGGTCGGAGTCGTACCCCATAAGAGTGGGCAGATCGAAAGCGACCGAAAGGCCGCTGCCGCCGTGTTCGAGCAAGTATTTGTAGCGCTGGTTGGTTTCCTCGGGCGAGGCGAAGCCCGAGAATTGCCGCATGGTGAACAGCTTGCCGCGATATCCGGTGGCGTGAATGCCGCGCGTGTAGGGCGCTTGGCCGGGATAGCCGAGATATTGTTCCTCGCTCCAGTCTTCCGGGAGATCGGCCTGGGTGTAGAGGCGGCGAATCGGCGCGCCGGAAATCGTGGTGAAGCGCGCGTGGCCATGGTCGTCGAGATTCACGCCGGTGGGCGCGCCAATCGGTCGCTCGGGAGATTTGTCGAGCGTGGGAGCGAGCGTGTTTTCAGCCCACGTTTTTTCGGCGGCATTCGGATGGCGGTTGTCAAAGACGTCGGCGATTGGACTCTCGGCGACTTGCGGCTTCAGCGGCTTCTTTTCCATGCTTGCTTTCCCCATCAACGCGCTCTTTCTCGATGATAGGGAAGTGAGCGCGTGGGAGCAAGACGGGGGTGCGGCATCATAACGACCGGTCGGTCTGCAATCACACCTTCTCTGTGGCGGTCATCCTGAGCGAAGTGGGAAGTTCGCGAATGCGAACTTCCCACGCAGTCGAAGGATCCCTATGCCTGCGGCTTGAATCCGGCGCTCGGAAGGGTTCCTTCCACGGCTTCTTAGAGGACTCTAAGCGGGGTTACGGGCGGAAGAGAACATAGGGATCCTTCGACTCCGCGAGTGCTTCGCTTTTGCGAAGCACTCGCTACGCTCAGGATGACAATCTAATCTGCTTACGCGAGAGTTCCCATGCCTTGGCGTATTTCCACGAAACGTAAACGGCGTGGTAGAGGTGCAGCAGCAGGCCTTCGCGGCCGTCGAGGAAGCCGAGGCGGAGGAAATAGTTGTAGAGGAATGTCGCCAGCGGTCGCAGGACGATGTTGATCGCGCTGATGACCTTGCCGTTGGCCTTGGCCACAACCATCTCCGCGCCCAGCGATGAGTAGCGGTTCATGTGTTCGATGTAGTCGGAGAGCGTGGGGTAGGAGTGGTGGAGGAGCGCGCCGCTCTGAATGTGCCGAACAAATCCTTCAACGTGAACGTCCTCATGCACCGCGCGACTTTCAAACTTGCCGCTTCCACGACGGAAGAGTCGCAGCTTCGGATCAGGCCAATACCCGCCGTGCCTGATCCAACGGCCTAGAAATTCATTCTTCCGAGGGATCCATACGCCGCTGAAGTCAGTGCCAATGTCAAGCGCAGGCCCAGTGACCGGAAGGGAATGATCCGCCGAATCCTTGCCAAGAGCAGACAGGCGTTCGAGAGCGTCCAGCAGTTCGCGCAAGGCTCCTTGCAGTGGGAGATTGAGTTCCTCGTCCGCATCGAGACTCAGAATCCAATCTCCGGTTGCCTTGTCGATGGCCGAATTCTTCTGCGCGGCAAAGCCCTTCCATTCTTCGACGAACACTTTTGCGCCAAGCGATTTCGCAATCTCGACCGTGCGGTCGGTCGATCGGGAATCGACGACGATGATTTCTCCTTTGCCGTCGGCCACCAAGGGCTGCACGCTGGCGAGCGTGCGGCCGAGGTTGGCTTCTTCGTTGAAGGCAACGATCACGACGGAAAGATTCATCGGGGCGTAGTTTATCAGGCGCTTGGGTGCGCAGATGCTGCCGGAGAGCGCTCCGACAAACACAAGGTCCCTCGACTGCGCATTGCGATTGCTAAGGCAATCGCAATGCTTCGCTCGGGATGACAGAGTGGTGGGAGGCTACATTTGGCCCCCCGGCGGTGCAGGCTGCGGAGATGTGGAAATCGGCTGTCCCGCGGGAGCTGCGTCCTGGCGCGGCGCGACGTACGGCACGTTGGGCAGGTGCGTGACTTGGCCGCGGGTGGCGTCGGCGACGTCGATTCCAGCGTGATCGAGCAGCAATCCGGTGGCGCGATCCAGTTCGATGCGCGACTTCTCATAGGCTGCCTTCGCTGAAACCAGATTGGACTCGCCAGTGGTCAAAGTGGCCGCGTCCTGCAGGATTGCGGTCTGCGTGGTCAAGCCTACTTTCAGTTTCTGCAGGTCGGCGTCCAGCGTCTGGCGGGCGAGGTCCACGGCGGATTGCGCCGCCTGCACCGCAGCGCGGTTCTGCTTGACGTCGAATTGCGCGTTGCGCACTTCGATCCGAACCTGATTCTCCAGCTGGAGTTCGCGCACCTGCGCCTGGCGGTACTCCAGTTCGGCGCGTACCTGATTCGATTGCGCCAGCCGGTTGCGAATGGGGATGGTGAGCGTCAAGCCAACGCCCTTGTCCGGGGCGGTAGCATTCACCAGCTGATTCAGAGTTGCGCCATAGCTCAATGAATTCGCGCCGTGAAAGATGGGTGGGGGTGAGCACGGATTGCCATTTTGCTGGCATAGCGCGTTCAAGTCTCCGCCAACGCCGGAGCCCCCGTAGTAGGCGAATGCGTCCAGCGTGGGCAGCATCGAGTTGCGGACGGCCTTGGTGTTGATGTCGCGCGAGTTGAGATCGATGCGCGACTCGACCAGTTCCGCGCGATGGTGCATTGCGTCGTTGATCATGTCCTGAATAGGAATAACCGGCTCCTGCTCGGGCACCTGCACGCTGGAGGTGGGAACGACATCGGCCTCGGCCAGCACCGGATCTTCGATGCTGCGGCTGAGCGCGTTTTTCATGAGTAGTTGCTGCAGCTGCAGGTTGTTCTGGGCCACGATCAGATTCTGCTGGCCGGTGGCAACTGTGCTCTGCGCGCTCACGACCTGAATAGGAGGAGCGGTGCCGACTTGCGCCTGGCGCTTGCTGTCGTCGAGGGCCTTCTGAGCGTAGGTGAGCGACTCCTGCTGCACCCGCACATTTTCGTAGGCGAAGACCAGATCCCAATACATGTTCTCGATCTGGTCCACGGTAGTGATGACCTGCAGGCGGAAAGCCACATCGGAAATCTCTCGGTTGTTCCGGGCAATGCGAATGAATCGCGTGTTGGGAAGAGAACCGAATCCCTGAAGGAGGTTTTGGGTGAGTCGGAATTGAAAGTTTGAGCCGAGTTGTGGGCCCAGCAGGCTGACGGTGCTGTTGGTGGTCACATGGGTGTTGTTAAAGCCCGCGGTTAGAGTGGTGCCCCAGTGAAAACCCTGGGTATAGGCAATGTCCGAAGTGTAAGTGTTTTGCGAGACGACGCCGCCGGGGGCGGGGCTGAGTAAGCTCACGGATTCGGTGTTGTTCTTGTCGAGTTGAAACGTGCCGGTGAGCTGCGGATCGAAGCTGGTAATGGGCGATCCGACGCCCAGGGTCGAACTGACCAGGCCGTTGGTTCCGGTGCCGGCGCCGCCGGCCGCGACGGTGGTGCCGCCGGTGCCCGAGCCAACCGTGCCGCCGAGTCCGCCGACGCCTCCGCCGGGCGTGTTCTGCACGATGCCGGTGTTGACGCCGAGAATGCTGGCGCCGGATTTCGCGCGCAGCAGGTCAGCTTCGGCAATGTTCAGGTTATAGCGGGCGATATCGAGGTCGAGGTTGTTCTCCAGCGCGAGTGCGACGGCGTCGTCGATCGAGAGATAAATCTTGCCATCCCGCATCAGCGAATCGATGCGCGGCGAGTTGCCCAGGTTCGGCTGCGCGACGTCCACTGGCTTGTAGGGCTGCAGAACTTGAGGGAAGGCCGAGCGCGGAATCGAATAGTCCTTCAGACGGACGGTCTGTGGCTGGGCCGGTTGGGGCGCTGCGGGAGGCGCGGCTTGCTGCGCCCAGATTGCTGGAGTAGTCCCCGATAAAAGGACCGAAGCCAGGTACAGCGGCAGCAGCCGGGCCATCGAAATCAAACGCGGTAAGAGCATAGGTCTTCTCCTTGGATGAAAGCGGGCGCGCATTTTTCGCGAGCGGAATGCCGATAATGCCAGTATTGGATGCAGAACGTAAAACCGGGTCACTTCATCTTAGCGGGAGAAGTTTCATGGAAAGGGCGGGAGATTGTAAAGAATTGTGAGGGAGAAAAGAAAAAGCGCCGCTGTCGGTGAAGAACAGCGGCGCCGTGAAGTTGGTCCCAGCGACTATTGCTGGGGCGTTGGCGGCGCCGGCTGAGCCGGTTGCGTCATCGACGGCAAGTCCTTGCGTGGTGCAACGTAGGGGACGTTAGGCATACGGTTGACCTGTCCCTTGGCGGCGTCGTCAATGTTGATGCCGGCGTGATCGAGCGTGGTACCAACGGCCCGGTCGAGTTCGATACGCGCCTTCACGTAGTAAGCCATGGCCGAGATCAACGTGGACTCGGCGGTGGCCAGCGCGCTCTGGGTTTGCAGAACCGCGGTCGTGGTCGAGGTGCCGAACTGATATTTCTTCTGTTCGGCGTCCAGTGACTGCTTGGCATAATCCACCGCGGCTTGGGCGGAGGCGACACTGGCTCGGTTCTGCTCGACTCCGAACTGCGCGTTGCGGACCTCGATGTTGATCCGGTTCTCCGATTGTTGGAGCGCCAACTGGGCCTGCTGGTACTCCAGTTCGGAACGGATTTGCGTGGCCTGGGCGGCGCGGTTGCGGAGTGGGATGTTGAGCTGCAGGCCCACGCCCTTATCGGGAGCCGTGGAGTTGACCAGCTGATTCAGAGTGGCTCCGTAGGTGGTAGTGGGGAAAATCGGGTTCTGCCCGGCGCCGGTTCCAGCACAACCAAACCCGGGATTGTTCGGGTCGGTGCACAAGTTTGCCGGATTTTGCGATCCGCCAACGCCTGTGCCGCCGTAATAAGCATAAAAGTCCAGCGTGGGCAGCAGAGCATTGCGCACCGCTTTGTTGCTCAGTTCACTGGTGTTGAGCGTGATGCGGGACTCCACCAGCTCGGCGCGATGTCGCAAAGCCTCGGCCACCAGATCCTGCGTGGGCTGAACAGGTTCCTCGGCTGGAATTTCCATGGTAGACGTGGGAATCACTTCAGCCCCGGCCAGAGCCTGATCGCGCAGGGTACGGCTCAACGCGTTCTTCATGTACAACTGCTCCAACTGCAGGTTGGTGAGGGCTACGGTCAAAGTTTGCTGGTCTTGCGCGACCGTACTCTGGGCGCGGACGACTTCGATGGGCGCCAGGCTGCCGATTTCGACCTGCTTCTTGGTGTCGGAGAGGGTTTTTTCGGCGAAGGCCAGGGACTCTTTCTGCACCCGCGCGTACTCGTAAGCGTAGACCAAATCCCAGTACATGGTCTGAATCTGGTCAACCGTGGTGATGATTTGCAGGCGGAAGGCCACGTCGGACAGTTCGCGATTGTTCTTCGCGATTTTGATAAACCGCGTGTTCGCAGCGAAACCCATCCCCTGCAGAAGATGCTGCGTGACCGTAGCCTTGAAGCCAGAAGCGAGCGCTGGGTTGCTAGCGGAGAAGAAGCTGTTGGTGGTGGTTCTCGTGTTGTTAAAGCCGACGGACAGGTTGGTTCCCCAGTTGAAGCCTTGCACGTAGGAAAAGTTTACCGTCCCGGTGTTCTGGGCCAAGGAACTGCCTGGAAGCACGCCTTGGAATATGCTGGTGGACTGCTGGCTGAAATGATCCTCTTGCAGTGTGCCGGTGAGAATGGGATCAAAACTGGTGATCAGGGATCCAAGGCCAAGCGTGGATCCGTTCAGGCCTCCAACGCCAGCGCCAGCGCCGCCCGCACCGAGGCTGGTGCCGCCGGTACCGGAGCCTACTTGGCCACCAAGCCCGCCTACGCCGCCGCCGGGGGTGTTTTGCACAATGCCGCTAGGAACACCGAGAATGGCCGCGCCGGCCTTGGCACGCAGCACATCGGTGTCGGCGATGTTCAGGTTGTAGCGCGCGATCGCGATGTCGAGGTTATTCTCCAGCGCGAGCGCGATGGCGTCATTCAGCGACAGATAGAGCTTGCCTTCGTGCATGAGCTGATCGATGCGCCCGGTGTTCGCAAGATTCGGCGCGGCCAGGTGCCGAGGCGTGTACGGCCCGATGGGATTGGGAAAGTGCGACACCGGCTTGGAATAGTTCAAGATGGGCAACGGCTTGTCGGGTAACGGCTGTGAGGCGGGAGCCGCAGGCGGCTCCTGGGCCCAACACGCGAAGGTCAGCGTTGCGAATAGGCTGGCAGCGGCGGCGAGCCGCAGGGTCGAGGCTAAACGTGCGAATGGCATCTACTCATCTCCGTTCGTTAGTTACCAGTTCGTTCGTACAGTTCGTTTAAGAATCAACTGATTAAGACCTTGCTGCGAATGCACTTTGGGTTTTGCCTGAGACAGCCAAACCAACAGAAATAAATCCTGCTCAGGCTTAGGTACGCAAGCCGCCGGCCGAAGGTTCCTGAAAGCTGGGAGAAAAACCAACTTTTCCCCGTGCTGCGCCGGCCGCGTCCCTCGTCCCCGGTGTTCTGTTCACGCCGTTTTCTGGGACTTAGCGGCCGAGCGGCCTCATTTGCGAGGGCCGACGCTCCGCGGAAACCTTCCAGTATAGCTGACCGGACCGGACTAGCCCGGCACCGTTTCGCTTCTGGAACTGGTACATTGCTGGCAAAGCCTGAATGCGTTTGGATGATGCAGCGACCACGCACGACTCGAAAGATCGCAGGATGCGCAATCTCAAAGTGACTCTCTCCTATGATGGGGCGGATTTCTCCGGCTGGCAGGTGCAGCCCGATGCCACCACGGTGCAGGGCACACTTACCTCAGCCATTGGACGTATCACCGGCGAAAAGGTATTGCCGCAAGGTTCGGGTCGAACCGACGCAGGGGTGCATGCACTGGCACAAGTGATGACATTTGTGACGGAGTCGAGCGTTCCCACCGGGAACTTTGTGAAGGCGCTGAACGATATTTTGCCGGGGTCGGTGCGCGTGTTGGAAGTGAAGGAAGCGGCGCCGGAGTTTCACGCGCGGCATTCGACGCGGGCGAAAACGTATCGCTATCGAATTTATCGTGAATCGATCTGCCCGCCGTTTCTGGCGCGATATGTGTGGCATTTTCCTTATCCGCTGAATGAAGATGCGATGGGGCAGGCTGCGAAACTGGTGGCCGGGGAGCATGATTTCACTTCGTTCGCAGCCGTGGATCCCGAGCGGGGGCGCGAGGACGCGGCCGTCTCGAACGTGCGCAAGATATTTGACTCCTCGTGGGAGCGGTTGGGGGATGAGCTGGTTTATACGGTTCGGGGCTCGGGATTTCTGCACCACATGGTCAGAAATTTGGTTGGTACGTTCATTCTCGTCGGCAAAGGGACGTTACACGTTGAGGATGTGACGCGCATCCTCGAGGCGCGAAATCGGTCGGCTGCCGGTGCGACCGCGCCCGCGAGTGGATTGTATCTGGTCAATGTGGAGTACTAGCTGCCTGCGCACTGTGGGCGTGGTTGTTTTTCTCTGCGATCTTGGCGGATCTTCTCAGCGAGCTCTGCGGTTACAGCTTTTTTGCCGATGAAAACACAAAAGCTCTTAACCGCCGAGAACGCAAAGAACAGCCGCAGAGATCGCAGAGGGTGGTTCAGTGAAGGCTTTGTGGATCTGCATTCTCTACACTCGCGGGCGCGCAACAGTGTGTGGCTGGCGCTCGTTGAGTTTGCCGTGGTTGCTGGGCTGTTTTGGGCTGACGTGCACCATCACATTTATGTCAGCAAGACTCCCTATTTATTCCTGCTGGGATGGGCTTCGCTGCGACTGCGCGGGATGAAGTGGAAAGACGTGGGCTTCGCGCGCCCGCGGAGTTGGAGGAACGCGTTACTGCTCGGAGTTGCGGTCGGTCTCTGCATGGAGGCCTTGGAGCTATTCGTCACCCAGCCGTTCTTGGCGCGATGGCTGGGGAAGATGCCAGACCTTTCCGACTTCGCGGACATGAAAGGAAATTTGAAGTTATTCCTCATCTACCTTGTGCTGGTCTGGACGCTGGGCGTCTTGGGTGAGGAGGTCGATTACCGCGGCTACCTGATGAACCGCGTGGCTGGCGTGTTTCGCGAAACCAAGGCGGCATGGGTGGTGAGCCTGATCGTGGTGAGCGTTGTTTTCGGATGTGGCCACCTCGACCAGGGAGCCACGGGCATGATTGAGAATGTGTGGAACGGATTGCTGCTGGGGGCGCTGTATCTGGCTTGCGGCCGGAATCTGGCGGTGCCGGTCATTGCGCATGCCGTGGGGGATACGCTGGACTTTGTGCTGATCTATCTGGGGAAGTATCCCGGAATGCATTGAGCGATTGGAGAGACGTGGCAAGCTGCGTCTTGACGGACTAAGATTTCTGTATGGCGACTGATCTGCAAATCGCGGCGCGGAAGATCGCGTCGGTGAATCCGGCGACGGGTGAAGTGCTGCGCGAGTTCGAGTGCGCGGGTGAAGATGAGGTTGGGGGTGTGGTGGCGCGGGCCCGGGCGGCGCAGGCGGCGTGGGCTGAATTGGGTCTGCGGCGGCGGATTGCTGTTCTGCGCGAGTTCCAGGCGAAGCTCCACGCCAAGAAATCTGAGATTGCTGCGGCCATCACGCGCGAAGCTGGCAAACCGCTGGTCGAGGCGCTGGTCACCGAAGTGCTCGTGGCGCTGGACGCAGCGCGATTTCTCATCGACAACGCCTGGGGCCTGCTGCGCGATGAGCCGGTGCCGCACGGCAATCTGGTCACCAAGCTAAAGAGCGGCTGGCTGGTGCGCGAGCCATACGGCGTGATTGGAATCATCTCGCCGTGGAATTATCCGTTTTCGATTCCCGCGACGGAGACGCTGGCGGCGCTCGTAGCGGGCAACGTCGTGGTGCTGAAGCCCTCAGAGTTGACGCCGCTGGTTGCCCTGGAGTTTGCCTCATTACTGTATGCGGCGGGCGTGCCTAAGGATGTGTTTCAGGTGGTGGTGGGCGAGGGTGCGGCCGGGGCCGCACTGCTACGCTCGCCGATCGACAAGCTTGTGTTCACGGGCAGTGTTGGGACCGGGAAGCGGATCGCGGTCGCAGCGGCGGAGCGCCTACTTCCGGTCGTGCTCGAACTGGGGGGCAAGGATCCCATGCTGGTGCTCGACGATGCCGACGTGGAGGTGGCTTCGAGCGCGGCGGTGTGGGGAGCGTTCGTCAACGCCGGGCAGGCCTGCCTGTCCGTCGAACGCTGCTACGTTCATCGCAGTTTGTACGAATCCTTCGCGAAGGCGTGTGCGGAGAAGACCAGGCAGCTGCGCGTGGGCAACGGCATGGATTCGCACACCGACGTGGGTCCAATGATCCAGGAGCGGCAGGTGCGGATGGTGGAATCGCACGTGGAAGACGCGAAGGCGTGTGGGGCGCGGGTTCTGGCGGGCGGAACGCGGCTGCCGGAATTGGGCGTGAACTTCTATGCCCCTACGGTGCTGGTCGACGTGAATCACGACATGCGGATCATGCGGGAGGAAACCTTCGGTCCAGTGCTGCCGATGATGGCGTTCGTGGACGACGACGAAGCCGTGCGCCTGGCCAACGACTCCGAATACGGGTTGGCGGCGAGTGTGTGGACTCGCGATTCGAGGCGGGGCGAGAAACTGGCGCGGCGCATTCATGCAGGCACTGTCATGGTGAACGATGTGATTTCGTGCTTCGGCATCAGCGAAGCTCCACACGGTGGCGTGAAGGCCAGCGGCGTGGGCCGCACCCACGGTCGCTTCGGGCTGGATGAAATGGTCCGGGTGAAGTACCTCGATATCGATCGCATGCCGGGGATGAAGAAAGTCTGGTGGCACGGCTATGGCGAGAGCTTCCGGTTGCAGATGGATGGCTTTCTGGATATGCAGTTCGCGCGAGGGCTGGGGATGCGGCTGCGCGGGGCGATGCGGGCGGCGGGAGTGGTGCGCCGCAAGCGGTTGTAGCGACGGGGAGCCGAGCTTGGCAGGTTCAGGTCGGCACGGTGCTCGTGCTATCGAAAATTGAGGGCCAACATGATCACTAGAAGAGAGTTTGGCGCCGGGGTCTTGGGAGCGGGAGCCCTAGCTACAGCCGGGAACCACGTTGCCGCGGCGCAACCCAAAGCCCCGAAGAATTCCCTCATGCACGTGGGTGGCGACTACCACAGTGTCATGGGCGGAGACATCACCTCGAAACAGAATCTCGAATATAACCTCCGCCATGGAGTGAAGCACATCACCGCCGAGGTCCGGAACCGTCCACAAGGCGGTTGGGATCCGGAAGCGCTGAAGCGGATGAAGGACAACTGTGACCGATACGGCGTTGTCTTTGAAGCGATACGCATGCAGTCCGATTACATCAACAAACTGCGCAAGGGGCCGGAACGCGAGCAGGAGATTGACACCATCGTTGCGAATATCCAGAAGGCTGCGCGGTGCGGCGTGAAGATCATTACGTACCACTGCGAGGTTATCCCCTATCGCAGGAACGGAAAAACGCCTGGACGCGGAGGTACCACCTCCGATTGTTTCAAGCTGGAAAGCGACTGGCAGTGTGTACCCACCGGGGACGCCGGCAGAGTAACGCATGAAGACTATTGGGAGCGCATCACATTCTTCCTGGAGAAGATTATTCCTGCCGCGAAAGCAAATGACGTCCGGATGGCATGTCATCCCGCCGATCCGCCGGGACTCCCGTTTGGCTATCAGGGAGTCGACCAATGGGATTCTCCCGCGATTTTCGAGGCCATCAAGCGTTACGAAGCGATTGTCAGCAGTCCATATAACGGCTTCCAGTTGGACCTGGGAAACGCAGCGTCCGGGTTGAAGAATCCGACGACGGAGGTACTGCCAATCGTTCAGTACCTTGCCCTACGGGGGAAGATTCACCAGATACACATGCGCAACATTCGGGGTAGTCTGAACAACTTCTGCGAGGTCTTCCCAGATGAAGGCGAGGTAGATTTCTCGAAAATCATGCGAATCCTGCGGGACACGCAATTCTCAGGCGCGATCTGTCCCGATCACTTACCTGGTCACCCCGACGATCCGGGTAGTTTTCAGGCTTTCGCGTTTGGTTACGGCTATATCAAAGGCCTGATTCAAGCCGTCAATGGCGAAGGGTGAGCCCTAAGTCGTTTCTCCTCGAGAATGACTAGTCCATGAGGGGCCGCCTCCGGGGAGGTAGAGCGCCACTGAAATCCAGAATCGTCTAGGTTAGCGCTTTGAGGGGTTCGCCGGGCATCAGCTTAATCGTCGACTCGGTCGCCGTGGCTGCGGGGGTGCGAGATGACGAGGAAGCGCACCGGACTGGACGATGGATTGCGGATATGATGACGCTTCCCCGGCAGCACGCGGATGCCGGTTCCAGCATGTAACAACGTAGTTTGACCTTCCACTTCCATCAGGACTTCGCCCGAGAGGATATAGAAAAACTGCTGCGCTTTGGTGTGGTGATGGCGAATCTCGGCCGCGCCCGGGGGCATGAACTCTTCGATCACGCTGAGTTGTTCTTCGTTGACCAGATACCACGCGTCACAATCCACTCCCCAGCGATAATGCTCGGCATTCTCCCGGCTCACGGGTCCGGTTGTGACTGCACCCTTGTGGACAGACTGCGGGGGGCGAGAGCCCGGTTGGGCAGACCCTGATCGGGTGGACCCTGATTGGAATTTCTTCGCCATGCTTTTCGTCTCCTGCCGACCAGTGTAATCTGTCGCCATGAACGATCCTATTTCTAACGTGGCTCATTCCAGTCCTGCTGCAGATCCGAAGCGCGAACTGTTGCGGCATACTCTGGCCACGGTCGCGTATCGCGGGGGCAAAGCCGTGCGGAACGCGCCGGAGGGCTTTGCCGAGTTTCAGGCCGGCGAGGGCGTGCGCACGCCGGGGCAGATTCTGGCGCATATCGGCGACCTTTTTGATTGGGGGTTGTCGATCGCGCAGGGCCGGCGGACGTGGCACGATTCGAAGCCGCTGCCGTGGGAGCAGGAAGTCGTAAGATTTTTCGCCACCCTCAAGAAGTTCGATGACTTCCTGGCTTCGAGTGAGCCAGTGCAGGCTTCGCTCGAGAAAATATATCAAGGGCCGATCGCCGATGCCTTGACCCACGTCGGGCAGATCAACATTCTTCGCCGTCTTGCGGGTGCTCCAGTGAAAGGCGAGAGCTACTACGAGGCAGCGATTGAAACCGGACGAGTGGGCACCGATCAAGCCAAACCGAAGCGCGAGTTCTAACCGCTCGGGCGAATTACTTGGAGCGATTGCGGTACAAAGCCCCGTCCACCTGTCGGACCATCGCTTCCACATCCAGCGGAGCCTGCAGGAATGTTTCGAGCCGCTGGCTGATTTCTTTGGCCTTGCTCAAGACTTCGTGGTACTGGACGTGGAGCGCTGTGACATAGGGCTTACTTTCGATCCACGCGTAGACTTCGCGCAGATGCTTCTCAAATGCCGCGGAGATGGCGGCGGGGCTGGCCCCTTCCTTGTAGGTTCCACGGCGGCGCAGCATTTCATCTTGCGACGCGAGGACTTCGGGCAGCGGCCGCTGCATGAAGATGATCCGATATTCGTGGCCGGCGGGAAGCGAAAGTAGTAGCCGCGAGATGACTTTCACCACCTTGCCTTCGCCCTCGGCGATGCATCCCGGATCGTTGGGGAGTTGCTTGATCCGCTCCCACTCCAGGTAACCGCGCGGATTATCGGTGTCGGCGCGACGTTCGCCGTCGGAAAGCGCGGTCATGCCGCCGGCCACCAACATCTGCATCATGAGGGACGTGCCGGAGCGAGGCAGTCCCGAAACGATTGTGATCATGCGTTCCTTAAGATGTTACGAGTGCCTGGAGCGGAGTGTCGACTGAAATGACAGACTAGCAGAGATGAGGCCTATCGATACCTGAACGCAGCATGGTGAATTCTTTCGTGGGCCTTGGTGGCCTTGGTGGTTCAAGATTCGCACGTGTTTCGACCGCCCCGCTTCGGTTGCCGGTTTTCGTTTACGTTTTCGTTTACAATGACCGCGTAAGGCCGAATCCGGCGGCGTTTGTGTCCGCTCGAACGAGGGGTACGTCTTTGGCGACAGGCGAAGTGACCGCTTCCAACTCCCAGAATATTCCGCAGCTTCCCAAACATAAGGTCAAGATCAAGAAAGCCGGGCAGCGTGCGTGCAACGAGAAAAACGACAAAGGTAAATTCTGCGGCGGGCACTTGAAGCTGTGGTTCTACATGACCGACGCCGTCGAACGCGAGTGCGGCGACGTGGAGAAGGCCTGGGGACCGAAGGCGGAAGTCTATCGCTGCGAAAACTGCAGGACCTTGTATCTGCCGACGCCGGGCGAGAGCAAGATCAACGTTGCGGGGCAGGGGATGATTTCGGTGTTCGGGCTGACGCTGCCGCCGAAAGAAAAGTGATCAAGCTTTTGGCTCTTGGCTTTTAGCTCTTGGCTTGAACCGACTTGCTTAAAGAATCCGATGCGGGGCATAGTCTCTCTCCATGGGGTCAAGCTAAGAGCCAAGAGCTAACAGCCAAGAGCTTTTCCATGCACACTCCCGACCTCATCTACGACTGGAACAAGTATTACCCGCCGGGGCTGAAGCCACCGGGGCCGGTGCTGATCAACGATGAGACTCTGCGCGACGGGCTGCAGTCGCCTTCGGTGCGCGATCCTTCGATCGCGGAAAAGATTGAAATTCTGCATCTGATGGAGACTCTCGGGATTCATTCCCTGGCTCTCGGACTTCCCGGCGCGGGGCAGCGCGCTGTCGAGGCCGTGACCGCCCTGGCCCGCGAGATCGCCGCGCACACGATGAAGATTCGCGCCAACTGCGCCGCGCGGACTCATGAGAACGACATTCGTCCCATCGCCGAGATCGTGCAGAAGACTGGGTTGCCGATCGAGGCCGCTACGTTCATCGGGTCCAGCCCGATTCGCCGATTCACCGAAGGATGGACTGACGATTTTCTCCTGCAGACCACAGAGAAGGCTGTCAAATATGCCGTTTCGCTCGGACTCGACGTGATGTACGTCACTGAAGATACGAGCCGCTGCGATCCTGAGACGGTGAAGCGGTTGTACGCGACGGCGATCAACTGCGGCGCCCGCGCCATCTGCATCTGCGATACGGCCGGGCACGCCACTCCAATGGGCGCGCTGGCGCTGGTGCGGTTTGTGATCGAGGAAGTGGTGAAACCTTCGGGTGAGAAGATTCGCGTCGACTGGCATGGGCACAGCGACCGCGGCCTGGCGATTGCGAATTCGATGGCCGCGATCATCGCCGGCGCAAATTGCGTTCACGGCTGCGCCATTGGTCTGGGGGAGCGCGTCGGCAACACGCAGGTGGACCAGATGCTGGTGAATCTGAAGCTGATGGGCATTGCGCCCTGGGACGAGCAGGACTTGACCAAGCTGAAGCAATATTGTCAGGCCGTCTCGCGGGCCACAGGTGTGCCGATTCCCGCGAATTATCCCGTAGTCGGCGATGATGCGTTCCGCACCGCAACTGGCGTGCACGCTGCCGCGATCATTAAGGCGTATCGCAAAGATGACGTGGCGCTGGCGAACGCAGTGTATTCGGGAGTGCCTTCGCACATGTTTGGGCTGGAGCAGATTATCGATATTGGTCCCATGAGCGGCAAATCGAATGTGCTGTGGTGGCTGGAACGGCACGGCATTCCGGTGACCGACGGGATCGTCGACCGCATCTACCAGCGCGCCAAGCAGAGCGACCACACGCTGAGCGAGGCGGAGATTCTGGAGTGCGTGCCCACAGCGGCGCACAAAAAGTGACGCACGCATGGCTGCTTTGAGAGATGTAACACATGCGATTCTCGGCGTGGGCGGCGTTGGAGGCCTGATCGGCGCCTGCCTGGCGAAATCGGGTGCGCCGGTCACCGTGGTGGTGAGGCCCGAGTCGCTTGCCAAGTTCCCGGAACAACTTCAGTTGGAAAGCGCGTTTGGCAACTTCAGCGTGCCCGTCTCGCGGGCTTCCACCGTGCCCGCGGCCGACGTGCTGTGGCTTACGGTGAAGGCCACACAACTCGAGGCAGCGCTGGCTTCATTCACGAAGCCTGACTCGGTACGGGCGATCGTTCCTCTTCTCAATGGCATTGACCATCTTGCGCTGTTGCGGGCGAAATACGGCGAGGAGAAAGTGATTGCGGCTACGATTGCGGTCGAGACCGAGCGCGTGTCGCCCGGACACATCGTGCATCGTTCACCGTTTGCGCGCCTGAATGTGTCGTCGGCTGGGCGAAGCCTGCTGGGCACGACTGTCGACAATCTTCAGAAAATGGGATTCGAGTGCCGGTTCATCGATGACGAGCCGACCCTGATGTGGAGCAAGATTGTTTTCCTTGCGCCCTTCGCGCTGACCACCACCGCCGCAAATCGAACGACGGGAGCAGTGATCGCCGATCCAGACTGGAAGCGGCAACTGGAGTCCTGCAGTGCGGGAAGCTTGCGCGGTCGCCATGGCAGAAGGCGCCAAGGTGGATGCGGAGTCCGTCCTCGCCGGGATGATGAAGATGCCCGCGAACATGCGCAGTTCCATGCAGAAGGATGTTGAGCGCGGTAATTCTCCGGAACTCGACGCGATCGCTGGACCAATTCTGCGCGGCGCTTCGCGGCACGGGATCGAAGTGCCGACTACTAAAAAACTGGTGGCAGCTGTGGAGCGCAGAGCGGGATCTTCACCCTCGATCATGTAGGGTTCCGAAACAACCAGGAGGGCGCGTACGGTGGGACAATCCTGGCAGCACGTTTCCGCCACGTGGCGAATTATCTTCGGTAACGCATTAGCCAATCCTAATCCTGCCCGCCGCGTTGTAAACTGACGGAATACTCGCCATGAGCCCGAATCCCCCGCGCCCGGACTTGCCGGAGCTTGCACTGTCAGTGCAGCACGAGGTGGCGCGCCTGGCGGCTTCGCCCGAGGTTCGGTCGGCCTTCAACTGGTTTCGCATGCAGGAACCGCAACTATCGCACTGGCAGATGGAAATGGCGCGGATTCCGGCGCCCCCCTTCGGCGAGTCGGCGCGCGGAGCGTGGCTGGCGGAGCGCTTTCGCGAAGTCGGGCTGGACGATGTGCGCATTGACGACGTGGGAAACGTATTCGGAACGCATCCTGGATTTGGCCGGCGCTATGTGGCGCTGAGCGCGCACATCGATACCGTATTTCCGGCGAATACGCCGCTGAATATTCGCCAGCAGGGAAGCCGTATCTATGGCCCCGGAGTCTCCGACAATGGTGCGGGCGTGGTTGCGCTGCTCGGGATCGCGTCGCTGTTGCGGCATGTACGTGTCCGGCATGCGCTGCCGTTTGTGTTCATCGGCAATGTCGGCGAGGAGGGCGAAGGCGACCTGCGCGGCATGCGGCACATTTTCTCAACGCCGCGCTGGAAAGATTCGATTGCCTACAGCCTGGTGCTCGACGGCGCGGGCGCCGACACGATCGTCGCCGAGGCCCTGGGCAGCCGCCGGTTTGAAGTCATTGTGCGCGGGCCGGGCGGACATTCCTGGAGCGACTTTGGCGCGCCGAATCCGATTGTCATTCTGGCCAAGGCGATCGAAACCTTTACTGCGACCCCGGTTCCGAGCACGCCGAAAACTACTTTCAACATTGGAGTGATTCGCGGCGGGACGTCGGTAAATTCGATTCCCGAGTCGGCCAGCATGAAGGTGGATATTCGCTCCACGTCGATGACGGAGATGGAGCGACTGGAGCAGTCTCTGCGCTTGGCGCTCAACCGCGCCGTGGAGGATGAAACCATGGCGGCGGAGATGCGATCGTCTGTGCAGAAGCGGCCGGGCGGAGTGAGTTGTGAGGTAGTCGTGATCGGGAACCGTCCCGCGGGAGAGTTGCGGGCGGGAGCGCGAATTTTGCAGGTCATACGCGCCGTCGACGGGCAACTGGCCAACGCCGCGCAGGTGCAGCGGGCGTCGACCGACGCGAACATACCACTGTCGCTGGGGCAGGAGGCGATCGCCATCGGCGGCGGCGGGTCGGGCGGTGGGGCGCACACTTTGCAGGAGTGGTTCGATTCGAACGGGCGCGAGTTGGCTCTGAAGCGAATTTTGCTGACCATGCTGGCGCTGGCGGGGGTGGGGGAATGAAGTTGAGCTTGCGGGTGAGTGTAGGGTGTGCAGTTCTGTGTTCTGTTCTCGGGGCGACGCACAGTTTTGGGCAGGAAGCTCCGGCTTCGACCGAAGCCAAGCCGAAGGCCGACATTATTTTCATGCACGCCAACGTTTATACGGGCGTGCCCGCCAACACGCCGTTCAGTTCGATTCTTCGCGAGGAAGCCATTGCAGTGCGCGGCGACCGCATCCAGGCGGTGGGCAAAGCCATTGAGATTGAGAAGCTGAAAGGCGCGCAGACGGAGGTGGTCGACCTGGGTGGACACTTCGTGATGCCCGGATTCAACGACGCGCACCTGCATCTTGACGATGCCGGGACGATGAAGCTGAGCATCGATTTGACCGGCGTGAAATCTCTCGAGGAGCTTCGGGCCCGAGTCGCGAAGAAGGTCGAAGAGTCGAAGGCGGGCGATTGGATTCAGGGCTCAGGCTGGGACGAAACGCTCTGGCCGGTGAAAGTGGTTCCGACACGCTGGGATCTGGACGAAGTGTCGAACGGACATCCCGTGTTTTTGGAGAGGATCGATGGCCATATTGCCGTGGCCAATACTCGGGCGCTGCAGCTGGGGAGCATCACGCTGGCCAGCCGCGATCCCCAGGGTGGGCAGATCGATCGCAACCAGAATGGCGAGCCCACGGGAATTTTGCGGGAAACAGCGCAGCTCGCGGTTCTGGGCGCGATTCCCAAGCCGACCCACCGGCTGCGTCGGGAGGGCCTGGAACTTGCCCTCGCCGATCTGGCCGAACACGGCGTGACCTCGGCGCAGGATTATTCGCCGGTCTGGGAAAATTTTCAGATCTACGAAGAGCTGGAAAAAGAAGGCAAGCTGACGGCGCGCATCACCGAATGGCTGCCCTTTGACGATCCGGTCGAGGAGTTGGACAGGAAGCGCAACTCGCATCCTCAGTCTGACTTAATGTTGCACACCGGAATGCTGAAGGGATTCATGGATGGCTCGCTGGGATCGCACACGGCGGCCATGCTGGACCCATACGCGGATGATCCCAAGAACTCCGGCTTGCCGCGATACGATGCGGCCAAGCTGAATGACATGACCAAGGAGCGCGTGCTGGCCGGCTTCCAGATTGGTTTCCACGCGATCGGCGACAAGGGTGTGCAGATGGCCCTCGATGCCTTTGCCGGCGCCGAGAAGGCCGCGCGCGAAGCGCACGTGAGAGCGCCCAATGGCGGCGACGACTTCCGGCTGCGCATCGAACACGCGCAGGTCACGACGCCGGCACAGATTGCGCAGTTTAAGACTCTGAAAGTTATTGCCTCAATGCAGCCCAGCCATCTGCTGACCGATATTCGCTGGGCCCAGGACCGACTCGGACCGAAGCGCGCGGCGACGTCCTACGCCTGGCTGGCTTTTCTGAATAAAGGTGTGACTCTGGCGTTTGGCACGGATTATCCAGTCGAACCGGTCACGCCGTTCCGCGGCCTCTACTCAGCCGTCACGCGAAAGAGTGACAACGGCAAGCTGGAGTATTTCCCCGAGCAGCGCCTCACCATGGATCAGGCGATTGCCGCCTACACCACGGGCTCGGCGTTTGCCGAGTTCGACGAAAAAGAAAAAGGCAAGATCGTGCCCGGAATGCTGGCGGATTTTGTGGTCCTGGACCGGGATCCAGCGGCATCCTCGCCGGAGAAGCTGTTAGGAACCAAGGTGCTGCGCACAGTTGTGGGTGGGAAGACGGTGTACGAGGCGAAGTGAGTTCCCGGCCTTAGCCGTTGATGCTTGTCTGATCCCTCGCTAAGAGCCTGTCAGGCGGTATCTTACTCAACTCCATGAGCATCAAACGGTTTCGTGGGTTTGTGCGTCTAATACAGGGAAGCCGCCTTCGGCGAGGTAGTCGTGCAGTTTGAGGGCGACGATTTGTATCAGGGCATTGCCTTCAGGCGTGCCGCAGAAGCCGCCACGTATGCCCGCTTTAGCGGTTGTGACGGCCAAGGCCAGGGGCTGAAGCCGTTTAGCTTCTTATTGACTTTGTCGGCATCGCTGAAGCGAAGCCCTGATACGAAATCGTTCTTCTCAAATCGCACCACTAGCCTTCGGGGAGCCCCAAGGCTTCACCGCGTAAATGGGTATACTATAAGGAGTTTGTGAGTTTCGGAGGGAAGTAGACATGGATTCGGGCGCAATGTGGATGCGCATCAAGGCTCATCGCTGGGCCTACACGCTGAGTATTCTGGCAACGCTTTCGGTCGGCATTCTGATCGGGACGGTGATTTCCTACGGAGTCAAAGGAAAAGAAGGGCAAAAGAGCGATGCGACGCCGCTCACTTTGCCCTCGCCGCAGCAGATGTCGAACACGTTTTCGCAGATTGCGAAGCAGCTGGAACCGAGCGTGGTCAACATCAATACGGAATCGACGATCAAGAACGTCCACCGGCGCCGCGGCCAGAACCCCGACGACGATGACAGCGGCGGTGGCGGAATGGACGATTTCTTCAATCACTTCTTCGGAGGTCCGGGCGGCCAGGGTGGCCCCGGCGATGGCGCGATCCGCGAGCGTTCCCTGGGATCCGGCGTAATCGTCGACCCGAAGGGATACATCGTGACCAACCGGCACGTGGTCGAGAAAGCGGACCGCATTCGCGTCCGGTTCGAAGATGATCCGCCGGGCGTGCAGCATGACGCCAAGGTCATCGGCACCGACCAGGAGACGGATCTTGCCGTCATCAAAGTCGACCTGGACCGCGCGCTGCCGGCCGCCAAGATGGGCAACTCCGACAGCATGCAGGTGGGCGACTGGGTTCTGGCTGTGGGCAGTCCGTTCGGATTATCTGAGACTGTGACCGCTGGAATTGTTTCGGCTAAGGGACGCGACATCGTTCCCGGCCGCCAGTTTCAGACTTTCATTCAAACCGATGCCGCCATCAACCCCGGCAACTCCGGTGGGCCGCTGGTTAATATGAACGGCGAAGTCATCGGCATCAATACCGCAATTCTGAGCGAGACCAACGCCTATGCCGGCGTGGGTTTTGCCTTGCCGTCGAAAACCGTGGTCGATGTCTACAACCAGTTGACCGGACCGGAACACAGAGTTTCACGCGGCTCGATCGGCATCCAGTTTGATGCAGTGGAGAATCCGGCGATCACTCGGGTGTACGGTGCAGGAAGCGGCGTTACCGTCTCCAGCGTGGTGGCGGGCAGCCCGGCCGACACGGCGGGATTGAAGGTCGGCGACACCATCACCAGCGTGGATAGCCACAAAGTAAGCAAGGGCACCGAACTGGTGGCCGATATCGCCTCGCGCAAGCCGGGATCGAAGGTGACCCTGGGCTTCCTGCGCAACGGGAAACCGCAGGAAGCGTCGGTGACCATTGCCGACCGCGCCAAACTGTTTGCCGCGCGCCTGGGAGACGATCAGGAAAACGGCGACGAGAGCGCTCCTAAGCAGAGCAAGTTCGGCGTGACGGTTCGCAAGGTGACGCCCGAGATGGCCGACCGCCTCGACATGCCAGTGGGAAAGGGCGTGATCGTGCAGGACGTGAAGCCGGGGTCGTTTGCCGAAGACGTGAACCTGGGACGCGGAGACATCGTTCTGGAAGTGAACAAGCAGGCGGTCAACAGCGAAGAAGAATTCGCCAAGATCGAGTCGAGCCTGAAGAGCGGGCAGGATGTTGTATTCCTGGTGCGTTCGCGCGGTTCAACGCGGCAGGACGGAACCATCTTTCTGGCCGGTACACTTCCGTAACTGACATAGGCCCAACGGGAACTGGCACTGTACCCATCCATCGTGGATGATTACAATGCCAGCGTCTGTTGGGCTTTTTCTTTGTGTGCCGTTTTTAGGGCCGCGAGAATTGGCTAGAGGTGAAGGTATCGCGTTGAGGACTTGGACTCGAATTCGGGGAACACGCTTCATCCCAGTATGCGCACTAACATTCTGCGTACTGACCATGTGCGTGGGCGCGTCTGCGGCAACTGCAGGCCAAAGTTCGACGGGTGACGCTGGCGCGCAAAAACCAGCGGCCACCGCCCCTACGAATCACAAGAGCACAGCGAACGCGCCTGCTAAGTCAGCCAGTGGCGCCAAATCCAGCAGCACGACGCACACGGCCTCTACTCACAAGCATCCCACGCGAAAGAAGTCAGTCCGGGCGCGCGGCCAGCAGAAAATCGACTCCGAGCGTGCCCAGGCGATTCAGGCAGCGCTGATCCGCGAACACTACCTGAGCGGTGAAGCTACCGGCGCATGGAACCAGGCCAGCGAAGATGCCATGCGCCGCTACCAGGCCGATCACGGCTGGCAGAGCAAGACGGTGCCCGACTCGCGGGCGCTGATCAAGCTGGGTCTGGGCCCGAGCAAAGATCATCTGCTGAATCCTGAGAGCGCCATGACCACTGTCCCGGATCGGCAGCGCGCGGAATCGCCGCGTGCCACGCCCCACAGTGCTGCGCCCACGACAGATCCTGCTCCCGCTCCGGTTCCGGTCGCTCCCACCCCCGAGCCGGGCGATTCTTCCCACCCGCAGTAACGCGCTGCAATCAGCATTCACCATTTCAGCCGGGATGAAGTTTCCGACTACAGGCACCAGAGTGTGCAGGAGGAGTCGATGATTCGCGTTGGCTGAATGCTGACAGCTAGTTTTTCTTGTAGCTCGTCAGCACCGGCGTTGGAGAGTAGGGCAAGGGGGTCTGGTTCATGATGATGGCTCGGGGGTTCGATTCCACCATCGCTTCTGCGATGTCTTTTCCGCAGATCGCGGCGGCCGCATCGCGCGCCGTGGAAAGAATCGCCACCCGTTTTTCCGTGTCGTGGGCATCGGTGGCGAGCACGTGGACCGCCTGATGTTCCAGCAGCCACAGCGCCGCGCGGCGTGTGCGTTCTCCCCAGAATCCGGTCAGGGCCGAGCCTGTCATCTGCACCACGCATCCCTGATCGGCCCACTCCAGCACGCGCTGCGGGCTCTCGCGCAGAATCGGGTTGCGTTCGGGATGGGTGATGATGGGCGTGATGCCACAGTTTCCGAGTTGTAGAAAAGAATCCGTGGTCTGCTGGGGGACGCTGTAGTTACTGAACTCGACCAGCAGGTAGCGCGTGCCTTCGATGACGTAACGCGTGGGATTGGCCAGAGCGTCCTGCAGGTTATCGTAGGACAGGTGAAAGTCGCAGCCCAGGCTGAGTTTCGGCGACTCGCCGATGAGCTGTTGCAGATGAGCGACCAGCCCTTTCAAATACTCGCGATCATAGTGGTAACGGTCGTTGGCGTGGGGCGTGGCGACCATGTGCGTAATCCCGTCTGCGGCGGCCGTGCGGCACATCGCAACCGAGACGTCCCACGATTTCGGGCCATCATCGACTTCCGGCAGGATGTGAGAATGAATGTCGACCACGGTTGTTCGAACACCGGCACGCCGCCAAGGTTGCGCCTGCCTCTGATTTAAGCAGATTGGCCAGTAAAGGCCAAGCGGCGCGGGAACTGGTAGAGTACGCGAAGCGCGTGCCGGCGGCCATTCCCGGGATTTACTGGGATTCGAATTTGCTACCAGATCGTCGGAACTGCCCGCGACTTGCGGATTGCCTGGTCCGCGGTGAGAAGCGGAATGTCCTCCACGAGCGCAGTGGCGCCGATGATGCGGTCGGCGGGATCTTTGGGATAGCTGGCTGGAAGAGCGTAAGCCTGGAGGGCGATATTGGCTGTGATCATGGTCATTATACCATGGTCGTTTACCGGATGGAAGAGCCTTTAACCGCCAAGATCGCGAAGAGGGCCGCGGAGGCCGCAAAGACGAACTGTGCCGGGCTTCGCGCACTTTGCGGATGTTCTTTGCGTTCTTTGCGGTTAGAGGCTTTTTCCGTAGCGCTCCCGAATGAATTCTGCAATCCCGGCGTAGGCTTTCGTCAGCGTCTGCTCGTCTGGCAGGAACACGATGCGGAAATGCTGGGTGCCCGGTTTCTGGCCGAATCCTGAGCCATGGACGACCATGACGTGCTTCTGGCGGATCAGTTCTTTTACGAAGATCTCGTCGCTCTCCGGGATGTCGATGCGCGGGTAAGCATAAAAAGCCCCGCGCGGGGCCACGCAGCTCACTCGCGGGGTCGCCTCGCACCATTTCTGCGTGAGATCGCGGCGTGAGCGCAGCTTGCGCTGCACCTCGACAAGATGATCCTGCGGACCTTCCAGCGCTGGTTTAATTGCGTACTGCTCGGGATGGTTGGCGCAGAGTCGGGCGCGCAGCAGGCGCTGCACACCGTCAGTGTAGGACTTCACCGCGACGGTCTCGCCGGACACAATGCCCCATCCAATCCGCCATCCCGGCACAAGGTAATTCTTCGACATTCCTCCAAACGTCACGCAAGGCACGTCGGGCGCGACTGAGGCGAAGGCAATGTGCGGGGTATCCTCGAGAATCAGCTTGTCGTAGATTTCGTCGGAGAAGACGATCAGATTGTGGCGGCGAGCCAGTTCCGCGACCTGCTCCAGCATCTGCCGCGTGCACAGCGAGCCGGTGGGATTATTGGGGTTAATGAGCACGATGCCGCGGGTGCGCGGTGTTACCTTGCGCTCGATGTCGGCCAGTTCGGGCTGCCATGAGTCGTCTTCATTCAGGTCATAGGTGTTGAGGGAAATCCCGAGCTTGCACAGGATGGCTGAGTACAGGGGATAGTCGGGGCGGGGCGTGAGGATGTCTTCCCCGGGATTGACCAGGGCGGAGATGCAGGCGTCGACGGTTTCGCTGACTCCGGAAGTGACGAAAACGTCGCGCACCGTGGTGATGCCTTTGCGCGCCGCTTCGCCGCGAATGGCCTCGAGGGCCACGGGAATGCCGGGAGACGGGGCGTACCCATTCTTGCCGTCGCGCATGGCTTTGTAGACAGCTTCGATGATGTGCGGCGGCGTCTGGAAATCGAAGTTGAGCGGATCGCCGATGTTCAGGGGAACGACTTTGTGTCCCTGACGGGTGAGTTCGTCGGCGACGCACGCCAGATCGCGAATGGCATAGCGGATATTTTCGAGGCGTCGGGCGGCCGAGATCTCGTGAGTTTGAGCGGAGGGCATAAGAGAAATTCTAACCGCAGAGGACGTGGAGGCGGGGAGAAATGTGGGGCGAATCCAGCGGGGAGAGCACAAAACGTCCGTGTGTATCGAGACTTCGGTAACGTCCATACTGGTCACGCGCCCGCCTATAATCGCAGACCATGCGGCTTTCCTACGCCATCAAATTTGAGGATTTCCGGTCATTGCAGGCGCCTTTCCCGACAGCCGCCGGCAGCAATGCGGGATTCAAGGGCGTGCTGGTGGCCTGCGCCCTGATCGCACTGTTAGGCGTGTTCTTGATGGTGCAGGGGATGGGGCTCCCGGTCGGTGGGTTCCTCATCGGGCTGGGCCTGGTTGCGGCCACGGCCGCGTATTTCTACGAGCAGCGGTCCGTCCGTGCGAACAAGGAAAAGTACGAAAAGAGACTCGCTGAGGAGTTCCAGCGAATCCATTGCCGCGACCAGAGAATTTTTGCGGCGGATGAAAACGAGTTCACCGCGAGCTGCAAGTGTGGGACGGTCACGCGTCCCTGGTCCGAGCTGACATCCTTTTCAGAGAACAAAACGCATTTCGCTTTCAACACGAAGATGGGCGGACAGATTCTGCCAAAATCCGCGTTCGCTTCGGAAGCGGAGATCACCGAATTTCGTGCGCTGGCTACCGGCAAGCTGCACCAGGACAAGCCAGCGACTGCGCCCCACTTTGACTTCGCTCTGAAGCGTGAGGATTACCGCGCAGCGTACTGGCTGCATACTCTCAAAGGAGGCGGCTGGCGCGGTTTGGCAACGGTCGTCGCAACTTACGCGTGCTTCACCTATGGAGTCTTTGTTATCTGGAATTCCATGGCCGCCCACAACGACGCTGTCCGCGCCGGTTTGATCGGCGGGCTTGTGGGATTCCCGCTGGTGCGGATTGCGAAAAAGCGCCGCGCCCAATACCTCGGGCCCTTACGGGTTTACTTCAGCGATCAAGGTTTGCATCTGCAGGATCCAGCCAACCAATCGCGGGTTCCGTGGACGCAGTTCGTAGGCTATCTCGAAGGCGACGGAATTATGCTCCTCTACTACAATCCCAAGTTCTATCGCATCGTTCCGAAGCGAGCGCTGACGGGGCAAGCTGCCAAGTTCCAGAGCCTGGTTGGAACCAAGCTCAATCCCTACGACTATCGGAACCCGATTCGCGCACAGGGTCTGAACGCCACCACATAAGTCGCTCACATTACCCACGCGTTTCAGCCCTTGAAAGTGGGAGGGGCTTCAGTCTTCCCGGTCAATCTGCGCCTTCTGTAGCTTGTCGGAATAATCGACGTACACCGACTTCCACTCTGTATAGAAGTCAATGGCGCCGATTCCGCCTTCGCGATGGCCGTTGCCGGTGGCCTTCGTCCCGCCGAATGGAAGATGCACTTCCGCGCCAATGGTGGGCGCGTTGATGTAGGTGATTCCGGCGTACAGATCGCGAATCGCCGAGAACGCTTTGTTCACGTCTTTGGTATACAGCGCAGACGACAGGCCGTACTCAATCCCGTTGGCAATTTCGATGGCGTCCTCGAGATCGTCGCAAGGAATAATCGAGACCACCGGTCCGAAGATTTCTTCCTGTGCGATGCGCATCTTGGGGTCGACGTCGGTGAACACGGTCGGCTCCATGAACCAGCCGTGCTGGTACTCGCCCTGATCCAGACGGTTGCCGCCGCAAACCAGCTTCGCGCCTTCGTTCTTGCCAATCTCTACGTAGCTGAGGTCGGTCTGAAGCTGCTTCTCGTTGACGGCAGGGCCCATCTGCACGGTTTCGTCCAGGCCATTGCCCACTTTTAATTTTTTGGCGCGCTCGACCAGGCGATCGACGAATGCCCGATACACGCCCTTCTGCACGATCATGCGGCTGGTCGCGGTGCAGCGCTGGCCAGTGGTCCCGAAAGCTCCCCAGAGTCCGCCTTCGATGGCGAGATCAAGGTTGGCGTCGTCGAGCACGATCATGGGATTCTTGCCCCCCAGTTCGAGCGAACAATGCTTGAAAGTCTTGGCTGCAATGCCGCCGATAATTCGACCGACCGCGGATGATCCGGTCAGAGAAACCGCGCGCACGTCGGCATGCTCGGCGATGGGAGTGCCCACATCAGCGCCAAATCCGCCGACGACGTTGATCACGCCCTTGGGCAGCCCAGCGTCGGTGAGAGCGCGCACCAGATTAAAAGTCGACAGCGGCGTGTCCTGCGCGGGCTTAATGACGCAGGTGTTGCCGCAGACGATGGCCGGCAGAAGTTTCCATGACGAAATGGCCATGGGGAAATTCCACGGCGTGATCATGCCGCATACGCCGATGGGCTGGCGCACGGCCATGGCGAACTTGTTGGGCATTTCCGACGGCACCGTCGGACCGAACAGGCGGCGGCCTTCGCCGGCGTTGTAATACGCGGCGTCTATCGCTTCCTGCACGTCGCCGCGCGTCTCGGCAAGAACCTTGCCCATCTCGCGGGTCATTTCGCGGGCATAGTCCTCCTTGCGCTCGATCAAGATCTCGGCGGCGCGGAAAACGATTTCGGCGCGGCGCGGCGCCGGCACCAGCCGCCACTTGGTGAAAGCGCGCTTGGCGGCGGCGACGGCGGCGTCCACGTCGGGCTTGGCGGATTTCTGGAAGATGCCGACCAGGTCGCGGGTATCGGCGGGATTGCGGTTTTCAAACGTCTCTCCGGTCGAGGCTTCGACCCACTCGCCATCAATAAAATTCTTGAAAACCTTGGTTTTGCCGTAGCTGAGCGCGGCCGGGCTGGTCAAAGTGTCGGTTGCCATGATGTCTCCTTATGAATGCCTGGATATTGATGCTACAGCCGGAGCGGAAGGTGCGGCAAGGGAAGGCGAAAGGCGATTACCACGAAGGACACGAAGGTCCACGAAGGAATGCTCCCCATGATTTCCTTTATCAGCCTTCGTTTCCTTCGTGGTTAGAATTTTCTTGCGGCTAGCGCCATCGCTTTATCCGCGGCCAGACCCTGGGCCACGAATCAAACTTCTTGCCCTGGCAGATGTAGACGTCAATCTGCTGCTCCAGCGCATACGGATTCGCCGCGGACGCACCGACGTAGTCAACGTGCTGCCAAAGCTGTTCGAGGTTCTCCCGGCTGTCGTCGAGCACGATCATGCAGTTGCCAGAGTAGCCGCGCGGTCCCCACAGAAACCAGGTCTGATGCCCGCTGAGCGACGCAGGCAAGCCAGCGCGGCGGCCGAGAAAATCGATGGCCCCGGCCTGCCCGTAATCCTGGGCAAAGATGCCGCAGTCTTGCCGCTCCTCGGGCGCAAGCCGGTTCCATGCGACTGCTGTCTCATCCACAATCTCCTGCCATCCGAACTGGTCGGCAAACCACTGCGGCAGAGCGGCGCGGGCGTGGGAGTGCTCCATCACGGGAAGTTTGAACGGGAGAGACTTCGCGTACGAGAGGAACGCGTCGGGCGACAGAACCGGAACAAATGCGGGCGCGAGATACAGACCGCAAGCGAGTAGAAGTATGGCGATCGCGGGCTTCAGCCACTGCAGGCCGGGCCGGCTGATTCCTGTCTCAACTGCGATTGCCCCCGCCGCGAGCAACATGGGGTAGACGGGTCCAAGGTAATAGTTCTTGCCGTGCAGCACGAAGAAAACCGCATAGCACACCACATAGCACCATCCCAGCACGCGGTAAGGCTTGAGCCGCGCCGAGAAAAGCAGCGCGAACAATCCCGCCAACCAGATGGGCGCGGTTAGGGGATTCACCAGCAGCATCTGTTGGAAGAAGTATGGAAATGGTCCGAGCACCACATCGCGGCCTTCCGCCTTGATGTTGTGCATCAACTGCACAAACGGCCAGCCGTAGTGAATATTCCACAGCAGGTTTGGCAGAAAGATCAGAAACGCGGCGAGCCCGCCCAGCCAGATCCACTTGTTCAAAAACACGCGGCGCTGCTCGGTCAGCAGCAAGCCTACGACGATTCCCAACCCAAAGACGGCAATGGAGTACTTCTCTTCCATCCCGAAGCCCGCGACTACTCCAAACCACAGCCAGTAGCGGGGATCGTTTCGCTTGACGGCGAGTATGGCGAAGTAAGCACAGCCCATCCACAGGTTTGGCTCAAGGCAGTTCGTGCCCAGCAGGCTGCCGTTGGAGAGATACATGGGCGCGATCACAGCGCAGATCGCGCTGAGGAGCACGGCGTAGCGGCGGCCTCCGAGTTCGCGGGCTAGGACTGCCGTCTGTACGACCAGAAGGGAAGAAGCCAGCGCGGGGATGAAGCGAATGCTGCGCAGAGAGTCTCCCAGCACAGCGCGGCAGATGTGGATCAAAAACGGAATGAGCGGTGGCTGGTCGACATATCCCCACTGCAGGTGGTCGCCGCAGGCAATGTAGTTGAACTCATCGCGAAAATAGCCGTAGCGGTTGTTGAAATAGATGTGGAAGACCAACTTGGCCAGCGCGATGGCCCAGATCACAGCCATGCCGGAACCCAGCAACGACTGCCGGGCGCGGTCGGGAGCGGATGGTGTTGGAGGAGTGCTGGCCATGGGGAAAGTAAGCATAGCTCATCGCCACAGAAGTTTCACCGCCGTGCCGACCGACGCAGACTTTCCCAGATCCGGCAGCGGGGTAAGAGATCTGGACACTTCGGTAACGTCCCAAACTCATTCCCTGTTTTTTCCTCGGTTTTGCATGTGCTAACGTTGCTCTTTACCGCATATTTGCAAAGGTTTAGCGAGGTTTTTCAATCTCAAGTGTCCTCCGATAATCGCAAACCGGGGATCCACGTTGCGTGGACCACCATTACGTACCGCAGTGTCGTGCTGCTGATCCTGGCCGGCATCGTCGTGTTCTATCTTGTCGTGCGCTTCACGTTTCCGCAATTTACAGAGAACACGGTCAAGGCGGGCGGAAATGTATTCAGCAAATTGCTGGATCACGTTGCGGGAATGGCTCCGGCGACCGGCCCGGGAGTCTCGACGGCGCAGCAGGCGCACTTCACTGCCCTCGATGGCACGGTGCGCGTGAAGAAAGCCAACGGCAATAGTTGGGTCACGGGCGACTACAGCATCCCCCTGGAAAAGGGAGACGTTGTCCAGACCGGTTCCGAAGGCATGGCGAAGGTCGTCTTCAACGACGGCACCAGTTACACCGTGAAACAGGATTCACTGATCGTGATCGAGGAGAACTCCGCCAACGATCAGCAGCAGACCAACGTGGCCGTGGCCGTCAGCACCGGAACCGTGGACCTCTCGACGGCGACGTACAGCCAGGGTTCGAAATCGCAAGTGATTGTAGCGGGCGCAACGGCCTCGCTGTCGCCGGAGTCGGCCGCCCAGGTGCATAACGATCCTAAGTCTGAGCAGCACGAAATCCTGATGAAAAAAGGTACAGGCGAGGTCACACGGAATGGCGAAACCGTGAAACTCGCCAACTGGGAAAAAGTGAGCTTCCAGGGCCAGCAGTCGCACCTGGAGAAGGCGAAGGAAATTGGCCCGCCCACGCCCATCGCCCCCGCCAACATGGCGCCGCTGTTTTCCGCCGGCGAAGCTACCAAGGACGTGGAATTCTCCTGGACTCCGATGGCGAATGCAGTTGGTTACCGCCTCCGCATCTCCCGCAACCCTTATTTTTCTTCTACACTGGTTGACAAGAAGGTTAATACGGCGGCGGTTACCGTCACCAGCCTGGGGGAAGGCGCGTATTACTGGATGGTGCAGTCCTACGACACGGGCGGAAAAGAATCGGCGGAGAGCGAGAAAAATCGCTTCACGATCATCTCCAAGGGCAAGGAGACGGAAGCCATCGAACTGGACCTGGATCCTTTCATTCAGCACGGGCACGTGATTGAGGTGACGGGCAAGACCCAGACGGGCGCGCGGGTCATGGTGAATGGCAGCGAGGTTCCGATGATCAACTCGGATGGCGGGTTCCACTACTTCACGCCGCCGCTGCCGACGGGCGAGGCCGTGATTACGGTGACGGCACAAACGGCGCAGGGCGGAGTGAACACGCAGCAGAAGAAAATCATCATTCAGTAGCAGTAGCAGTAGCGGCCAGAAGTTGGATTGCGAGCTTTTTTCGATCTTTACGCTTTTCGATCTTTAGACTTTTCGATCTTTAGGCTAAGGAACCTTCGGGTTAAGCAGGGTTGCGGGGCTTCTCGTAGAATAAGGACAGCCAGCACCCTGACAGGAAATAAGGAAAGACTCCGGGAGAACTCCCGGTAGAGCAATCACGTCGAAAGACGCGGGAAACATTTCGTCATGTCAAAGAACGGATTTCATTCCGGCCCGACACGCGGGCACAACCTCCGGTCGCTGTTCAGCATTTTCTCCAGCGACCTGGCCATCGACCTCGGCACCGCCAACACGCTGGTGTATGCGCGGGGCAAGGGCATCGTGGTGAACGAGCCTTCGATCGTCGCCATCAACAAGAACACCGGCGAAGTTGAGGCCGTCGGCAAAGAGGCGAAAGAGATGCTGGGCCGCACCCCGGGCAACATCGTCGCCATCAAGCCTATGAAAGATGGCGTGATCGCCGACTTCAAAGTTACCGAGAAGATGCTGAACTATTTCATCCAGAAGGCGCACAACCGCAAGATGCTGGTGCATCCGCGCATCGTGATTGGCGTGCCGTCAGAGATTACGCAGGTGGAAAAGCGCGCGGTCATGGATTCCGCCTATCGCGCCAAAGCGAGCGAAGTGCACCTGGTCGAACAGGCAATGGTCGCGGCCATCGGCGCGGGACTGCCCATCACCGAGCCCAGCGGCAACATGGTGGTCGACATCGGCGGCGGCACCACCGACATCGCGGTGATTTCGCTGAGCGGCATCGTGTATTCGCGTTCCGTGCGCATGGCCGGCAATCAGATGGACGAAGCCGTCATGAATTATCTGAAACGGAAATACAACCTGCTGATCGGCGAGCGCACCGCCGAGCAGATCAAGATGGAAATCGGCTCCGCCCACCAGCTCGATAAGCCGATGACCATGGAAATCAAAGGCCGCAACCTGATCGAAGGCGTGCCCAAAACCATCACCGTCGACGACGGAGAAATCCGCGAAGCCCTCAGCGAATGCGTTTCGACCATCATGAATGCGATTCGCGTCGCGCTTGAGCGCACGCCTCCCGAACTGTCGGCCGACATCAGCGACCGCGGCATTGTGCTCACCGGTGGCGGCGCGCTGCTCAAGAACCTCGACAAACGCATCCGCGAAGAAACTGGCCTGCCGGTTTCCATCGCCGACGACCCGCTGTGCAGCGTGGTGCTGGGCACCGGGAAAATGCTCAGCGACTTCAAGCTGCTGCGAAAGATCTCGATCGAGTAAGACAGTGGTCAGTGGCTAGTGATTAGTGGCCAGCAAACCCACCCACTGACCGCTAGCCACTAATCACTAAGCACTGCTTTTATGGAATCCGTACTCGGCCGCTACCGCAACCTGGTCATTCTTGTGGGAGTCTTGTTTCTGCAGGTGCTGGGGCTGGCGATGCAGGTGAAACGGGGCGGGAACGCCAACGAAGCGGCCAACACGCGTTTGATCCGCATCTGGGGCGTGGGCGCCATCACCCCTTTCGAGCGAGTCCTGGTGTGGGCCCAGAACGGCAGCAGCGATATCTGGCACAATTATTTTTACCTGCGCGGAGTACGCGCCGAGAATCGCCAGCTCAAAGATCAGATTGAACAGATGCGGCTGGAGCAGGTGCGACTCGCCGAAGACGCCGCCCAGGCGCGCCGTCTGCAAACCCTTCTGGCCTTCAAGGAACAATTCATTTCCCGGACCGTCGCCGCGCAGGTGATCGGATCGAGCGGCAGCGACCTTTCCCGCACCGTGTATATCGATAAAGGCGAGAGCGCCGGAATCAAACGTGACATGGCGGTCATCACTGCCGACGGCATCGTTGGCAAAGTGCTGGTGGTCTACTCGTCGGTCTCGCAGGTGCTGTTGATCAACGATCAGAGCAGCGGCGTGGGCGCCCTGCTGGAGAAGACCCGGCTGCAGGGGGTGCTGCGTGGCACGGCCAATGGCGAAGTCGTTCTCGAACGCGTGATGAGCGATGAGCAGGTTCCGCTGGGCGAAACCGTGCTGACCAGCGGCGGCGATCAGATCTTTCCGAAGGGCCTTCCCATTGGCTCGGTGATGAAGGTTGGAAACGGCAAGGACCTGTTTCTGAATATCAAGATCAAGCCGGCCGCCAACCTGAGCAAACTGGAAGAAGTTCTGGTGCTGGTCGAGAACAAAGAACGGCAGGCGGTGGCGGAAGAGAACGTTCACGTGCGTGCCGCCGATATTCTGGCGCAGCGCCTGCCATCTGTGCCCGACAAGCCGGCCACCAGCGCGAATGCCGCCGCGGGTACTGCGGGAACTACCGCCAATCCGGCCGCCGTGAAGACTGCGGCCAAACCTGGAAGCACCACGCCAGCGACGGCGCCCGCTCCAAAAAAGCCATCGACATCAAGCAACGCTTCAAGCGCGTCGGCGCCGGGCACGGGACAAGCCGCGAAACAAGCTGCGAAGCCGGCCGATCAGACTTCCCCTCAGACTTCCCCCGCGCCGAAGAACGCTGGCGCTGCGAGTGACACGGAAGCAACCCCCAAGCCGGACGCATCCGAAAAACCCGCAAGCGACCAGCCGAAAACCGCTGAACCAACTCCGGCAGCCGCGCCCACCCCGCCGCCGGCCGATGCCAAGCCGCCCGCCGACCAGAGCAGCCCTCAATAGCGTGCCCATCACTTACACATCCAATGAGCAGGTTGAGGTCTACCGGTTCAGTATCCCGGTAACGATTGGCGTTCCGTTGCTGGCGCTTTTTCTGCAGTCGTTTCTGCCGCTCCGGTTTCCCCTCTTTCGAGACTATGTCGACTTGCCGCTGCTGATTACGATCTTTTTTGCCATGGCGCGCCGCAATCCGATTGCCGGCCTGTTTACCGGGGCAATCATTGGTCTGGCGCAGGACATGCTGGGCCACAATCCCATCGGAATTTACGGCATCGCCAAGACGGTGGTGGGCTATGGAGCCTCGTCGCTGGGTGTAAAACTCGATGTGGAGAACGCCGGCGCCCGCCTGCTGGTGACCCTCGGGTTTTACCTGGTGCATTCCGCCGTGCATTACACGGTCGGCCACGGGCTGGTCAATATGACCCAGACCTGGAGTTGGTCCCACGGCATTTTGGCCGGCCTGGCCAACGCGATTCTGGCAGTGCCGCTGTTCTTTCTGCTCGACAAGTTTAAGCAGAGAACGTGAGGAGCGTCGTTAGTCGTTGGTCGTTGGCACGAGCCTCGATAAACGATTCCTGACGAAGGATAGTGACCTCAGTTACTTAATCTCATTCCCCGATGAATTCGCTCCGGCTTACAATAAGAGGAACAACACCAGGCCAACGACCAACGATCAAGGACTAACGACTGATGTTCGGCCGCGACGAAAAAGTTTCCGCCATCCGCCTCACGGCGGCGCAGTACATCATCCTCGGCATCTTCCTGGTGCTCGCCTACGGGCTGTGGCGACTGCAGGTGGCGCAGAGCGACTACTATTCGCTGGCTGCGCAGAAAAATCGGATCCGTAATGTGCCGGTGCTGGCGCCACGCGGCAAGATTCTCGACCGCGAAGGGCGCACCATCGTCGATAACTATCCGTCATTCTCAGCCCTCTTGCTGCGCGATTCCACGCGCGACCTCACCGCCGATGCGGACTCGATCGCCCAGGGATTGCACCTTGATCCAAACGAGGTGCGCGCCCGCATACGCCACTTCGCGACCATGCCGCAGTACCAGCCGATTTTCCTGAAAGAAGACATCACACCCGACGAATTGCAGTTCATTGAAGCGCACCGCAACGAGTTGCCCGAACTCGACACCATTATGGCGCACCGCCGCCTGTATCCTCGCAACGGATTCATGGCGCACATGATCGGCTACGTCGGCGAGGTCAGCGAAGACATGCTGAACCAGCCCCAGTTCGAGTTGTACAACTCCGGCGACGTCGTGGGTATTTCCGGGGTGGAGCGCCAGTACAACACGCTGCTGATGGGTCAGAACGGCTCGCGGCAGGCCCTGGTCGACAGCCACGGCCGCGAAGTCGGACGGCTGGGTGAGACTGAGGCCGTGCCGGGCAAGCAGCTCAAGCTCACCGTCGATATCGATCTCCAGATTGCCGCGGAAGAGGCACTGGGCGACAAGAACGGCGCCATCGTCGCCATGGACCCGCACACCGGAGAGATTCTGGCGATGGTCAGCCGGCCAACTTTCGATCCCAATGATTTTGCCGTGCATGTGTCGCGGGATCAGTGGAACAAGCTGGTCACAGATCCCGACAAGCCGTTGCTGAACAAAGCGATTCAGGCGCAGCTGGCGCCCGGTTCGACGTTCAAGATCATCATGTCGTTTGCGGGCTGGCAGGAAGGCATCGCCCAGAATATGCACGTGCACTGCAATGGCAGTGCTGACTTCTACGGCAGGAATTCGAAGTGCTGGGTCTACTTCCTGCATCAAACCCACGGCGATGTGGACCTCGCGAAAGCGATTTATCAATCGTGTGACGTTTTCTTCTACACCCTGGCTGACAAGCTCGGAATCAACAAAATTGCAAAATATGCAACCGATTTAGGTTTGGGACAGAAGACCGGCATTGATCTTCCCCAGGAAGCCAGCGGTCTGGTCCCGTCCGAAGAGTGGAAACTGCGAACGTTCCGGCAAAAATGGTATGCCGGGGAGACCATCTTCGTCGGTATAGGGCAGGGTGCGATTACCGTAACGCCGGTGCAGTTGTTGCGTGCGATCAGCGCGATTTCCATGGGCGGCAAGATGGTGGTGCCGCACGTGATCAATCCGACGGACCTGCCGTCGAATTACCTGGAGGCCGCCCACGTTACCGACGTGAAGACGGTTGCGTTCGATGCCAATGGTTGGAACTACATTACTGACGCGATGGAAAGAGTGCTCGAGCCCGGAGGGACATCTCCCCTGGCTGCCATTCCGGGGATCGAGATCGCGGGAAAAACCGGGTCGGCTCAGGTCGTGTCATTAGAGAACCGCGCCAAACACAAAGACAACGCGGATCTGGCGCAGAATGGCTGGTTCGTGGGATTTAGTCCGCGCCGCAATCCGGACGTCGTTGTCTGTGTTCTGTTCCAGGGCGGCGAGCACGGCAAACTCGCAGCCCGCCTGGCGACCCAGGTGATCAAGGCTTACGTCGACAAGCAGCGCCGCACTCCGCAGAAGATGGTAGAAAAACCGAAGGGCAACGGAACGGTAGACATCGGCGCTCTGTGGACCGAGCCGGGTTCTGAAGGAGAGAAAGAAAGATTACAAGGCGGCCGCTTCGTACTGGATCTCCCCAAGAAGCCGCTGGCAACGGCGATCACCGCGCCGGGAATGCGGTGAGTTTGCAAACGGCATTGTTAGAACTCCTGGACGGGCCTTTGGTGGGTGCCGCCGAACGCGGGGTCCTTCGACTGCGCATCACCTTCGCTTTGCGAAGCCGATGCTTCGCTCAGGATGACAGGACGTTTTGATTTGTAGCTGACCAACTATCAACGATCAACGACCAACGGCTAACGACCAACGACTGCATGGCACGCTACGTCTCATACCGCGATTTCGACTGGGTCCTTCTGGGGTTCGTGCTCCTGATTTGCGGATTGGGCGTCATGGAGATCCACAGCGCTACTGTGCATACCAAGTTTGCCGGGGCTCATATCCGCCAGATTTACTGGGTGTTGGCGGGCGTGGGCGCGATGTTCCTGGTCAGTCTGATCAACTACCAGGCGCTGCTCGACCAGATCCACTGGTTCTACATCGCGGGCGTGGGCTCACTGATGGCCGTGTTGGTGTTTGGAACCAAGGCTCTGGGAGCGAAGCGCTGGATCAAAATGCCGGGCGGGAATCACTTCCAACCGTCCGAGTGGGTCAAGCTCATCCTGATCCTCGCCGTCGCCAAGTATTTTGCCGACATGCGCCAGCGGGAATTATCCTGGTCCGACTTTATGAAGGCGGGGGCGATGGTCGGTTTTCCCCTGCTGATGGTCCTGGCCCAACCCGATCTCGGCACGGCCCTTACCTACGTCCCTATCGCCGTCATGGGAGTCTTTCTAGGGGGGTTGCAATGGAAGCAGGGGCTCACGGTAGCCCTGCTGGCGGGAATCGGCATTGGGGCAGTATTTCTTGTCCCCCGCGTTCACGTTTTGAAGTCTTATCAGAAGCAGCGGTTAACCAGCTTTATCGACCCCGAACTCGATCCGCAAGGCTCGGGGTACCAAGTTGAGCAATCCAAGATTGCCGTGGGTTCGGGGGGCCTATGGGGCGGCAAAGGCTCGCAAACACACGGTGCTTTCCTTCCCGTTCCGCAAACGGATTTCATTTTCGCGGCGTTTTCCGAAGAACATGGATTCGTAGGCGCTCTCGGGGTTCTGCTGGTATACTTCATTGTGCTGATGCGTTTGACCCAGAACGCGCAAACAGCGCCCGACCGCGCTGGCACGTTTGTGGTGATGGGTGTGGTGGCTGTGCTTAGCTTCCATATCCTGGTCAATGTCGGCATGGTGGTTGGCTTTATGCCGGTCACCGGAATACCCCTGCCGCTGATGAGTTACGGCGGGTCTTCTGTGTTGTTCATGTTCCTGGCGCTGGGGATGGTAATGAATGTTCGTATGCGCCGCTTCGTGAACTAACTGGGTGGGCTAGTCTGGTGACTAAACCGAGCCGGTTAGAATGGAACAGATTTCAGAAGCAACGGGTTCAGGAACAGCGGGTTAACAAAAGAGTTACGGCAGGATTGCAGTTGCTGCGCTCGCAGGCGCAGCCCCAAAAAATATCGATCGCCCCCGCGTAAAGGGGGCACATCACCGGCTAGTCGAGCAGTAGAAGGCCGGGCAGGATTGAAGCTGAGCAGCCGGGCAGGGAACGGCCCCCCGACCCAAGTTGGGTCTGAGAGTGCGGTCACAAACCCCGGCAGAAGTTAAAGCGATAAGTGCAAAAGATTCCCAAGCTTGTGCAGCGGACTCGGCGTAGAGAACAACTCTCTGGCCCCGTCTGTCCCCCGGTTCGGGGCTCGCGACGCTCTTCTCTTCATCCTCCCGCACCTCTCCTGACTCCACCCCGGTGAAGCCCGACCGACCTCGGTAATGCGTCGGCGGGACCGGAGTGTTCGATGAACAAAGAATTATTTGTCTCTTCCACGCCCCACGAAACCAAGGTGGGACTGGTGGAAGACGATCTGCTCGCGGAAGTCTATCTTGAGCGCGAGAACGAGTACACCTTAGCGGGATCCATCTACAAAGGCCGCGTAACCCGCGTGCTGCCCGGCATGCAGTCGGCCTTCGTTGACATCGGCCTGGAGCGCGATGCCTTCCTCTACGTTTCCGACTTTATGGAACTGGAAGAGCACGACGACGATCTGACCGACGTCATACCGGCCACCCGCAGCGTGCCCGACCTGCGGCCGCAGGCGGCGAAGACTGAGACGGCGGACGCGTCGCAGGATGGCGCTAGTACCGCAACCGAGTTACTGCCCGTCACCGACGAGGGAACCTTCGAAGGCGAAACCCTCAGTGAGGGAGAGCCGGCCGTCGCCGCAGACTCTACCGAAGCCGCCAATGGCGGAGATTCGCAGAATCGTGAGCGCGGAGGCTATCGTGGACGCCGACGCCGCCGTGGTGGACGCCGCGACGGCCGGGGCGATGGCCGTGATCGTGGAGGAGACCGGGGAGGGGCAGGGGATCGAGGAGGGGATCGAGGTCCGGAAAGAACTTCCGACCGCGCCCCCGAGCCGCGCTTCGCCCGCCCGATCGAGCCGGTGCCGTCCAGGCCAGTTGAGTCCAGCCGAAACCAGCCCTCGGGGCCGCCTCCCGGATACCAGCCGATTCTGCTGCCCGGAGAGTCAATTTCCAAGTACCAGCGTTTCGCGCAGCAGCCGGTCGCGCAACAGCCGCCGGTTCGGCAAGCCGTTACCGCTGTCGAGTCTGAAACTCACGACCAGCCGGTCACGCCCGTGGCCGCCGCATTCCCGGAAGATGAGCCTATCTTTGCCGCCACTGAGCAGGTGGCCGAGCCTCTCCATGAGGAGCACGAAGACATTCGGCTGGTTCAAGAAGAGCACGTCGAGCAGGTGGAGTCGGCGTCGGTTTCGACGGACTGGAACCGGGAATTCCGCCGTCCCGAAGCCGCCAGTCTGCCCTCTCTCGGCTGGCCTGGAGAATCGAGCGTTACAGTTGAGTCGGACACGGTTGAGCAGGAAGAAGCCCACGAAGAAGAAGTCCGCGAGGAAGTCCGCGAAGAAGTGAGTTCGCAGCGAGAGGATCAAGCTCCGGTGTTCGCCACGCCCGGCACGATGGTAGAAGAGACCATCGACGACGAGGAAGCGGGCACCATTCATTACGAAGCTTCTTCCGATGAAGGCTACGAAGAATTTGAAGAGGAGACGCAGGCCGGCCCCGGACATCTGAATGGCGACGCCCGCGAAACTGTCTCTGAGATTCATCAGGCCTCTCTCACCGAGTCCGGTGAGGCGCATCCTGCGGAAGGCGCTCCCGCCGAAGGCGAGGAAGACAGCGAGGAACTGGAACTCGAAGAGGCCCAGGCCGAGGCGGAAGCCATGCTCGACGCCGAGGCCCGCGGCAATGGAACGGTCGAGGCCCGCGTGGAAGTTCGCGCTCCGGCCGCGACTGCCGGTTACACGCAGCGCACTCAGCGCCCGCGTCCCGGCTACGACCGCCAGGGTGGCCCCCGTGATCGCCAACGCCGCGGTGGTGGAGACCGAGGCCGCGGCCGTTTCCGCCGCCGCGAGAACGCGCCGGTACCCCTGATCAGCGACTTGCTGAAAGAAGGCCAGGAAATTCTGGTCCAGATTGCCAAGGAACCCATCGGCAAGAAGGGCGCCCGCATCACGAGCCATATCGCGCTGCCCGGGCGGTTCCTGGTTTATATGCCGACGGTGAATCACACCGGCGTCTCGCGCAAAATTTCCTCCGAAGAAGAGCGCCAGCGCTTGAAGAGAATCATTATGAGCGAGCGCGAGAACGGCCACGGAGGCTTCATTGTGCGCACGGCCGCGCAGAGCGCCAGCGAAGAAGAGCTCCGCGCCGACATCCGCTTTCTCAAGGGCTTGTGGCAGGACATCAAAAATCGCGCCGAGAGTTCGAAGCCGCCCGCGTTGATTTACCACGATCTCAACGTGGTCGAGCGCGTGCTCCGCGACCAGGTCACGTCAGATTTCAGCGTGATCTGGGTCGACACCGAGCCGGAATACGAGCGCGTGCTGCGCTTCTTCAACCGCTTTCAGCCCCAAATGGTCAAGCGCGTGAAGCTCTACACCAAGGAAACGCCGCTGTTCGAACAATTTGGCCTCGCCGAAGAAATGAACAAGGCGCTCAAGTCGAAAGTCTGGCTCAAGAGTGGCGGCTACATCGTCATCAACCAGACCGAAGCGCTGGTCGCCATCGACATCAACACCGGCAAATACGTTGGCAAGACCGCGCGTCTCGAAGACACGATCGTCAAAACTAACGTGGACGCGATCAAGGAAATCGTCCGCCAGATCCGGCTGCGGGATCTGGGCGGCATCATCATCATCGACTTCATCGACATGGATGAACGCCGCAACCGCCAGCGCGTGATGCAGGCCCTGGAGGAGGAACTCCGCCACGACCGCGCGCCCTCAAAAACCCTGCAGTTTAACGACTTTGGACTGGTCGCCATCACCCGCAAGCGCGTTAAGCAGTCGCTCGAACGCACCATCGGAGCGCCCTGCCCGTACTGCGAGTCGACCGGATATGTGAAGTCGGTGACCACAGTTTGCAACGAGATTTATGTGGAGATGCGCAAGATCGCGAAGCATCTCGAGCACGAAGACGTCATGCTGCGCGTGCATCCGGACGTGGCCAAAGAATTGAAGGGCAACAATGGCCGCTTGCTGAACGAGATGGAAGAAATGACCAAGCGCACCATCATCGTGAAGAGCGATCCCGCCGTGCATCAGCAGCAGTTCGACATCAACTGAGCTGTCAGCTTTCAGCTATCAGCTTTCAGCAAACCAAAGACGGGCGAAAATCGCCCGTCTTTTCTTTTTCTGAGGCCGGCGGTCTGCAGTCGAAAGGGCGCGACGGCGGCGTGATCATCGAATGCCATTCTGGATGGCAAATGAAATGGTATAATGCCATTATGAATACCACACTAACCGTGGACAAGGCCGGGCGGGTCGTCTTGCCGAAGCCGGTGCGCGATGAAATGCAACTTCGAGCGGGAGATTCTCTGGAACTGGAAAGCTCGGAAGACCGCATTGTGCTTCGTCCACGCAGGGGAGAATCCGGACTGCGCAAGAAACAAGGCATCTGGGTTTTCAGCACCGGCGAGCCGATTTCGGCCGAAGCCACGGATGGGATACTGCGGCAGATTCGCCGAGAACGCGAACTTAGCTTTCTGGGCAATGGTCCGGTGCGAGTCTCTCGACGGAAGAGGCGGCGGTGAGATGGTTCTTCGACAGTTCCGTCCTGGTACCGGCACTTTTGCCGGATCACGTACACCATGCTCGTAGCTTCGCTGCGTTCGCCGCCGCGAGTCGTAAGAATGCCGCTTGCGCCGCTCACAGCCTCGCCGAAGTGTACTCGACGCTCACCAGATATCCAGGAAAACAACGCCTGAGCGCTGAGTCCGCGGCTCTGCTCGTGCAAGAAGTTGAGCACAGACTCACGTTGGTATGGCTTGACGGTGATGAGTATTTCGCCGCTATCAACCGCATCGCCGGGATGGGGATTATAGGAGGGGCGGTTTACGACGCGCTAATAGCCGCCTGCGCCGCCAAAGCCAAGGCCGACACGGTTTACACCTGGAATATTGCACATTTCGTATTGTTGGGAAACGAAGTTGCGCGAAGGGTACGCACGCCCTAGCGCCGGAGGACCGAGCACTGACAACTGGGTCCGATAACTGGGTCTGAAAGCTGAGAGATTCCGCCTAGCTCACGTTGGCGAGCGTCTTCACCGCAACGTCGGCATGGTTGCGCAGCTTTTGCGCGGACCCGTGGATTGCCTGGGCCGCCTCGCTCGCGCCGCTCTCCTCGGCCGTCCTGCGAACGCCGCCCGCATCCTCGGAGGTCGTGCTGGCCATATCCAGCAGCACCACGACGGAGTCCGCATGCAGTTTCCACAGCGAAGACATTTTCTGGCTGCGCTTCAGTTCCTCCAACTCGGTGCTGATGCGCGCCGAAATCGACACCATCCGGATCAGGGTGCGGGCCACATCGGCGCGCTGACTTTTTTCTTCCAGGAACGAAGCGCTGTACGCGTCGGCTTCCGGCGTGGTCAGCGTCAGGTTGAAGAAGCGCATGGGCACGACCTGGCGGTATTTCGGATCGGCAACCCGCACAAACACCCGAATCGATTCCTCCACCCGCCGTAGTTTGCCCTCCTCGGCCGAGAGCTGATGCGCCGTAATGGCGGGCGGTTGAAACACCGGCACTTCGGCTGCAGGAACCTTTGCGGCAGCGGCTTTGGCCGCTCTGGGCGCGGCGCCCGCGCCGCCTGCTGCGCGCGATGTTTGCGCCGCCGGCGTGAGCAGCGACCGCCGGATCGGCGGACGACGGTCCAGTTCCTTTTTCAATTTCGATACCCGGCGGAATTTCTCCAACGTGCTGCCGTAGTCCGCCTCCAGCAGTTGCTTCTCCTGAATCGCCGCCACGTGATCCACCGTGACTTCCACGCCATCGACCGTGGTCAGAATGGTTCCGCCCATTTCTTCCAGTGCCTGCCCGAAGGTCTTAATCTCGGTCAGCGCCTTCACGAACAACTCGTCAAACTTTTTGCCGAAGAATGCGTTGTGGGCGGAAACCGTCGCCAGCACGCCGGGATGATAAAACGACGCATCCAGCCACTGCTTCAGTTCCCGCACGCGCCCAATCACGCCGGAATCGATCAGCGTATTGAAGTCGCGAAAACGCGCGATCTCGTCGCGCAACGGATCGAACCGCCGGAGCAGTTGCACATGCTCTTCCGGCAGCGAGGGCACGTCCGAGTCTGCGAGGATTTCAATCAACGCGATTTCAAAAGGCGAGAGCGGCAAGGCACCATCGAGCCCGTAGCCGGTCTGCTCCCATTGCCCCGGAACCCGCGGATGGCGGTACAAGAAAGTCGCGATCAGGTCGGTTTTGTCGCGGTTCACGTCGCTGGGTTCGCGGCGCCGCACGAAATAGCGCAGCAGCGCTTCGGCCACTTCAGAATCCGTTTCCGGAGTCAGCGCCTGCCGCACCATGGCCGGCGTAATCGCCATATCCAGCAGGTGCAGCCAGCGGTACATCCGCGAAAGCGTAGTCGTAAGTTCGCGCTCGGAATGGCGCAGCGCGTCCTCGTCGAGACCGCTCGGAATGGGGACCTCCCCGCCGAGCGCGTCGCGCATGAGCTTCTGGTAAAAGCCCTGGACCGTCGCCAGAATGGCTAATTCAAACCGAAGATCTTCGGCCAAACGTGCCCCCGAGAGCAAGAGTTCCCTTCTCAAACTTTACTAATGTCTTAGTTAAAACGATAAGTTACTTCTGGTGCAAGTTACCACCGGAGCGAGACTCTCACGCCGTGAAAGTCTGCTCCGGAAGTGCATGACCTTCCGCGTGGGCGTGATACGTCAGAGAATTCATTGAGAATGAAATTTCATCATCGCGGTTTTGATTGGCGCGACTTCAAGAGGTTGCGGAAAAACTACAAACGCGTGCACCGCGTGGAAGAGCGGCCCTTCCAGGGCCGCCGGTAGGGGATGTGGAATCAGCGTGTGCTTCAGCCCCTGAGGACGCTGCGGCGTTAAAAGACAACAGTCTTATTTCCGTACACCAGGACCCGGTTCTCCACATGCCACCGCACCGCACGCGAAAGCACAACCTTCTCCAGGTCGCGCCCTTTGCGGATGAGGTCTTCGACCGTATCGCGATGCGATACGCGCACGACGTCCTGCTCAATGATGGGGCCATCGTCGAGCACCTCGGTGACGTAATGGCTGGTAGCGCCAATCAGTTTTACACCGCGCTCAAACGCCTGATGATAGGGACGAGCGCCCACAAATGCGGGCAGAAAAGAATGATGAATATTGATAATGCGCTGCGGATACCGGTTGACGAACTCATTCGACAAAATCTGCATGTAGCGGGCCAGCACCATGAAATCCGGTTTCTGCTCGTCGATCAGTGCCTGAATCTTTGACTCTGCCTGAGTTTTATTTTCCTTCGTTACTGGAACGACCGCATAAGGAATCTTATAAAACTCGGCAATCGCCTGATTGTCGGCGTGATTGGAAATAATCAGGGGAATGTTGCACGCCAACTCGCCGCTCTTGTGGCGATAAAGCAGATCGGCGAGGCAGTGGTCGTACTTCGAAACCAGAATGATCATGCGCTGCCGCTGCGACGACTGCGCGAGCCGCCATCGCATATTAAAAGCTTCGGCGACAGGGGAGAAATGCCTGCCGAAGTCAGCCAGATCTTTCTGAGAAAGATCAATGTCGAACTCTCTGGGATCGAATTCGACCCGCATCAGAAACAGTCCCGACTCTTCGTCGGCATGTTCGTCGGCGTGCAGGATGTTGCCGCCGTGCCGGAACACGAAGTCGGCGATGGTTGCGACTTCTCCCTTGCGGTCGGGGCAGGAGATCAGCAGGATGGCGGAGTTCTTCATGGTGGGTTCATCCGCGGTGCAGGGAAGACGTTGCAAGCGACGTCTCTACAAAGCCCCCGCGTGGATACGTAGCTTGCTACGTCTTTGTCTGGGGTGCTACTTCTTCAGTTCCTTCAAAATCTCCCGTGCCGCATTCGCGCCCGAACCTCCCGTCAGCCCCGCTCCGGGATGCGTCCCGCTCCCGCACAAATACAAATTCTGAATCGGCGTGCGGTACCGCGCCCAGTCGAGCAGCGGACGCATGGTAAAGAACTGGTCGAGCGCCAGATCACCATGAAAAATCTGTCCGCCGGTCAGCCCGTACTTTTCTTCCAGATCGTGCGGCGTGATGATCTTGTGCGTCAGAATCAGTTCCGGCAGTTTCGGCGCATACTGCGCCAGCGTCCCGACTACCGTCTGGCCAAACGCATTGCGCTCCTGTTCCCAATCGCCCTTCAGCTTATACGGCGCATACTGCATGTAAATCGACATCACGTGCTTGCCTTCGGGCGCCAGTGTCGGATCGGTCAGCGAAGGAATCGTGGCTTCCAGATACGGCTGACGCGAGAAGTTGCCGTATTTCGATTCGTCAAACGCCCGCTCCAGATAGTCGATCTCATAGCCAATGTGAATGCGCCCCTTGAGCGCGCTCGCGTCGCCATTCTTGAGTGCAGAGAATTTTGGCAGCCCGGAGAGCGCGAGGTTTACCTTCGCGACCGTGCCGTTCCCGCGATAGTGCTGCAACTTCTGCACGAAATCCGGCGAAAGATGCGTGGGATCGGTCAGCTTGAGCAGTGTACGTTTCGGATCCGCATTCGATATGATCGCTTTGGCCAGTATCTCTTCGCCCGTCGAGAGCAGCACGCCCGTGGCGATTCCGTTCTGTACATGAATCTCAATGACCTCGGCGCCCGTGCGAATCTCCGCGCCCGCGGCCTGGGCGGCCGCCGCCATAGCCTGGGTAACCGCACCCATGCCTCCCGCAGCGAACGTCGCCGAGCCCGCGGGATGAGGATCCCCAGCCGCGCGGATCAGCAAGACCAGCGCGCTTCCCGCCGACCACGGCCCAAGAAATGTTCCAAAGACGCCGCGAGCCGCGATCACCGCGCGCAGCAGTTCCGTTTCAAAATACTCCGACGCCAGATCGGCCACCGCCATCGGCCCCCAGCGCAACAGGCGGAACATATCTTTCTTGCCCAGCTTGCGGATCGCACGCCCCGTCTTGAGCATGCTCCACAAATCGCCGCTGCTGGGATGATCGATGTCCGGCGGCGTGGTCGCCAGTGCTTCGCCGATAACTTTGCTAATCTTTCCCAGCGATTGCTCGAACTCCGGATACTTCGCCGCGTCCTTCTGCGAGAACGCAGCAATTTCCTGCGCCGACTTGTCCGTATCCTGATACAGCGAAAGCGCACGCCCATCGGGCGAGAGCGCCGTCACGCAAACGTCCGGCGTGATCAGCCTGAGTCCGTGCTTCTCGAGTTGCATGTCGGCGAGAATGCTCGGCAGAATCGGCCCCGCCGTATGTGCCAGAGTCGAGCAGCGAAATCCGGGATGAAATTCATCGGTTACTGCGGCGCCGCCGACCTGCGCACTGCGCTCCAGTACCAGCGGCTTGAATCCTGCCTTGGCCAGGTAGAACGCGGTGACCAGCCCGTTGTGGCCGCCACCGACGACGACAATGTCGCGCGCCTGGGACATGCTATGCCGCTCCCTTGACGTCTTTCAGAATCTCCAGCGCCGCCAGACGCCCGTTTGCGCCCATGATGCCGCCACCCGGATGGGTCGCCGATCCGCACATGTAAAGGTTCTTGATGGGCGTGCGGTACTGTGCCCAGCCCGGCACGGGACGCAGGAAGAACAGCTGCTCCAACGAAAGCTCGCCCTGAAAAATGTTGCCCTCGCTCAGTCCCCACTCGCGTTCCAGATCGAGCGGAGTGATCACCTGCTTGTGAAGGATGATGTCCTTGATGTTCGGCGCGTATTCGGCAATCGTGTTGACCACGGTATCGCCGAACGCCTCTTTCTGGTCATCCCATGTGAGCCCTGGCCGCAGTTTATACGGCGCGTACTGCACGAAGCACGACAGCACATGCTTTCCCGGAGGCGCGACCGAAGGATCGGTCAGCGATGGAATGACCATGTCGATGTAGGGATGCCTCGAGAAGTTGCCATACTTTGCGTCGTCGTACGCCCGCTCCATATACTCGACCGAAGGCGAGATTGAAATTGCGCCGCGCAAATGCGCTCCCGGTCCGGGCATGCACTTGAAGTTCGGGAGAGCATCGAGCGCCATATTGACCTTGCCGGACGAGCCGCGAAACTTATAGCGGTTCACGTCTTCCAGAAAATCGCCGGGCAGATGCTGCGCCTCAATGAACTTCGTAAACGTCAGCCGCGGATCGACACTCGAGGAAATCACATCCGCATAGACTTCGTCGCCGTTCGATAGTACGACGCCCTTGGCCCTGCCATTCTTCACGATGATCTGCGAAATGCCCGACTGGGTGCGGATCTCCACGCCCGCCTCGCGAGCTGCGTCGGCGATAGCATTCGAAATCGCTCCCGTGCCCCCGCGCGCAAATCCCCAGGCGCGGAACGCGCCGTCGATCTCGCCCATGTAGTGATGCAGCAGCACGTACGCCGTTCCCGGAGACCGCACGCCCAGAAACGTCCCAATAATTCCCGACGCCGACATCGTCGCCTTCAGCACATCGGTCTCGAACCATTGATCGAGGAAATCAATGGCAGACATCGTCATAAGCTGGACTTGATTGTATTTGTCGTAGCTCGACATGCCCTGGAAGCGCCGCCCGATGAACAACAGCTTCATCAGTTCGCGCGGATTCAGCGTCGTCGGATCTGGGGGCACCATGCTGAGAATCGGCTTCACGAAGCGGCACATGGCCTGCATCGCTTTGCCGAACTCGTCGTAGGCTTCCGCGTCAACCCGCGAATGGCGGGCAATCTCGCGGTGTGTCTTGCCGTGATCATTCACGCGCCACAGATAATCGCCACTCGGCATGGGGGTAAACGTGCCATCGAGCGGAAGAATCTCCAGACCATGGCGCGGAAGATCGAGATCGCGAATAATCTCCGGCCGCAACAACGACACCACATACGAGCACACCGAGAACTTGAATCCCGGGAAGATTTCTTCCGTGCAGGCCGCGCCGCCGAGCACATGACGCCGTTCCAGCACCAGCACTTTCTTGCCGGCTTTTGCCAGGTAAGCGGAGTTGACCAAACCGTTGTGCCCGCCACCGATCACGATTACGTCGTAAGAATTCGCCATAAGCTCTTAGCCTTTAGCTGTTCGCTTGCTGATTAGTGTGCAGATTAGAAACGCAATGATACTCGGGAAGGAAGGACGGTGGCAGCGAAATCAGAGCCCGCTAGGAAGAGCACTCCATTGGATGATACGGTGCATAAGAGAAACCATTCTACATTCCCGACTGCGCTAACGTCGAGCGCGCCATTCGTCCGAATCTGCCTTGCGGGTCGATTTCTGCCGCGCGCCGTAAATGTTCCTGGCTCTTACCGCCGATTTGAAGCGCAAGGTAGGCTCGTCCTGCGTGGTAATGAACCTGAGCCAAGATGGACTTGGTTCTGACACCGCAAAGCCGGAACCCCTCTGCCAAAGCGGAATCCACCTCAGCGGTATCCGCCGAGTTCGCGGCGAGTGCCCACGCCAGCACCGCCAAATCCTCGCCCAGCCGGTACTGCAGGGCTTCCTTTCCCATCCCCGTGGCGTGCCTGTCAATTTCAACCGCCCGACGAGCTTGCTCTAAAGCCTCCGAAGATTCCCGTTCTTGATGCAGCCAAACCTCTGAGATTCCCCGCAGGCTTGCTCCTCGGTCCGGCCAAACCCGGCCGGCGTTTTCGTAGAATGCGGTTGCCTCGGTGAATCGCTCCTGGTCCATCAGCACCGTGGCCAAGGAGTTTAGAACCAGCGCTCTTTGGCGGGGTTCATCGTGCAAGGGCAGGGCCTCCCGCAAGCTGACTTCTGCTTCGCTGAGCTTTCCCAGTTGATGCAGCATTAATCCGCGAAACATGCAGTACTCGGGCGACTTTACCGAACCATTTTTTAGTTGTTCCGTTTTCTCGAGCCCCATTGCATAGTCACCCACGCGATATGCTGACATGATCGCGTCTATTGTCCTGCTCACGCGGAGGGTCTTGGCGATCACTCCCGTTCCTTTGCTACGCCAGATCAGATACACCACAAGAAGCGCGATTGCCAGCCAGATATATTGGGATGCATTCACTTTGTGTTACCTTTTGGGGAGCATTGTAACGCCTGATTCGATGTTCACGAGGGACGGCTTGCCCATTGGAACTGCATTTCACGAGAGAACTTTTCCGCTTTGTCAGAGCCTGAATTACCGCGAGTGGTCCGGCTATTACACGGTCAGCGTCTACGAAGTTCATCACGAGCACGAGTACAACGCGATTCGCAACGCGGCCGCGCTCATTGACATTTCACCGCTCTACAAGTATCTGATCAGCGGCAAAGACGCGACGCGCCTGGTGAACCGTGTGATAACCCGCGACATCAACAAGGTCAAGGTCGGCCAGGTGATTTATTGTTGCTGGTGCGACGAAGAGGGCAAGGTGATTGACGACGGCACCATCTCGCGCCTCGAAGAAAACGTTTATCGCTGGACGGCTGCCGACCCCAGCCTGCGCTGGTTCCGCCAGAACGGCCTGAACATGGACGTGCAGGTCGAAGACATTTCCGAGAAAGTCGCAGCGCTCGCTCTGCAAGGCCCTACGTCAGCCAAGCTGCTGAAAGCTGTTGCCGAGGCCGATATCGCCAACCTGAAATACTTCCGCGTCACTCGCGGCAAAATTGCTGGAGTTCCCGTCGACATCTCGCGCACCGGCTACACCGGCGACCTCGGGTATGAAATCTGGGTGCCACTGAACAATGCTACCGACGCAGTAAAAGTTTGGGACGCCCTCGCTGAGACCGGCAAACAATTCGATCTGCACGCCGCCGGTATGCTCGCGCTCGATGTTGCCCGCGTGGAAGCCGGCCTGCTGCTCATCGAGGTCGACTACACCAGCTCGAAAAAAGCGATGATCCCCTCGCAGAAGTTTTCGCCCTACGAACTGGGCTTCGCCAAGATGGTTCATCTCGACAAAGAAAACTTCATCGGTAAGCGCGCCCTGGAGCGGGACGCGAAGAATGGCGTGCCGCGCCAACTGGTAGGCCTCGAAGTTGACTGGACCGATATCGAGCAACTCTACGACCGCTACGGCCTTACTCCGGCGGCGCCGGCGCAGGCCTCGCGCGTAGCGGTCCCCGTGTATTCAGGAGAGAAGCAGGCCGGCAAAGCGACGACTACAAGTTGGTCGCCGGTCCTGAAAAAGTTGATTGCGCTCGCCAGCGTCGAGACGGAATATGCGAAGCCGGGAACCTCGCTCCAGATGGAAATTACGATCGAAGCGATGCGACTCAAAACCAACGTTAAGGTGACGACGCTGCCGTTCTTTAATCCTCCGAGAAAAACCGCGACGCCGGCGTAATGCATCGGCGGAATTGCAGCGGCATCCGAAACCATCAGCTCCCATTGGGAATTTCTACTTCGCTGTCCCGGTCGACTGGTAAGAAGTGGCGATTTTGTCGAAAACTGGGACACCATCGCTGAACAACGGTTGCAGGGTGAAGAAACTGACGCGAACCATGCGCCCTTCATAGGGCAGAATGTAGACCAGGAACTTGAGGTCGGTGTTATTGGCCTTGGATGTGCCGTGCCAGATCATACGGATTCCCTTTCGCCCATCCAGTTGAGATTCAGTTTCTCCATCATTTACGTACCCGCTGAAGTTCTTCTGATACTGGGTCTCCGCGAGTACTTTGTAGGTGGCCAGCGTTCCGGAGAACTTTTCAGGCGTTACCATAAAGAAGAGCGTTTCATCCGGTGAATCCAATGCGGCGATCACATCCTTCGATGTCCGCAATTCGGGTGCGATCTTCCAGCCCGAAGGAACAGTGACCCGAAAACCGCCCGTTCGGTTCGTGTAGATATCGCCCTTCAACTCCTCGTCGACAGGGGGGTTCGTGACGGATTCGCTCGCAGCACTCTTGGGCGCATTCTCAGGGAAGGTGATAGCGATTACTTCTGACCGGGGAATATTGATGTCGCCATAGCTAGTCTTCACCTGAAAAGTGTCGCTGCTAACTCCGATCACCTTTCCTGTAATCTTGCTTCCATCCTTCAGCTGAATTTCTTCAGCCTTCAACTGAGCGAGCGCCACGATCGCTCCCAGTGCCCACAGCCATTTGAACTTTTTCACTCATTCCTCCCGCCGCGTGAAGCGTATCAAAGCACCAGTGGCACGTCCAAGGAAAAGTTCATTAACTCGTCGCGGAGTCATGGAACTATTGCTGATATCCCTATTCAAATCGAGCGCGGCGTCTTCCTGCCCAGTAAATCCAGGCCCCAATCAACACCAGCGCCCCGCATCCGCCAATCACTTTCAACATCGCCAGTGGCTTGTTCGGCTCATCCGGCTGCGGAATTAGCGACAGCGCGATCGTCAGCATCGTGGTCAGAAAGCCCACCGTTGCGACAAGTTTCGCAACCGTCGTGCCTCCCGGCACTCGAATCACGTCCGGCCCGGCCGGTTCGCGCTGCAGTTTGATCATTGCCGCGAACAAATACAAATACGGAATGAAGTAAGTAATCACTCCCATGCTGACCAGCACATCGTAAGCGCCTTTCACGCTGGTGCCTGCCTGCCCGAGAAAGATGAAGACGGCGCCCAGAAAAAACTGCGTCAGCAATGCGACCCATGGGGTCTTCCATCGCGGATGCAGTGTCCCAAACGCAGGCGGCAAAAAGCGGTCCAGCCCGGCAACAAACGGAAGCCGCGCAACCGCCGCCAGGTAAGCCCCCGCCGCGCCAATATTGCTCAGCGCAATCAAAAACGCGGCCAACGGCAATATTCCGGGATATCCCACGCGCGTCGCGGTTTTCGACACGGCCTGCACCAGTCCCTGCAGGCTGTTGACCTCGGTCGAAGGCAGCGCCAACAGGACGCACACCGTCCCCAGGATGTAGCAGATCGTAACCGTGACGCCGCCCGAAAGGAGCGCCAGAGGAACGGTGCGCCGCGCGTTCTTGATTTCTTCCCCCATAAAGGACGCCGTCTCGCTCCCGCCGAACGCAAACGTCAGCACCGACCAGAAAATTAAGTCGTTGATGTGCGTGCTGGGAATCATAGAATGCAGCGTGAACGAAGTCGCCGACCCGTAGCGATGCCAGGCCACAAAGCCCATCACGATGACGATGCAAACCGGAATCCACATCGCGATGGCGCCCACGTTATGCAGCCATTTGCCCACATCGAGGCCGACGATATTCAGCAGAGTGGCCGCGCTCAGCGTGAGCAGCGAAAAAACAATATAGAAAGTTGCGTTGCCGGAAAGATGCTGCCATGCCGCCTGGCGCATGAACAGCACATTGCTGGCCGCGAAATACAGCACGGCAGGGAAGTAAGGCAGATTGCTGGTCCAGTACGTCCACGCCGACATGAAGCCAGAGAAATCTCCGAAGGCGCGCTTGCTCCACACATACAAGCCGCCCTCGTTCGGATAGCGCGACGAGAGCTCCAGCACAGAAAGCGCCAGCGGCGTGTAGAAGCACAGCCACGCCCCAACCCAGATCACGATTGAGCTCGGCCCCGCCGCCGCCGCCGTTGCGATCCAGCGCAGGCTGATGCCGGTGATCACATAGAACAGCATCAGGTCGCGAAAGCCCATCACCTGCCGCGGGCGGTTGGAGTCTTCCACGTCGGCGATGTAAACGCCGGGCGAGAGAATGCTGATGTTGTCCTCTGGCTGCTTGGGATTGGATTCTGCCAATGGCGTGTCCCGGGGTCCGGCTAACGCGAGCGAGAACTGATTGAAACAAGAAGAAGAGGAATAACACTGCGGCGCGCCCACGGCAAGGCGAAAGTGCAGGCTAAGTAATGTCCGAGTACGAGCCCGAGATGAAATCCGGCCGGGCCCAGAACTTGTCATAGCACTCCAGGCACAGCCAGTCTCGGCCGTTGGTGTATCCCGCGCCATGTTCGTCCTGCGATTCGAACAGCTCCCAGCAGCAGACAGTGCAGTGATCCTTCTTCCAACCGCCCTTGATTAGCTCGAAAGTCGCGGAATCTTCGGCGAGAGTGATGTCCAGAGAGACCTTGCCCGACTGCCGGTCAGTGACGCAATCCCGAGGCTTCCATGAGGCCTTGCGCCAGTGCCACTTGTGGAGTCGGCACCGTCTCACCTCGCCTAGCACGTCGTCCACCTTGAAGGGCAAACCGTGGATTGTGATTATCAACCTGGGTGCTGCATCCAGCCGCCGATCGCGCGATGACAAGACGCCTTCGGCTGCCTCGTACGCTCCCATGACTTCGACTTTTGTTCTGAACTGTTCCAGCTTCACGCCGAATGGTTCGAGCAGTTTCGCGGCAAGAGAGTTTTCCTCACGGAGCAGGCCAAGAAAAAGATGCTCGGAACCAATTTGGCGGTGGTTCATCCGCTCCGCCTCCTCGGCGCCGTACGCCAGTACGCGCTTTGAAGCGTTGCTCAGCGGAAGATCTACGTTGTTAGAAACCTTTTCTCGGATCTCAAATCGCGCGTCGATCTGCGCCCGTATGGCCTCGGGAGCACCTGCGGGAAGCATCCGCGTGACCTGTGTGGTTTCGCGCATAATGCCCAGCAGCAAATGTTCCGTATCAATGACCGGCGAGCCGAAGTGGCTGGCCTCATACCGCGCAAAGAAAATCACGCGCCGCGCCTTTTCCGTGTAGCGCTCAAACATCGTCTACTCCACTTCCTACACCGCTCCTGCAGGCTTGCGATTGCTGCGTTTCCAGAACAGATAAAAAGGCACACCGACCAGCACAATCGCAGTTCCCCAGAATGCCTCCTTGGGGCGGGTGAAGATCGTGTTCAGGGTCCACGCGGTGCCGATCAGCACATAGATCGCAGGCAGCCATGGATATCCGGTGCAACGATAAGGCCGCGGGATCTCCGGCCGTTTCCGGCGCAACCAAAACATCGCGATCACCGTGAGCGTGTATGACAGCACCATGCCATAAATCACATAAGTGTAAAGCTGGTCGTAGCGTCCGCTGAGCGTGAGAACCGCGGCCCAGGCGCCCTGCCCGATCAGGCTGAAAGCCGGCGTCCGCCATCGGGGATGGATCACTGCCATGCGCTTGAAGAAGACGCCATCCTGCGCCATGGCGAGATACACTCTCGCACCCGAGAGCGTGCACGTCGCTGCCGCGCTGAAACACGAGATCGCAATCATCAGCGACAACCACACCGCGGCGCCCGGCGAGAACAACGCGGCTGCGGCAGCGTGCGCAATGGTTTCATGCGCCGCGATTTCCTTCAATGGCAGTGCGTACATATATGTTAGATTCATGGCGACGTAAATGACACCCACCACGAGCACGCCCAAAACCATCGCCAACGGTACATTCCGTCGCGGTTCCTTCACTTCGCCTGCGACCCAGGTGATGTAGACCCATCCGTCGTAAGCCCAGAACACCGCAATCAGCCCCACGCCCAGTGCCGAGATCAACTGCCCCGGCCCAAGTCCCATCGTCAAGCCAATCCCATGCGCGTGAAAGTTCGACCAGTGTCCTTTGCCGATGGCGAATCCCAGCACCACGAACGCCGCCATCGCGGTGAACTTCGTCCAGGTGGAAACGTTCTGCAGGAGCGTGCCCCACCGCAATCCGACGACATTCACATAGGTTAGAACCGCGATCAGCAGCAGACCCAACAAATGTGCCCGGGTCACGACGATCCAGCCGAGCGCGACCACCACATGATCCTGCGACACAACGGGAACAACCTGCCCCACGTACGCTGCCGCCGCCACCGAGAGCGCGGCAATGCTGCCGCCGTTGGCCACGCTGAACAGCATCCATCCGTACAGAAACGCGATCAGATCGCCGTAGGCCTCGCGCAGATAGATATACTGCCCGCCCGAGTCGGGGAACATCGAACCCAACTCCGCAAAGGCGAAGCAAGCGCAAAGTGAAATCAGCGCCCCCAACACCCACACCAGCAGAAACAGAACCGGCTGTGGCAGCGGCCCAGCGATGTCCTTCGCCGTCAGAAAAATGGATGACCCGATGACGCCGCTAATCAGCAGCAACACCGAATCGAGCAGCCCCAGTCCGCGAACCAGCGTGGGTTTTGCGTCAGTGGGGGTTGAGCCGGGCGGCCGCATTTCATCCGAGGGAAGAACGGTGATGGGGTCCATTATCCGATGCCTAGTTCATCGGAGGACTCGAGCGCCGTCCCGCAACGACGGCAAATCACCGAAGAGCAATCGCCGCAGGTCAGCGGATCCGTGACTTCCTCCGCGCAATTTGGGCAGTAGAGGGATGCGGGCTCCGAGTCGGGCAGGGGATTATCAGGTTTCGCCATGAAGAGGGAAACTGTAGCATAGAGGCGGCGCCGACGTCCCGCCGGTTGTCGCGAGAGCCTGGCCTGAGCTTGCCGAAGGGGTGTCGCCCTCACAGGTGGCGGCGGGACGCCGCCACGACAGCCGCCGGGACGGCGGCGCTACGGAAAATCTATGCCCGATAAACTCCCAACCTCCGACGAACGGCTGCAACAGGAATTCAACCGCTGGGCCGCCACCGGTGAAGGCGAGAAAATGGAGCGCCATCATCTCGACATCACCGAGAAGACGATTCGCCGGATGAATCTGCGTCCCGGGGAGCGCGTGCTCGATCTGGGCTGCGGTTCGGGATGGGCGACCCGCCTGCTGGCGCGCCTGGTCGGCGAGGGCCCCGAAGGATTCGGGCAGGTCGTCGGCCTCGACGTCTCCGACGAGATGGTTCGCCAGGCACGGGAAGCCTCGAAAGACTTCGAGAATATTCTTTATGTCTGGGGATCGGCGCAGCAGATTCCCTGGGAAGAAAACTTCTTCGATAAAGTGTTGTCGGTGGAATCGTTCTACTACTATCCCGACCAGGACCGCGCACTGATGGAACTATTCCGCGTGCTGGCTCCGCGGGGCAGGCTGTTTATCCTGATTAACCTCTACAAAGACAATCAATACTCGCTGCAGTGGGTCGATAAGCTGAAGGTTCCAGTCCACGTGCGCTCTAGCGCCGAGTACATCGAGCTCTTCAAAAAGCACGCGTTCGAAGATGTGCAGGCGGTCCGCATCCCCGACGACACTCCTACTCCCGACGATTACCAAACCAAATCGTTCAACAGTCTCGCAGACCTGCGGGCGTTCAAGCGCGAAGGCGCTCTGCTGCTCATGGCTTCGAAGCCAGACCTGCGCACTCCGCTCCCGGGATACACCATCTATTAGTGGCGCGGCCGTCCCTTCGGCTTCGCTCAGGGCAGGCTTCGACGCCACGTCGCCATCCTTCGGCCGGCCACGCAGCTAGATGCTGTCATCATCGTCATCCTTGCCGCTGTGACTCAGATCCTTCACCGGACTAATCGCCCGGCCATCCTGCGCATGATGAATCTCAATCCTGCCATTCACATCTTCCAGCTTGATCCGCGTCCCGCCCGTGCCCAGCTCCCCGCGCAGATCGTGACCGACAAACTGGTGATGATTCACATGCAGTCCAAAATCGTTATTGATTCCGCCGGACACAGTGTTGGCCTCGATCTCCGCTTTTGAATCCGAGGGGATGGTCAGTTCCACCGACCCGTTTACCGAACTCAACTCCACCGAATGCCCCGCCAGTTCATCAAACCGCGCGTCCAGATGCCCATTGATCGTCGACAGGTGGGCGCGCCCGGCCAGATTGTGCGCCTCCAGCCGTCCGTTAATGCAGGAGGCGTTCACTTCTCCCCGCACTCCGGCTACGCTCAGAGAGCCGTTGATCAGCTTGATTTCATCCAGCCGCGCGCCCCTCGGAACGGTCAACGTGTACTCAACGCCAGCCGGGTTATTGTGCGAGCCCCAATTCCAAGTATTATTGTGGTCGGGATACTTGGTTCGAATGGAAATCGAGTCGTTCCTGGAGTCGATTTCGATCCTGGCCTCATCCAGCCGCTCTTTCGTGTCGGCGTACTTCACCGCATCCACCTTCACCTCGTTCCGATCCCAGCTGGAGATGTGAACATCGCCGTTGATGTTATCGAGTTCAACCCGGCCGCCCGCGGTCAGGGCATAGGTCTGGTGGAACTCCTCGGTCAGCGCGCCGCGATGGTCCGCAGCATTCGCTCCCACAACAAGGACGAACAGCGCACAAACGGTTCCCAGGACAGCTCCCAACCAGGTAGCGGATTGGCGATGGCGGTTCATGATTCCCTCCGTTTCAACGGGTTAGACGGGGCCGCTCAGAATTCGTGAGACAGTGCTCCGAAAAACACTTATTCCCACTCCATCAGGATACGAAAGTTACCTCCGTTATGTTCCGCTCGGCATCGCCGTGAAAGACAATCCCTGAAAGAGCATAACTGGGGTTCCTTTTGCTGTATCGAGGCAGAAAAACCGCGTGTCCACGCTGGCAGGGAAGAGGCCTGTCCGGCCTCGTCGTGTTTTGCCTGCTACTCTTTGCGGCATTGATCGCACCGGCAAAGATTGCCGCCCAGACCCCCGAATCCGAGAAGCCCGTTCCCATCCTGACGGGGAATGCCGGCACTTTCAGCTTTGTCACCGCCGGGCAGAATTTGATCGACACTCAAATTAGCCCGATTCTCCTCGTTCCTTTGGGAGACCGCTGGCTGATCGAGTCCCGCGCAGAATTCGAGGGCATGTTCCAGCGGGCCCCCGGCGGCGGCCCTTATGGCGGCCCCGTCACCAAGCACATCGACTACGCCCAGATCGATTACATCGCCAGCTCTTATGTCACCGTCACGGCTGGACGGTTCCTCACTCCCTTCGGAATCTTTAACGAAAGGCTCTATCCGGTCTGGATCCGCGCCTTGCAGCCGGATCCCCTGATTCTTCCCATCAACACCGTCGATAGTGACGGCGTAATGTTCCGCGGCGGTTTCCCGGCCAGCGCCAACGCCAACATGAATTATGCCGCCTATGTGTCGGTCGTCAGCACTGGTATCGACAGCGTGGATTCCGAGCGCCACGTCGGCGGACGTATGGGCTTCTTTTTTCCCGGCCCGCGCCTTGAAGTCGGCGGTTCCTGGCAGAGGACGCTGCAGGACGCCCGCAAGAACGCTTTCGGCTTCCATATGGGCTGGCAACCGGCGAAGGCTCCGTTGAACCTGCGCGCCGAGTTCGCCCGCTCCTTCGAAGGCAGCGGATACTGGGTCGAGGGCGTGTACCGGCTCAGCCAGGCGCATTTCTGGCAGAAGGCCATGCGCCGCACCGAAGTCGTCGCCCGCCTGCAGCAGTTTTATACCGGCGAGATCAGCCCCGATGGTGCAGCGGGCCTCGGCCTGCCCAGTGCGAATACCCGCGAGTGTGATTTCGGAATCAATTACTTCTTGCGCGATGGCCTGAAAGGTATTGCCAGCTACGGCCGCCAGTTCAGTTCGGCCGGGAACGCCAATCAGTGGAGTTTTGGATTCGCTTACCGGTTTCTGGTGCCGCTAGGCCGAGTGGGACCGCAATCATGAAACTGAATCTCACGAAGACTTCGATTACTGTGCTTCTCTGCGCTCTGACGCTCGCGACTTCGCTTCTTGCGGGATCGCCTGCGAGCCGCAAAGATGCTTCCGCAGCCGCGCCGGTTGTGCACCTGACCGACGCCGACAGCATGCGAGTCGCGGGGGAGCAGCGCTTTCGCGCCAACTGCGGCCGCTGTCACGCCGCCCCGCAGAAGTTTCCGCCTCGCATGATGGCGACGATTCTGCGCCATATGCGAGTCCGGGCCACCATCACCGCCGAAGACCGGCGACTGATCCTGTTCTACATGACCCAATAATCAGGAAGATAACCTCATCCAACCTATGACAACCCGATCGACAATCCGTCGTATCTTTGTGGGGATTGCAGCGGCGAGCGCTTTGCTGGCCGCGGTGCCTCGCGCCAGCGCGCAAGCCCGCGTCATCGAGGTGACGGCCGACCGCGACAGCCGCTACAAGATCGCCGGACAACGTACTCCGGAGATCACGGTGAAGGCGGGCGAGCAGATCCTTTTACGGGTGACGGCTTACCGAGCCAAGACATGGAATCGCGACGGTTCGATTCATGGCTTCACCCTGCTGCGAGCCAAGGACCGGACCAAAGTGGACGGGTGGGACCTGCTCTTCAAGCCAGGGACGCAGGAATTTCTCCTCACCGTCCCCAAAGAACCGGGCGCGTACGAGGTGGTCTGTACGGTGATTTGCAGCGAAGACCATGAAGGCATGCACATGAAGTTCACGGTGCTGCCGTGAGCGAATCGGAGTAGGGAAAATCTATGAATTCAAGCAAATTTGGAAAGTTGATTCTTCGGACGGCCGCCGTGCTGGCGCTGGCCGGTGCCGCCTACGGTCAGACCTCTCACGCGTATCGCGGCGAAGTTTCCGACAGCCAGTGCGCGCTAAACGTGCACTCGCTCACGCGCTCTCACCAGGAGATGCTCAAGTCGAAGTCCATGGGCGGCACCTCGAACACGTGCTCGGTGTATTGCATCGAGCATCTCGGAGGCTACCTGGTGCTGTCGGTAGGAAATGACGTGTACCGTCTCGACCGCTCCGACCTGGTTCATGGCTTCGAAGGGCGCAAGGTGGTTATCACCGGCGTACTCGACCCCAAGCTCAAGCAGATTCACGTTCTGAAGATTGAACTGGACGATAAGCAGTAGTTTTCTTTCCCGCCTCGGTCAGCAGGAACACAACCAGGATCGCCATCTCCGGCTCAATGGGATGCCGGTAGCGCGGGAGGCAGTACACAAAGTAATACACCGCCGGACAAAGCAGAAACATCCAGAACAGCAGCCACGCGCCTGGTATGCGCAGGCGCAGCGCGCGGCCCAATCCCCAGAACATCAGAACGGACGAGGCCAGGAACAGCGAGTTCTTCGCCTCGCCCACCCACCAGTGCTCGGCGTCCTTCGGCGGAGCGGCCCAGAAGTAAACGAATCGCCGCACGCACAGCATGACAAATCGTCCATAGTCGGCTCGGATGTAGTCCAGCGACTGCTGCTTGCGCATGGCGATGTAGGGCAGTTCGCCCATCACCTGAAATTGCCGCATCGCGTAGGGATCATGCGGCGGATCCAGATACAGCATCAGGGTGCCGTCGGCGCCGGGGCCGTTCCCCAGACGAAGCTCCTGACCAAAATTGTCACGGATAAAAATAAACTTCCCGAATGTTTGATGGTTGCGCACCAGCCAGGGCGTAATGCAGGCAAAGAAAACGGCTGACGCCAGCAAAACTTCGGCCAACGACGGCTTGCCGCGCCGCGCGCGGCGGTACCACGCCCACAATCCCGCCGCCGGCAGAAACGAGAGCAGGGAGGTGCTGCTCAACGCGGTGATGCCCCAGAGCAAGCCGAACTGGAACCACGGCATCCAGCCGTCACGATCTTCGAGAGTCAAAGCCAGCCAGAAGATCGTCGTCAGCAGCAGCGTGCCCAGGCAAGTTTCCCAGACCGCCTTGGTGCTCCAGAACAGGACGTTCGGAAGCAACGCCCAGGCCCATGCCGAGCCCACCGCAACCTTTTCCGAAAAAATCCGGCGCGCGATCAGAAAAATCGGCAGGCAGGTCAGCGCCGAGAAAACGCTGTTCAGCGTGAGCAGCGCGAATGCCGACGCCTTGGAGTAAATCCCGAAAACCAGAAACACGCCTGCGGTCAGATACGGGTACAGCGGGGGTTCCCACGCCGTGGGCCCGGTCGCAGGGCCAAAGGGATTGCTAAACCCGTGTCCGGAAGCCAGTGACGCGCCGATGCTTCCCATCTCCCACCCGAAACCAAAATTGTATGCGGCGCTCTTGAACTTGTAGGTGTGGCCAATGATGATCCAGCCCACGCGCAGAAGCAGCGCGATCGCCACGATCCATCGCGGCGAACTCCGGATGCGCGCCCATGCCTCAGAAAGCGAACCGGTTGCTGATGAGCGGTGTGCGGCCGCCGCTGTTCGGGATTCCATAGTGTGGTCTATTTGTAGCTGATGAGGCGAGGCCTCGCAAACCGGATGAGGATGAGAGAGAAGGGTCTTATCGGCTCACCGTGCGGGATGGAGCCGATGCCGCATGCTCTCGACGATCAGGCCGAGCAACGCATAGGTCGCAGCATTGGCCACCAGCGACCAATACTACAAAGAGATGCCGAAATTGAAATGAAAGCCAACGAACACAATCGGGCAGGTGAGTTTGACGAGAACCATCATCGGGTCGGCCGAGGTCATTGCTGGGGCCGTGGTCGCAAAGGCATACACTGCCCAGCCCACCGCAATCAAAAAGCCCGCACCCGCCCACATCGCAATTCGGTATTTCATTCGGCCTCCCTAACTACCTCAGTCGAGATGGTCTCGCCAATTCCCTCAAGCTACGGTGCGACGGCGTCTATTGCAAGGTCCGTTGTGCGGTGACTATAATGACCATCATGACCTATGCAGCCGAAGGGAGTCACCATGGGGGCACCGAACTGGACCGTGGCCGAAGCCAAAGCGAAGTTTAGCGAAATCATTGACCGCGCCATGTCGGAAGGCCCGCAGACCATCACAAGGAAAGGCCGCACGGCCGCGGTCGTGGTGGGAGCTGAGGAATGGCAACGAAAGACCCAGCGTGTTGGCAGTCTGGCGGAGTTTTTCGCTGGATCTCCTTTGCGCGGATCGGGGCTTAAGATTCGGCGACGCAAGGCGCAGCCCCGCAAGATTAGTCTTTAACCTCCAGATGAACTTTCTTCTCGATACGAACGCGGTTTCGGAATGGGTGAAGCCCCGACCCAACCCAGGCCTGATTCATTGGATCGAATCGGCCGACGAGGATCGCGTCTTCCTCAGCGTGATCTCGCTGGCGGAGTTGCGTTATGGCGTAGAACGCATGCCGGGAGGAGCCCGCCGCAGCCGGCTCGAGCAGTGGCTGCGAAATGAATTGCCGTTGCGCTTTGAAGGCCGGATTCTTTCGGTCGATCCTAACGTCGCCGAAGCGTGGGGAAAAACGGTGTCGCGAAGCGAAGCGATGGGCCGGCCCATTGGTGTAATGGATGCTTTCCTGGCGGCCACCGCGGAAGTTCACCGCCTGACGCTAGTCACGCGCAATGCTTCCGATTTCACAACCTTGAAGACCGTTCTGAACCCTTGGTCCTAGTCCGACGGCCAGGGGGGAACCCTTCCGCACGCCGATCCGGTAAAATAGAAGTTTTCACCGGAGCCCTTGTTCACTTCTGATCTCATCCTGACCGCGAAGCTGGCCGCATGGGCCGCCCCGAAAGGCATTGGGCCCTACATCCGCCAGCATTTTCTGGATAACACCTTTCGCGGCCTCTACCGCGCCAACGCTTTTGATGTGGCGTTGCTCATCCCCTATTTCATCGTGCTGATTCTGTTGGCGGGTTATGGAGTACACCGCTACGTGCTGGTGTACCTGTATTACAAGCACCGCAAAAACGGCACGACCGCCCCGGCCGCGTGTTTTGACGACCTGCCGCGAGTCACGGTGCAACTGCCCATTTTCAACGAGCAGTACGTCGTAGAGCGCCTGCTCGAGTCAATCTACAAGCTGCAATATCCGCGCGAGAAGCTCGACATTCAGGTGCTCGACGATTCCACCGACGAGACTGTCGAAGTCGCTCGCGGGCTGGTCGAGCGCTACGCGGCGCTGGGCAATCCCATCACCTACCATCACCGCACCAATCGCGAGGGCTACAAAGCGGGCGCGCTCGCCGAGGGTCTGAAGACGGCGAAGGGCGAGTTCGTCGCCATTTTCGACGCCGACTTCACACCGCCCGAGGATTTTCTGATGCGCACCATCCATCATTTCACCGATTCCAAAGTCGGGATGGTGCAGACGCGCTGGACGCACCTCAACCGCCATTATTCCTTTCTGACCGAAGTGGAAGCCATTCTGCTCGACGGACACTTCGTGCTCGAGCACTCGGGCCGCGCCCGCACTGGATTGTTTTTCAATTTCAACGGCACGGCCGGCATGTGGCGGCGAATCGCGATCGACGAAGCCGGAGGCTGGGAGCACGACACGCTGACCGAAGACACCGACCTCTCCTATCGCGCGCAACTTAAAGGGTGGAAATTTATCTACCTGCAGGACGTGGAATGCCCGGCCGAGCTGCCGGTGGAGATGACTGCCTTCAAGACGCAGCAAGCGCGCTGGGCCAAGGGACTGATTCAGACGGGAAAAAAGATTCTGCCGCGAGTGTTGAAGAGCGACGCTCCGCTGCACACCAAGATCGAAGCCTGGTATCACCTGACCGCGAACATCAGCTATCCGCTGATGATCATGCTTTCGGTGCTCCTGCTTCCCGCCATGATCATTCGCTTCTATCAGGGCTGGTTTCAAATGCTCTACATCGACCTGCCGCTGTTCATGGCGTCGACGTTCTCGATTTCGAGTTTCTACCTGGTTTCACAGCGCGAACTGTTTCCGCGAAGTTGGCCGCGGGCCCTGTTATACCTGCCAATTCTGATGGCGCTCGGCATCGGCCTGACCATCACCAACACCAAAGCTGTCATCGAGGCGCTCATCGGCAAGGAAAGCGCCTTCGCGCGAACCCCCAAATACCGCGTGATTTCGAAGCAGGATAAGATTGGCGCCACCAAATACCGCAAGCGCCTGGGATGGGTCCCGTGGCTGGAACTGTTGATCGGCGCCTATTTCGCGGCCACCGTCTACTACGCCGTCGACAACGAAAACTACATTACAGTCCCGTTCCTGCTGCTGTTTGTGGTGGGATACTGGTACACCGGCTTGATGTCGTTGCTGCAAGGCCGTTTCGGCGGCGCGTCGCTCCGCGCAACTACGCACACCAAGCCGTTCCCGGTCGGCGTTTAGTTCGCTGGGTTGTGACCTTTTTGCGGCGCATCTGTCTCATCCGACAGAAGAACGTGCTCCTCGTCTCGGGATTCCGCGCTCTACAACTCTACCGGCGAGGTCGACTCATCCGCGATCCGAGTCCCCTTGACAAAGCCTCTCCTCTGCCTTCTGGCCTTCGCTCGACCGCTCGTTTACAATCCACACGCTGAAGGTTCTTATCCGGCAGGAAATGCATCGCTGGATCAGGATCTTCGAAGGAGGATGCGATGCCCCGCTCGCGTACGATTCTCCACTCGGCCTCTGCCGCCATCCTGTTGGGACTGACCCTCAGTTGCGGAGGCGCCCATGACTCCGACGAATTCTTTGTCCTGGTTTCGGCAAACCTGCAGCTTCCTTACTGGAAGGCTGCTGGCTCAGGATTCTCCAACGCCGCGACGCAAATGAAAGTGCGCTACGATTTCGCCGGGCCACAGAACTTCGATCCCAAGGCCGAGCGCGATGCTCTCGATCAGGCGGTGCAGAAGAAAGCCACCGGAATTTTACTGGACGTGACCGACGCGGCGCTGCTCAAGGACAGCATTGATAAAGCGGTCGCAGCCGGCATCCCCGTGGTCACCATCGACTCCGATGCGCCCTCGAGCAAACGGCTGTTTTTCATCGGCACTAACAACTATCAGGCCGGCGTGACCGGCGGACAGCGCCTGGCGCAGGAACTCCACGGCAAAGGCAACGTGGTGGTTTTCACCATGCCCGACCAGCCCAACCTGCAGGATCGTTTGCGCGGATACAAAGACGCTCTCGGCAAAACGCCAGAGATCAAGATCACGCGCGTCGTCGATATCCAGGGCGACCCGCGAATCGCCTTCGATACCACGACCCAGATCGTCGGCAAAGAGCGCGACAAGGTCGACGGCTTTGTTTGTCTGGAAGCGCAATCGGGTAAAGAAGTGGCGGGCGTGCTCAACAGCTATCACGTGACCGGGAAAGTCGTTATCGCGATGGACACCGACGCCGAGACGCTGGAAGGGATCCAGAAAGGCGTCATCGCCGCCACCATCGCGCAGAAGCCGTACACCATGGCCTTCGTCGGCATGCAGATGCTCGACAATCTGTATCACCACAAGCCGCTGTCGTTGGACACGGATTGGTCGAAGGACAGCTTCTCCCCGATCCCGAGCTTCGTGGACACAGGTTCCGGCCTGATCGACAAGAGCAACGTGCAGTCGTTCATTCAGGCCGGCAAAAACCTGGCGGCGCCGAAGTGAAGGTCGGCCACTATTGATGTAGAAAGGCGATCGCTGGGCGATTTGCAATCACCACACTTCCCAATTACTCAATCCCTACGAAATATATTCCCGAATGTACTCGTCTTTGGAGTGGGTCACCTGGCGAACATCGCCGTCGAAAATAACTTTGCCATCGCGCAAAATCAGAAAACTCATGGGCACATTGCAATACTGTCCGCGCGGCAACACTCGCACCTGGTTCGTTTGCGGATCGAACTCATGCGTGGCCAGAGTGAAAGCGTCTTGCAACCGATGTGTGACCAGCAGGGAACTGGTGCGGTACACGTCACGTTGCTTCATGATCAATTCCACAATGGTGTTGGAAGTGACCGGATCGAGGCCGCCGGTGGGCGAATCGTAAAGCAGCAGCTCCGGCTGGGTGATGATCGCGCGCGCGATGGCCACGCGCCGCCGCATGCCTCCCGAAAGTTCCGAGGGAAACAGATCGAGCGTGTGTTCCAACTCCACGAAGCGCAGCGACTCGCGAACCCGCCGGTCGATCTCCTCGTCGTAGATCCCGTGCGCCCCCATGAGCCGGTAGGCAACGTTCTCGCGCACCGTGAGCGAGTCGAACAGCGCGCTCTCCTGAAACACCATTCCCAGCTTGCCGCGCATGGGAAAGAGATCCTGCTCGCGCATTTGGGTGACTTCGTTGCTCAGCACGGTGATCCTTCCCGAGTCCGGCGGCAGCAGCCCGAGCGCGAGCTTCAGAATCGTGCTCTTGCCCGATCCCGCGACGCCGAACAGAGCCTTGGTCTCCCCGAACGGGAGCTGGAACGAAACCCCGCGCAAGACTTCGTTGTCTTCAAACGCCAGATGTACATCTTCGAAGACGATCGCAGACCCAGCCGGCCTCTCCGTGGTGGGAACGCAATCGACGGGCACAGTGGGCGTAGACATGCGATTCCGTGTGGTCCTATTTGGTGGTCTTATTTGCTTACTTATTACTTGCTTACTTAAACGACAGCACCGTGATCAACAGCTTGGTGACAAAGAAATCCGTAACCAGGATAAACACCGACGCCGCCACTACCGCCTGCGTGGTCGCGCGGCCCACGCCTTGCGTTCCGCCGCGCGCCGTCATGCCGTAGTAGCAGCCGACCGTCGCGATGATGAAGCCGAACAGCGTCGGCTTCAGCAGTCCCATGAACACGTCCTGCAGCACCAGCACCTGCCATGCATTCGCCCAGTACTGGCGCGCATCGAGACTCAGGAACAGCTTGGCCACCATCAGGCCGCCCGCAAGTCCTACCAGATCGGAAATGATGCTGAGAAAGAACAGCATGAACACAGTCGCGGTGACGCGCGGAGTCACCAACTTCTTTATGGGATCGGTGCCCAGCGCGCGCATGGCGTCGATCTGCTCGGTGACCACCATCGATCCCAACTCGCTGGCCATGCCGGAAGAATTGCGCCCCGCAACCATCAGCCCAGTGAGCACCGGACCCAGTTCGCGCACCATGGACGTCGAAACGAGTTGCCCGATCAGCGTGATCGAACCGAAGCGCTGAAGCGTGTTGGCCGTCTGCAGCGCCAGCACGCCGCCGGTGAAGAAACCGGTCAGCACCACGATGGGCAGCGAGCCCACACCAATCAGATCGGCCTGCTGCACCATGTCCGCAAAATAAAACGGCTTGCGAAACAGGTTGCCCAGCGACTGCGCGGCCAGCAGGGTGTATTCCTGAACCGACTGGACCTTCTCCTTGGCAAACTCCGTGGGCGATCTGAGTTCCATGCGATTCGGACGACGCCTAGTGCGCGGCGTCGCTTGACCGAAACTATAACAGAGAACGCGGTAAGCAATCAGGCGGCAGAGATCAGACCTCGACCTCGGACCTCAGACCTCGGCCACGCCTCACTCTTTGCTGGGTTGGGACGATTAGCTGCGCGGAAAAAGGTTTTAGAATATTTAGGCCAAGCAGGTTGGCTGAGGTCGAAGTCCGAGGTCTGCTCTTATCCCCGCCCCTTCTTCTTAATCTCAATATTCAGCCGCCGGATCTTCTGATTCAGGGTGGACAGCGGGACGTGGAACCGCTCGGCCGCTTCGGTCTGGTTCCAGTTGCAGCGTTCCAGCATGTCGGTGATGACCCGCCGCTCCACGTCCTCCACAATCTCGAATAAGGACGCGTCGGACGGCGGGTCGTGCAGGGTGAGTGAGGAGCCGCGCCCCATCATCGAGTCCGGCAGCAGGTCCATGCTGATCTCCGGCCCTGAAGAAAGAACAACGGCGCGTTCAATGACATTCTCCAGTTCGCGCACATTGCCCGGCCACGAGTAAGCCATCAGCGGCCGCAGCGCTTCCGGAGTGATGCGCGGCGCGGGACGGCCATTTTCTTCCGCGTATTTCTTCAAGAAAAATTCCACCAGCAGGGGGATATCTTCCTTGCGCTGGCGTAGCGGCGGCAGTTCCACCGTGATCACATTCAGCCGATAGAAGAGATCTTCACGGAACCGTCCCTCACGCACCATCTGCCGCAAGTCAATGTTGGTGGCGGCAATGATCCGGACGTCCACCTGAATCTCCTGAATCCCGCCGAGGTGCATGAACCGCCGGTCCTGCAGCACGCGCAGAATCTTGGCCTGCGTCTCCAGTCCCATGGTCGCGATTTCGTCCAGGAACAGCGTGCCTTTGTCCGCGACCTCGAACAAGCCCTTCTTCGAAGCGATCGCGCTGGTGAACGCTCCCTTGACGTGGCCGAAGAGCGTCGATTCCAGCAGGTCGGTCGGCATCGAACCGGTGTTGACCGGAACAAACGGCTTGTCGCGGCGCGGAGAGTTGAGGTGCACAGCCTTGGCAATCACTTCCTTGCCCGTGCCGCTTTCGCCCTGCAACAGCACGGTCGAGCGGCTGTTCGCCACCTGCGCGACCAGATCAAAAATCTTCAGCATGGGCTCGCTCTTGCCCACGATGTTTTCGAAGTTATAGCGCTGCTTGAGCGCGCGCTTGAGCTGGACGTTTTCCTCTTCGGCCCGACGCCATCCCACCGCGGCGCGTACATCGGCGAGAAGTTTCTCGTTGTCCCACGGCTTCTGCACGAAATTCGCTGCGCCCGACTGCATGGCACGCACCGCGTTCTCGACGGTGCCGTATGCCGTAATCATGATCACCGGCAGGCGCGAATCGTGCGACCGAATCTCGGAGAGGATCTCCATCCCGTTGCGGCCCGGCAGAGTCAGATCGAGCAGCACGAGGTCAAACGGGCGATCCCCCATTTGCACGAGGCCATCTTCGCCCGAGACGGCGGTCTCGACTTCGAATCCTTCCATTTCGAGCAGCGTCTGCAGGGATTCCCGGATCTCGGCCTCATCGTCAATGATGAGCACCGAACCGGCCGGCGACGGACTGCCGTTCGTTCCGCCATTCAAGGTGCCGCGCGAGATGACTGCTGCCTCAGACATGCACTGCCTTCCTGCTCATCGGAAAGTCCAGGGCGAATGTCGTCCCGGAACCCGGATCGCTTTCCACCCGAATCTTGCCCGCGTGTTCCTGAATAATGCCGTAGGTAACCGAGAGTCCCAGCCCGGTGCCGCGGTTTTGCCCCTCTTTGGGTACGGTCTTCGTCGTGAAGAACGGATCGTAAATGCGCTGGATGTGTTCCGGAGCAATCCCCGATCCGGTATCGGAAACCCGCACGCTGACCATGTCCCCATTGCTGGTGGCGACCTTGAGCCGGCCGCCGCCCGGCATCGCGTCCTTGGCGTTGAGGAACAAGTTCAGGAAGACCTGCTGCAGTCTCCCCGGATTTCCCTGGATCTGAGAAATCCCCGCGGTCAGCTCGGGTTGCACCTGGATCTTGGCCGTCTTGAACTGGTGCTCCAGCAACGCGAGCGTGTCGGTAATGACCTTGTTGATGTCGACGTCGGCGAACTCCGTCCCGCTGGTGCGCGAGAAGTTCAGCAGGTTGTTGACGATTTCTGACGCGCGGAACGTTTGCCGCGTGATCTTTTCCAGCAGTCCCGACTTCTGCGGATCGCCCTGCAGTTGCTTGGCCAGCATCTGGGTATACGACGAGATCACAGCCAGAGGCGTATTCACTTCGTGCGCTACACCGGCGGCCAGCAGCCCGATCGACGAGAGTTTGTCGGCCTGCGATAGCTGGCCTTCGAGTTCCACGCGTTCGGTAATGTCGTCCATGATCACGAGCCGCCCAATGACCTGGAACTTACGCGTCACCAGGGGCGCGATCGCGACGTTCACCGTCCGTGTTTCGCCCGCCGGAGTCTGCAGCCGGAACTTGTACAGGTTATTGATGCCTCCGTTTTGCCGCACCCGGTAGAACTCTTCGACAAATTCCGGCGGGAAGACACTGCGCACCGGCTGCGTCAGAGTCTGCCAGCGCGGCATCGCATACATCACTTCCATCTGCGCGTTCCAGCTCTCGATGCGGTCTTCCATGTCGAGAGCCATAATGCCCACGTTAATCGACTCGACGATGTTCTCGTTGAAATCCTTCAACCGCTCGTACTCCGCCACCTTCTGCTGCAGCGAAGCGTAGAGGCGCCCGTTCTGGATGGCGATGCCGAGATATCCTCCCAGCGTTTCCAGCAACTCGATGTCCTCGCTCGAGAGGTAATCGCCTTTCGCGGTTTTTCCGAACCCGAGCACCGCCACAGTCTTCTGCTGTGCCCGGCACGGGATGTAGTAGTTCAGATCGAGCCGGGCGATGGCATCCTGCGATCCCAGCGTCTCACGCGGCACCTGGTGCGTGTTCTCGAAGAACATGTGCCCGGCGGGCTCCGGACGAGGCGCGGTCAGAAAGGTCAGATCGAGCTTGCCCATGGAAATCATGCCCATCGACTTGGAGACGACAAATTGCTCGGTCTCCTCGGCGGCGCGCAAGAAAATCGCAATCCGGTCAACCGCCAGGGTGCGCGACAGGCGATCCAGAACCGAAGACAGCAGCGCGTTCAGATCGGTTTCCGAACCCAGCTCACGCCCAAATTCGATCAGCGTCCGGCGATAGTCATACACCGTGCGGTAGAAGAACTGGTCGACGCGGTCCTGGATCCACTTGCGGACCGGATCAAACAGAAGCGCCGTCACCACCACGGCCAGGATCAGCCCCACCGGTCCGGTGCCAGGCTGCCGCCTTTGCACCAGCGTCGCGACGCCCGCGACCAGCGCGAAGTACATCCCGACCACCGCCGTGACCGCCATGGTATAGACCACGACGCGCTTGGAGATCAGATCAACGTCCATGAGGCGATAGCGGAAGATCACGAACCCGAAGGTCAGCGGCAGCAGGCACAACGACAGCGAGGATAGTTTCATCAACGTGCCCGGCAACACGCCCATCAAGTAAGGCACCACGTAAAACAGGGTGTAGGGAACGATGGCCAGAACCGTGCCGCGCGTCACCCACTTCAGTTGCTGGCGGAGGATCGCCGTACTGGCCTGGCGGTAACTGGACCACAGGATCGCCGCGGCCACCACAAACAGCAGTGCGCCGTAGGCCATTTCCTGCCGGTCAATGTTCCAGCGCAGGTACTCACTGGCCTGTGCCAGCCGCAACGCGATGATGTGCCTCACCAGAAGCACAGCGCCGGGTAAGTAGGCCAGAGCCAGCAGCCACGGACGCCGCCGCACAAATTGCCGCTTCTCCGGAAACGTGAGCACAAAGTGCAGGAACAGCGTGGGCTGCAAGATCCACGCAACCACATTGCACCAGTAAACCGCCGAGTCGAAGTCGCCCGGCTCGCCCGTGTAATGGAAGGAATAGGCAATGAACGAGACCAGGCAGAAAATGTAGAAGTGGGTCGACCCGTGCGCGGTCCAGCGGCGCATTAGAACGTAGAGGCCAATGCCCAGATAGATCAGCGCGATCGACCGCAGCAAGCCGTTCACGGAGAGGTCCGCGGGCTCAATGATGACGCTCGGCTCGAGCGTCACCGACTGCCGCATCAAAGTGTAGGTGGCTTTGGAGTAAACGCCGCTGCGGTGGAGATGGCGCTCCACATCCGACGCTTTCTTCACTTCCTGGCCATTGATCGCGACTAGCTGGTCATGCGCCTTAATGCCGGCTTTCGCGCCCGGGCCGCCTGCTTCCAGCCGCTCGGCCACCACGTGGCCATCATGCTCCACCCACCACACTTTGTCGGTCGGAAAGGCAGTATGGCGTTCCTGCTGTAAATTGAAACCCGCACAGACCACGGCAGCCACCGTCAGCAGAAACAACAGGACTGCGACAAAGCGAGCTTGGCTTTCCCGATTCATGGGCTTCGGCGCTAGCCCCGAACCCGTAAAGGGAGAGGGCTGTGGAGGCGTGGCAGAGACATCCCACCCGTCTTCAATGAGCAACTTCGCTGCCACGTCGAGCCCCATTTCGGGACGGCTAAATCCCGTAGATAAAACCACTTCCGAAATTATAGATGCATTTTCGAACGGTAAGTATGTCTTTTTGGAGGTTTATGTGGAATTTAATATCCGCTTTCCCTTGAGTTTCTTGAGCTTACGAAGCGCTGCGGAACGACCCGCGTTGCGTTCCCGGGAGAGTGGATTAACTTCAATTCTATCCAACCGACGGAATTGCCGTTCCTCACAAACAAGATTGCAGAACGCCGGTTGTAACGGCCCAAGGACTTCTCAGCGGTAATGGTTCCAGCTGCGTCGTCGATTGCAAGAAGCTCGTTTTCGGGGCTGCCCTTTCCACCAAAGACGACATATTGAGTTCCCGACCCGCGAGCGGTAAGTACCGCTGCGTCTTTCTTTCTAACCACGGAGAATTTCTGCGTCTCGCCTACTTCCAAAATGGTTTTCGGGATTTCAATCTCCAGGGTGGGACCGGGGCCTGAGCTCTTGAGATCAAATGCCACCTGCGTCGAAGATGGGCCGTAGAAGACAGTAATGGTTGCGCTATCCGTGGAGTTATCACGGGTGCCGACGTGTGTGACCACCCCGTTGCCCTCAGGAATAAGAACGGATTCCGAAGTGGTGATGTACACGGTTTTAGAATCCGCAGAAATATCTTCCCGGTTGCCATCAGGAAGCCTTCTGAGCACTTTCATTCGGACCGACTCGCCGAGTCCGAGTGAAGTCCGGTCCGCCACGGCGGAGATGTCGCCCTTGTTTGCCTTGGCCGATGCAATGGAGAAAGCGACCGAGCTGGCACCAATTTCCTTGTCACCGGGCATACCGTAGGAAACTCCGACTGCCCCGATCTCCGCGCCGCCAAACAGTCCACCGCCTTCAGAGACCACTACGACTTTCCCGTGTTGACCGGCAGCTATAACGCCGGGGGTTTCGGAGAGCCATTTTGTGTTTGCGTCGTCGGTGACATCGGAAGTTGTCCCATCGAGGTGAGTGACCGTAGCTTTCAACTGCAGCACCTGACCCGGCACCACCGACACCGACCCTCCATCTCGCACGGGGAGGCCATCGACGGTGATTGCGAGGTAGACAGTAGGCTGCACCCCTCGGTTTGCCGATTGAGACAGACTTTTCGGCGAGCTCGTGCATCCTGCAAACGCCGAAATCGCCGCGAGCAACAAAATCGTCCGCTTCATGGATTTGCATCCGTCGGCAACCCTAACCGTTGCCTTGCGACCTGACACACACCGCGCGCCGTGTTTCGCAGGAACACAGTGACAGGAATCGTCAACTTGCTTAGTATTTGGATCTTCCTGTTTCAGGCACTGAGTGATGTCACCCTTGATCGCGTTCCAGTCATTGTCGGTGCCATCATTGTCGGTGCCACAACCATTTTCAACCATCGCTCCCAAGGGTAGCGAAGAGAATTTTCTTGCGTGCCGACTGGCGTGGAGAGACATCCCACCCATCTTCTATGAGCAACTTCGAGCAACTTCGCCGCCACGTCGAGCCCCATTCGGGGACGGCTAAATCCCGTGGATAACTCCCTACTCTTTCTTTCCAGATGGCAACGGTTTCCCGGGGTCCACAATAGCCTTTGCCTCGCCCTGCAGAATCCCTTCCAGCACGCCGAGCTTACCGTCGACCGGACCCGTCTTCAACTGGCTAATGTCCAGGGCCAGAATCTTCGCGATCAGCGGATACACATTCACATTCTCAAACGGCGCCAGCACAACTCCATGCCGAATGTCAGGCCCCGCTGCAACGAACAGCGCCTTCATTTCCGGCATGCGAGTCGCGTCGAATCCGTGATAACCCAAGGGCGCACGCGCGGGACCGTCACCCGCTGTGATGTGATAAGGCCCGTTGGGGACGATCACCGGATCGCCCTCGCGCGCATTGCCGTCATCGTGCAGGTAGGCCGGAACCTGCGCTCTCCGGTAGACAGAAAACTTGTCGCTCTTTCCGCGCATGGCCTCATACGCTTCCTGCGCATCCGCGTCGGACTTTGGGTAGAGCAGTGTCCCCTCAACGTGTTCGAACCATGACGGCTTGAATCCAAACTGATCGAGGTGGAGAGGCGCGCCTTCCACCTTGACCATCCCGTGATCGGCCAGCACGATCAAATCCACCGGGAGCTTCGATTCCTTAATGCCCTTCATCAACTTTCCGATTTCGTCATCGAGTAGGTGAACCGCGTCCGCGACCTGCGGGCTGTCAGGTCCGTAGCGGTGTCCGGCTCCGTCCGTATCGGAGAAATACAACGTGATCATGTGAGGCCGCTGTTCCGCCGGCAGATGCAGCCACGCCAGAACTTGCTCGACCCGCTTCCCATTCGGAAATTTGCTGTCGTACCTCAAGTAGTAGCTGGGACGGACTCCCTGAACATCTGCCTCCGAACCGACCCAGAAAAAAGAAGCGGATCGCATACCCTGTTGCTCGGCCAGCACCCACAGCGGAGTCCCGCCGTACCAGCTCCCATCGGCCAGAACCTGGCCTGCCATGGAATTGCTGTAGGTCTGCTTCCGCGCCGGATCATAAAAATCGTTGGCCACGATGCCATGATGATCCGGGTAGAGTCCGGTTACGATCGAGTAATGATTGGGAAATGTAATCGAAGGATACGAAGGAAGCATTCCCTCCGGCGCGCTGGCTCCGTCGGCCGCCAGCGCCAGCAAATGCTCGGCGTGATACTTCTTCGCGTAGTCGTAGCGGAAGCCATCGAGTGAAACCAGAACGACGTAAGGTTTCGAGAGCTGCCCGGGCGCGTTCGGTCCATGATCGACAGTAATGACCGGAGCGATGCTCTGCGCACGCCAAGCCACCGCGAACAAGCACCCTGCAAGCGTGAGAAAGAAGATGCGAGTTGCGAACCTCTGCAGGAAACGATGCATGAACCCCTCCGCTAAGCGTCAGACGGTCGCTGCCGGTGTTGGTGACTGCGATTTTCGGGATGACGTCATCCTCGTTGCTGCCGCCATGTCTCGATTGGAGTCATCCCGAGCGGAGCCGTTTTTCAGGCGAAGCGAGGGATCTCGCGAGCACAATAACGGAACGGACTACCCGGCCTTGCGATCGTCCTTCTTGGGAACTTCCAGCTTGGGAACTTCCAAAATTGGCTCGTCGTCCCACTCAAACGACAACGCCCGCGCGCTGGTCTCAATCGGCTCCAGTTCTGGAATGTCCTCCGCGACCGATGCACCGAGTTCCGTAAATTTGCGCGCCGAAACCAGTACGCGGTTTTCCAACGACCCCACAGCCTGGTTGTAGGCTTCCACGGCGCGGTCCAGATTCGTGCCGACTCCAGTGATGTGCCCCGCGAGCTTGCGCAGCCGGTCGTGCAGTTCCTTGCCCAAAGCGCTGATCTGCTGCGCGTTGCGCGCCAGCTTCTCCTGGTTCCAGCCGTAGGCAACGGCCTTCAACAGAGCGATCAACGTAGTTGGCGAAGCTGGAATCACACGCTGCATCACGCCCTGTTCAATGAGCGTAGGATCCTGCTCCAGCGCCGCGCTGAAAAACGTTTCCCCCGGCAGAAACATCACCACAAACTCCGGCGTAGCCTCGAACTGCTCCCAATATTTCTTGCCGCTCAGAGTCTCCATGTGATCGCGAACCTGTCGGGCGTGGTTCGCCAGGCAATTCCTGCGCGTATCTTCATCCTTGGCCTCCACTGCCAGGAGAAACGCGTCCAGAGGCGTTTTCGCGTCGACCACAACGTTCTTCCCGCCGGGCAACTTCACCACCAGATCGGGGCGAAAGCGGCCAGCTTCACTGGTGATCGTCTCCTGCTCGGCGAAATCGCAGTAGGGCAGCATGCCCGCGATCTCAACCACGCGCCGCAGTTGGATCTCCCCCCAGCGCCCACGCACGTTCGGCGTGCGCAACGCGCGTACCAGGTTGCCAGTCTCCGACTGCAACTCTTTCTGCGTGGAAATCAGGGATTGCACCTGCGCTTTCAGGTCGCCGTAAGCCTCTCCGCGGGCGATTTCCATCTGCTGAATCTGCGCGTCCACTTTACTCAGCGACTCGCGCACCGGGCTGACCAGATCGGCGACCGCTTTCTGCCGCGCGTCGAGATCGCCTTTCGCCTCGCTCTGAAATCGCTTTAGCGTTTCCTGCGCGATCTGCAGGAACGAAGAATTATTATTTTTCAGCGCGTCGGCCGCGAGTGCTTTGAACGCATTTTGCAAGTCCGACGCAGCGCGATCCCCGGCTTTGGTCAGCAATTCGATCTTTTCGTTGCTGGTCTTTCGTTCCGATTCCAGCGCGGATTCCAGCCTGGCGCGGCTCTCCACCAGGTTTCGCTGATCCGCCAAAAGCCGCGCCAGATCGGCCTTTACGGCCGCTAATTCCTTTTCCGTCAACGACAAACGAGCCTGCAGCGCCGCCGTGCGCGAACGCAGTGCCAGCCATGCCAGCAGGCCGCCAAACAACAGGCCAATGCCCCCACTGATCCCTAGTTCCATGGTCACAGGTAACTTCTCGACCTCACGCCTAACCCCTAGCCTAGCACCAGCGACAAAATTTGTGCCCGAACCAGTTTGTGCCGGAAACGATTTGACCGGAAATGATTCGAGCGGAAACCAACTGGATGCATAGAGCTCCCACACTATTAGCGGCGTTCCTCCTGATATCGGGCGCCGCGACCATACAACCCGCAACGCGCTTGATGGCTTCTCCTGTCGCAGCGGCCGGACAATCAGCCCAGAAGGCCACGCTGAAACCCGCGGCCGCGAAAGCTCCGGACATTCGCTTCCATGATTACGAGTTTCAAACCGAAGACCGGCTGCTCGCGCTAGCCAATCAATCGCGAAAGCAAGCAGGTGCGCCTCCACTCACGCTCGATAACGGACTTTCTCAAGCCGCTCGCACCCACGCGCTGGCCATGCTTGAAGCCCGGCAGCTTTCCCATCAATTTAACGGCGAGCCCTCCCTACCCCTGCGCCTTGCAACAACGACTACGCTCCAGCTCGATCAAGAGGCAGAAAACGTCGCCCTCGATTACGACGCCGAGCACGCCAACGAACACCTCATGCTCTCCCCTCCGCATCGCGCCAACCTGCTCAACCCGGCCTACAACGTAGTCGGTCTGGGAGTGGTTCGCAGCGGAGACCGGTTGTACATTGTGCAGGACTTCGGTCACGCCCTCCCCAACTATTCTTTCGCCCAGGTGAAAGAGCGCATCGCCGCCTCCGTGAACCAGACGCGTCACCAGAGCTCCGAGGCTGAACTGCAGCGCCACGACCGGCTCACCGCGGACGACGCTGCCTGCTCCATGGCGCAAGCTGACAAACTCGGAACCCTTTCCGTTCGCAAGCTCGCGGAGCACGCCACCGTCCTCACCTACACCAGCCTGCATCCTGAAACCTTGCCCACCGCGGCCACCCACGCAATCGACAGCCGCACGCTGCACAGCTTCTCCATCGGTGCCTGTTACAGCCGCACCGGCACCTATCCCACAGGGGTGTATTGGATTGTGCTCGCGCTGGAATGAGCGAGTATCCGCGTGGGACTGTTTTGCAAAGAACTGTAAAACTTGTAGATTTTTTCCCCGGTGTGAGCCAAGCTAGATTCACGTCGCCAGTTCGGTCAGGTTGCCAGTTTTGGCCCGATTGACGCGCGGTCCCTGGTGTTCCTCCCACACTGGCAGTTTCGCTACAATCCCTACACGCGATCTGTCCGGAGATTTGCGCCATGCTTCGCAGCCGTAGCAGGTTCTCGACGATCAACGCAATGACGATCAACGCGATGAAGATCAAACCGATCACGACCAGTGCGCTGATTCTGGCGACGGCCCTGCTGGCGTCTCCTCTGGCCGCGACCGCCCAGCGCCACGGGGGCGGTGGGAGCAACATAGCTGGATCAGGCAGTCTCTCCGGCTACAGCCGGCCCACGGGCGTCGCCGAAGCCGACAGTCTCAGAGACTTTCACCAGGTCTTGGCCCTGCAGGGAACCAGCCAGCAAGTCGCGGAGTTTCAAAGGCTCATCAAAATTACCGAGGCAGCGCAGTCCGCCCTGCAATCTTTTCAGCAACCGTTGCACGAAGAAAAGGGAACAGCTGAATCTTCTCGTCGAGGTGCCCTCGACCAGGCACTGGAGAATGCCCGCAGCGAGACCAGGAAATTCCAGGAGAGCTTCTCGCCCGCACAAAAGTCGGGGCTGAAAGATCTCGCCAAAAGGCTGGCGAAAGCGGATTCCGACCTCGATCTGCAACAGAAAAGGCTGGATCACAGTTTGGATCAAAGTGTGGACGCGAACGCCGCCAGCCCTGAACTGGCAGCTCTCTCCGAGGCACTCGAAAAAGCCCTGACCGATTTCTACAACCACCAACTCGCGCTGGGACGGGAAATGAGCATCACGCTGGCCACGGGTCAGGATCTGGCCTTCACTCTTCCGCGCGTGAAAAGCACCGTCAGCATTGGCCATCGAACGGTCCCGGTCGCGATTTCGGGCGCGCTTTCGCAGATCGCGGCGCAGGGCGGCCAACGCGTCTTCAAACTCGGACTGGTCGCCGATCTGTCGGACCTGCAACAGAACATCAGCGAAATCCTGCGCGCTCAGCTCGACACGGCTCAAACTTGCGGGCAGCGGGTCGCCATTCGGCAAGCGTCGCTCACGCCCGCGACCCCGGCGAGCACGCTGAAGATCTGGCTGCATTATGAGCGCTGGATGTGCACGCGGACGTTCGGCCAACAAACCTCCAGCGAACTAGCCGAAGGTGACGGCACCGTTGAAATCAAGCTGACCGCTGCCGTCGAAAACCCGAACACACTAAAACTGACCGCCGCCCTCGGGCGCATTGACGCCACCGGCATGCTGGCTGAAGCGCTGCGCTCCGGATCGCTGGGCGAAGATTTGCGCGATCAGGTTGCCCAATCGGTGCAATCGGCGGCGCGAGCCGCATCCGATTTCAAGGTCACCCTGCCGCCAGCCGTCCAGAACTCCGCTGTTATCCAAAGCGCCAAGTTCCAGGACGTAGGCGCGGGTGGTTTGACCATAGTGCTCGACGGCCGCATCGAAATCTCCAGCGAACAGGCCGAGCAGTTGGCAAGCCAACTCAATCAGGCCCTGTCGGCGCACGGCACTCCGCCCGAAACACCGCAGCTGACCAAGCGTCCGGAATAACCCGAGAACTGAGAGCTAAGAACTGAGAACTGAGAACTAAGAACGACCCCTGTGCTACTCTTGCCCCTGCCCCTCGTCTGCGGTTCCACTCATGGGATCCACGGCACAAGCCCGCCTGCCCCAGACTCATCCGAACAGCATCCGCTTCGGCACGGCCGGCTGGTCTTATAAGGACTGGCAGGGTGTTTTCTATCCGCCCGGAATGCAGCACCGCAAGCTGCATCCCCTGGAATATCTGGCGCGCTTCTTCGATACCACCGAGATCAACACATCGTTCTATGGGCCGATCAAGCCGGAACTGGCGACGCTCTGGTGCCGCCGGGTCGCGGCCGTGAATCCCAGCTTCCTCTTCACCGCCAAGCTCTATCGTGCCTTCACGCACTCGCCCATCGCAGTCGTCGGCCCTACTTCCGCCGCGACGATCCGGCCTACTGACGAAGACGAAGTCCGCACCCGCGAAGGCCTCGACGTCCTCGCCAACCACGGATGCCTCGGCGCCCTGCTCATTCAGTTCCCCTTATCCTTCAAGAACACTTCGCTGAACCGCGAATATCTCGACCGCCTGCTGCGCCAGTTCATCGAATACCCGCGCGTGGTTGAAGTGCGCGACTCCAGCTGGAACAATGCCGAAACGCTGGCGGCTTTCACCCACCAGAATGTCGGCTTCTGCAATATCGATCAGCCCCTGCTTGGACGTTCGCTCGCTCCCACCGAGCACGTCACCGCGTCCATCGCCTACGTGCGCCTGCACGGACGTAATTACCAGGAGTGGTTCGATTCCGACAACCTCAACGATCGCTACAACTATCTCTACAACGAAACGGAGCTCGCGGGGTGGAAGGAACGCATCGAAAACGTCGCCGCGAAAGCCCAGACCACCTACGTCATCACCAACAACCACTTCGAGAGCAAAGCCGGCGTAAATGCTTTGGAATTGAAGACGATGGTGTCGGGCAAACGAACCCTGGCTCCGCCCACGCTTCTGCAGAAATATCCCGAGCTGCGAAGATTCGCCGACCCTGCCGAAGACTCGGACGCCCCGCCCCGATTAGCCTTAACCTGAATCGTAATGGTTATGTCCAAAACCACTTGAGTGGATATTGCTTCCTACCGTTTTCAGGACAAGTCTAGAAGCATCGGGTCGCTGACGTCCCCTGCGGGGCCATCTCCTATGTTGCGTATTCGCCATTGTGTGGAATGTCCGCGGTGTCGCACGCGATATCTCATTGGCTTCAGTCCTTATCGCAATGGATCCTACCTGGTCGCCACGTTGAATGGCCCTTCGGAGGAATACGCGCTCTACTGTTGCTGCAGAGGATTGCCCGTCGTCACCCCGTGGCGGTGGAGAGAAACGAGCGCCTGTGAGGTCTCGCATGAGGCTTACCATCGTGGCTACGGAACACCCGCGGAAATCGTGCCTGTAATCAGCCAGTCCCCTTCGAGAATTGCATCGCCTCACCCTTGTGGGATACACTCCCCCCGTCCATAGGAGGCGTTTATGGCGCAGATTTCCTCTAACCTCGTCCGGCGGGCTTCCACGTTGTCCGTCTTCTGGGGCGTCTTGCTGATCGGCTTGGGAATGTTAGCCGTGGCATCGCCCATGGTCGCCGCCGTCGCCGTCAATGTGCTCATCGCCTGGCTGATCGTGTTCGCCGGTGTGGTCCACCTCGTGGTGGCATTTCATACTCGCGAAGCGGGCAGCATCATCTGGAGACTTCTGGTCGGGCTCGCCTACATGTGTTTCGGCGGGTATCTGATTGCCCGTCCTGTGGCGGGAGTGGCGTCGCTCACCTTGTTGCTGGCATCGCTGTTTCTGCTGGAGGGAATCTTTAACATCGTTCTGTTCTTTCGCGCTCCCTCGACCCTGCGATCCAGCTGGATGCTTCTCGACGGTATCGTGACCCTGCTTCTGGGGTTATTGATCTACCTGCAGTGGCCGTCGAGTTCCGCCTGGGCGATCGGCACCCTGGTGGGCGTAAGCCTCATCTTCAGCGGCGTTACGCGCGTGATGGTGTCTTTGGCCGTGCGCAGGGCCACGTCGTCGGTGTCGTCTCCGCCGACTTCGTTAGCGGCCTGAGAGGGTCGGCGGGCCTCGCAGATCCTTTTCGCAGGGAGAGTTCTGCGCGGCGGAAAACGACAGGGAAGCGGAGGAGCGAAACATGGGCGGTCTGATTCCGTTGCGTGACGCGTCCCGGCGCCCGGTGCGCACACCGGTGTACACCGCCCTCATCATCATCGTAAATGTCATCGTGTTTCTGCTTGAGTTGAGTCGCGGGGATGCGTTCGTCACGCAATGGTCGGCGATTCCCGCGCAAATCACCTCGGGTCACCACTGGATCACCATCCTGACCGCGATGTTTATGCATGGCAGCTGGTCGCACATCATCGGCAACATGGTATTCCTGTGGGCCTTCGGCCCCGAAATTGAAGACGCCATGGGCCGCGGCCGCTATCTCGCTTTCTATCTGCTGGGAGGACTGGTGGCGATGCTGGCCCAGGTCGCTGCCGATCCTCATTCCACCGTCCCCAACCTGGGCGCCAGCGGAGCCATTGCTGCGGTGATGGGAGCGTTTATCGTGACCTATCCGCGCGACCGCATCAAGTCGCTGCTGATCATTTTCATCTTCGTGAAGGTCACCTTCATCCCTGCGGCGCTTTTGATTGGATTTTGGTTTCTCACTCAACTCGTCCATGCCGGCGAAGTGGCGAAAGTACAGACCGGTGGCGTGGCGTACCTGGCCCACGTCGGAGGCTTCATCTTCGGAGCCGTCACCGGCCGCTGGTTCGAACAGTCACGTCCCGTTCTCCAGGAAGCCGACTAGCTTGGCAGCAAAGTTGGGTGAACGTCCCGTCGATCCTCATAATTTCTGTCCGGCAATCTGGCGCAAGCCGCAGCGCTTCCTCCAGAGTTTGCTTCGTCCGCTCCCATCGATCTGTACTCATACGCGGCGCTTTCCCGACATCTCCCGATGAAGCCAGGCGC